>OKWD01000041.1_pt1 | contig 20824 bp, 20 predicted proteins | sample 1607011 | NCBI WGS metagenome assembly OKWD01 (sample SAMN04414077, study PRJEB24778) | human gut metagenome | material: faecal | host: Homo sapiens | reverse complement strand
CAATAATTTTGTACTTAAAGTTGAACCAGCGAATGATACTCTCAAGTTGGACACAGTATCCATACTGTCATGAAGAAGTATTTTGGAGTATTAAACTACCTGAATGATCCGTCTACTCCTGAACGTTACATTCCTGATAATCCCGATTACTACCGTCTGTTTCTTAAGCCATTTACATATTATAATTCTCCTATAAAGCGTGTTTCGACATTGAATTGGAAATTTGAACCTTTTGATACGGTTGAATTGCCAGTGAAAGAACTTTTGCCATTTGATGAAGCCCGCTTCACCTCGAAGGAACGCGCGAATGAAACAGTGGATCGTGCTTTGCTCTATCTTTATGTTAATGATGATCTGCATAAGATCGTGGCATGGGAAGATGATATTATGCAGGTGAGGATATTCAAGGATAATATTGAAAAAGAGGTATCTTCTAAACCTTCTGTATTGAAGTTGTTTGCTCAGGAGAGTATGGCAAATGTGAAAGAAGATGCGGAAGTGCTGATTCGGAAACCTAACTGGTGGGTGACCGGTGGAAGCGGTTCTTTACAGATTACGCAGAACTATATTTCGGATAACTGGTATAAAGGTGGTGAAAGTACGAACTCTTTTTCTGGCTAACTTACAGTTGTTCGCTAACTATAACGACCGTGAGAAGATACAGTGGGAAAATATGCTGGAAGCTAAGTTAGGTTTTGGTTCGACTCCTTCGGATAAGTACCATGATTATCTGGTAAACACCGACTTGCTCCGTAGTTTACAGTAAGCTGGGTGTTCAGGCTGCTTCTAATTGGTACTATACCATTTCTACTGAATTCAAAACTCAGTTCTGTCACGGTTATAAAGCAAATAGCGAGAAGTTAGTTTCTGCTTTCTTTGCTCCGGCTGATTTATCCACCAGTGTCGGTATGGACTATAAACTGAAGAAGAAAAAGTTCAATCTTTCTGTCTTTATAGCTCCGTTGACCTGGACAATGCGTTATATCGGTAATAAAGATGTAAATGAGGTAGACTTTGGTTTGGAAAAGGGCAAATGCGTGCGTCATAATTGGGGTTCGCAAATACAACCGACATTTGACTGGACCATCATTCCTTCTATTGTGCTGAATTCTCGTTTGAATTATCTGACCAGCTATGAATGGACGCGTATTGAGTGGGAAAATACAATCAACTTTATATTGAACCGTTACCTCTCTACAAAACTCTATGTACATGCCCGTTATGATGACAGCAGTAAGCCGACTACGGGAGACAGCTACTTTCAGGTGAATGAAATTTTGAGTTTCGGTATTAATTATAAATGGTAAGTCGATACTATCTGAATATAGATATTACAAGTAAGGCTGTTTCTTTTAGGGAGGCAGCCTTACTTGCTTTTAGGAGAAAAGAATTATTCATAGTATCATTTTGTTATCTTATACTTATCAATGGTGCAAAGTGATACCTTAGTCTGTGTTATAAAACAGGTTTTCTTGCTTGTTCTGTGGAAAAAGTGAAGAAAAATAGTTAAAACGGGGAAAAGTACGTTGGCGTACACATAAAAAAAAGCGGGTGAAAGCCTTGCAGTTCACAAATAATGCGTAAATTTGCCGCGATTTGTAATGCACACTTTGCAAAATGGCGAATACTATAAAACATCAAGGTATTGTGGAAAACATAAACAGTTCTCATATAAAGGTGAGAATTGTCCAAACGTCAGCTTGTGCGGCATGTAGTGCGAAGGGACATTGTGCCTCGGCTGATACCAAAGAAAAAATAATCGATGTAACTACCGGCGATGCGTCTTCCTATCAGGTGGGTGACCGGGTAATCGTTTTTGGCGAACTCTCTATGGGAATGATGGCGGTGTTGTGGGCCTTTATAATACCTTTCTGTATTCTGGTGATTTCTCTCTTTGTATTTATGGCTATCTGGAGTGACGAACTTCTCTCTGCACTTTGTTCGTTAGCTCTTCTTATTCCTTATTATTATATATTGTGGCTGAACAAGTCGCGGATGGGTAAGAAGTTCTCATTCTCCGTACGACCGATGAACTAACTAATAATAAAACAAATAATTAATAAACAACTAATTTATGAATGTAATTCTGATTGCAGTGATTTCATTGGGAGTTATAGCGCTGGTATCGGCCGCTATTCTTTACGTGGCTTCCAAGAAATTCGCCGTGTATGAAGATCCGCGGATTGCCAAGGTGAGCGAAGTGCTTCCTCAGGCGAATTGCGGTGGATGTGGTTATCCCGGTTGCTCTGGTTTTGCCGGTGCCTGCGTGAAGGCTGCCGATGCTGGTTCGCTGGAGGGTAAGTTATGTCCGGTTGGTGGTGCTCCGGTAATGGAGAAAGTAGCTGCCATTTTGGGATTGGAAGCCGTTGCTGCTGAACCGAAAGTTGCGGTGGTAAGATGTAACGGTAGTTGTGAAAATCGCCCTCGTACTGCTCTGTATGACGGAGCTAAATCGTGTGCCATCGCTCATGCCACTTCAGGTGGTGAGACGGGTTGTACATTCGGTTGTCTGGGTTGTGGTGATTGTGTGGAAGCGTGTCAGTTTGATGCTATTCACATGAATCCTGAAACCGGCCTTCCGGAAGTGGACGAAGAAAAATGTACAGCTTGTGGGGCTTGCAGCAAAGCTTGTCCGCGTAAGATCATTGAAATTCGTCCGAAAGGAAGAACAACCGCCGCGTAGTGGTGATGTGTGTGAACAAGGATAAGGGAGCTGTTGCCAACAAAGCTTGCAAGGCTAGTTGTATTGGTTGTGGAAAGTGTGTGAAAGTGTGTCCGTTCGAAGCCATTACGTTGGAAAATAATTTGGCATACATTGATCCGGCTAAGTGTAAGTCTTGCCGTAAATGCGAATCGGAATGTCCGAAAGGGGCTATCCAAGCTATCAATTTCCCGCCACGTAAACCGAAAGTAGAAGTGCCGGCTGGTGAGGCTGCTGCAAAACCTGCTGTAAAAGTAGAGGCTTCAAAGGTGGAAACTCCGAAAGCGGAAGCGGTGAAAGCTGAGGCTCCGAAAACGGAAGCATAATCAAAATTCAAAGTAAGTAAAAATTAAAAAGATATAACAGTGAAGACATTTAGAATTGGTGGAGTACATCCAGCAGAAAATAAATTGTCAGCAGGCAAAGCCATTGAAACACTTGCACTTCCTAAGCAAGCGGTATTTCCTTTGTCACAGCATATCGGTGCTCCTGCTACTGCCATCGTGAAAAAAGGCGATGTGGTGAAGGTAGGTACGAAGATTGCTGAGGCGGGTGGCTTTGTTTCAGCAGCCATCTTCTCGTCTGTATCCGGTAAAGTGAACAAGGTAGACGCCGTAATCGATGCTAGCGGTTACCGCAAGCCGGCTATCTTTATCGATGTGGATGGTGACGAATGGGAAGAATCAATAGACCGCAGTTCGACATTGGTGAAAGAGTGTGCTCTCACACCCGAAGAAATCGTTGCTAAAGTGAAAAATGCAGGTGTAGTAGGTATGGGCGGTGCTTGTTTCCCTACTCATGTGAAACTTTCTCCTCCTCCGGGCTGCAAGGCGGAATGTGTAATTATCAATGCTGTAGAGTGTGAGCCTTACCTCACTGCCGATCATCGTTTGATGTTGGAGAAGGCAGACGAAGTACTGGTGGGTGTAAGCATCCTGATGAAAGCTGCAAAAGTGACCAAGGGATATATCGGTATTGAAAATAATAAACCGGATGCTATTAAGTTGATGACTGAAAAGGCTGCTCAGTATCCCGGTATAGAGGTAGTTCCTTTGCAGGTGAAATATCCGCAAGGTGGTGAGAAACAGTTGATAGATGCTGTGATCGGTCGCCAGGTTCCTGCTCCTCCCGCTATTCCTATCAATGTGGGTGCGGTAGTTCAGAATGTAGGTACTGCATTTGCCGTTTATGAAGCCGTTCAGAAAAACAAACCTTTGTTTGAACGTATCGTGACTGTTACGGGTAAGTCTGTCAAGAATCCCTCCAACTTCCTCACCCGTATGGGTACCCCGATGAGCCAGCTGATTGATGCGGCTGGCGGTTTGCCCGAAGATACGGGAAAAGTGATAGGTGGCGGTCCGATGATGGGTAAAGCACTGGTTAATACGGAAGTTCCCATTTGTAAAGGTAGTTCGGGTGTGCTGATTATGAATGATAAGGAAGCTGCCCGTGCGGAAGCTCAGCCCTGTATCCGCTGTGCCAAGTGCGTCAGTGTGTGTCCTATGGGATTGGAGCCTTTCTTGTTGGCGACACTTTCAGCTCATAAGGACTGGGAGAGAGTAAGAAAAAGAAGATGTAATGTCGTGCATCGAGTGCGGTTCGTGTCAGTTTACATGTCCGTCTCATCGTTATTTGCTGGACTATATCCGTTTGGGTAAGGGCACAGTAGGCGGTATCATCCGTGCACGTAATGCTAAAAAATAATTCGACAAAATAGTATGGCTAATAAATTAATAGTATCATTATCGCCTCACGTTCATAGCGGTGACAGCATACAGAAGAATATGTATGGTGTACTCATTGCGTTGATACCTGCGTTGCTGGTGTCATTTTATATGTTCGGACTGGGCGCCGTGGTGGTGACCTTGACCTCGGTTGCCGCCTGTGTATTCTTCGAATGGGCGATTACCAAGTTTATTTTGAAGAGAGAACGCTCTACCATCTGTGATGGTTCGGCTATTATAACCGGTGTGTTGCTGGCATTCAATCTGCCTTCCAACTTGCCGCTTTGGATTATTATCATCGGTGCGTTGGTGGCAATCGGTGTGGGCAAGATGACTTTCGGCGGATTGGGTTGTAATCCTTTCAATCCCGCGCTGGTAGGTCGTATCTTCCTGCTGATTTCTTTTCCTGTGCAGATGACTTCATGGCCGTTGGTTCAACAATGGGGAAGTTATACCGATGCTGAAACCGGTGCTACTCCGCTGGCATTGATGAAAATGGCTGTAAAGGGTGATGCAAATGCTTTAGGTCAGTTGCCCGATACATTAAGTCTATTTCTGGGTAATAACCCGGGTTCACTAGGTGAGGTGAGTGCATTGGCTTTATTGCTTGGTCTGGGATATATGCTATGGAAAAAGATTATTTCCTGGCATATTCCTGTATCTATTCTGGTGACAGTATTTGTATTTGCCGGGCTGATGCATTTGGTTGATCCGGTTGCTTACGCATCTCCGTTGGCTCACTTGTTTACAGGTGGTTTGATGTTGGGAGCTATTTTCATGGCAACCGACTATGTTACTTCGCCTATGACTCATAAAGGTATGATTATTTACGGTGTGGCTATCGGTTTCCTGACCGTGGTTATCCGTTTGTTCGGTGCATATCCCGAAGGTATGTCTTTCGCTATATTCATTATGAACGCATTCACTCCGTTAATCAATACTTATTGTAAACCTAAAAGATTCGGGGAGGTCGTGAAGAAATGAAAAAACTAGAATCATCTTTGAAAAACATGGTTATCGTGCTGACAGGCGTAACCGTGGTAGCCGGAGCATTGCTGGGTTATGTGAATGAGTTGACAAAGGAACCCATTGCACAGGCTAATGCCAAGGCTTTGAGTGATGCCATTGCTATCGTAGTTCCGGGATTTGACAATAATCCTGCCGAAGCTCCTGAAACCATAGAATTGGAAGGCGTTACTTATAAGATATATAAAGCAACCAAAGGAGGAGAATTTATAGGTGCAGCCGTAGAGTCTTCTGCAAATGGTTTTGGTGGTGCGTTGAATGTATTGGTAGGTTTCGATAAAGAGGGTAATATTATAGACTATTCTTTGTTGAGTCATGCAGAAACTCCGGGACTGGGATCAAAGGCAGCCGATTGGTTTAAGAAAGGCGGCAAAGGCGATATTACTGGTATGAATCCGGGACAGAAAGCATTGGTTGTAAATAAAGATGGCGGTCAGATAGATGCAATCACTGCTTCTACTATCACGACACGTGCTTTTCTGAAAGCTGTGAATAATGCTTATGCGGCATATAGTGGCCAAAATGTGGATGGTTCCAGCGGTGCGACACAGCAGGTGTCTGAAACTGCTGCCGATGCCCCCAAAGCAGCTAAGGCACAATGTGAGGGAACTCAGGATTGTTGCGGACAAGCCTGTGACTCTGCTGCCTGCAAAGCTGCTTGTGGTGGTAAATGTGATCCTGCTAACTGCGACAAGGCGGACTGTAAAAAAGCAGAATGCCCAAAGCAAGATTGTAAAAACAAAAAATAAGGAAGGAGCAGACTATGAATAATTTTAAAGTATTGATGAACGGGATTGTCAAAGAGAATCCTACGTTTGTACTCCTTTTGGGTATGTGTCCTACATTGGGAACCACTTCTTCTGCCATCAATGGTATGGGTATGGGACTGGCAACCATGTTTGTGTTGATTTGTTCGAATGTGGTAATTTCATCTATCAAGAATCTGATTCCTGATATGGTGCGTATTCCTGCATTCATTGTGGTTATTGCATCATTTGTAACCTTGTTGCAGATGATTATGCAGCATATGTGCCGGCGCTGTATGCTACTTTGGGATTGTTTATTCCGTTGATTGTGGTAAACTGTATCTTGCGTGGGACGCGCCGAAGCGTTTGCCGCAAAGAACGGTCCTGTTCCTTCATTCTTTGACGGATTGGGTATGGGACTAGGATTTACACTTGCATTGACCATCCTTGGTGGTGTACGTGAGTTCCTTGGTACAGGTAAATTGTTTGATATCGCTATTATGCCGGAGCAATACGGAATGTTGATTTTCGTTCTCGCACCGGGAGCCTTCATTGCATTGGGTTACCTCATTGCGATTGTGAATAAACTGAAGAAAGCATAACCCGTAAAAAGTAAGAAAATGGAATATATATTGATATTTATCACCGCTATATTTGTGAACAACATTGTGTTGTCACAATTCTTGGGTATTTGTCCATTCCTCGGTGTATCCAAGAAAGTTGAGACAGCTACGGGTATGGGAGCGGCTGTTGCATTCGTGCTTACCATCGCTACCATTGTTACCTATCTTATCCAGAAATTCGTGCTCGATGCTTTCGGGTTGGAATATTTGCAGACCATTGCATTTATCCTCGTCATTGCAGCATTGGTACAGATGGTGGAAATCATATTGAAGAAAGTGTCTCCTGCCCTTTATCAGGCATTAGGAGTATTCCTTCCGTTGATAACCACTAACTGCTGTATTTTGGGTGTAGCTATCTTGGTCATTCAGAAAGATTTTGATTTGTTGACTGGCGTGGTTTACGCCTTCTCTACAGCTCTTGGTTTTGCTTTGGCTATGGTGTTGTTTGCAGGTATCCGTGAACAATTAAGTTTGGTGAATATACCTAAAGGAATGCAGGGAATGGCTATCGCATTGGTTACTGCCGGTCTGCTGGCAATGGCATTCATGGGATTTTCAGGTGTAGACAAAGGCTTGGGTGTTTTGTTTGGAATAGAATAAATTCACTTCATCGTTAAAATAAACCGATTCAGAAGTCCGGAGCACAGCTTCGGACTTTTTTATTAGAAAGAAATCCATTGTTCTTGTCCGTAAATTCAATTTTTATGCTTATTTTTGCATTAGAATTAATAGAGAGATTAAATGGCTATGACCTTGATTGTACTCGCGGCCACTATGGGGAATAAATATGGTGGATTGAAACAGCTGGAGGGAATAGGTCCTAATGGCGAAACAATATTAGATTTTTCCATATATGATGCCGTAAGAGTCGGATTTAATAAGATCGTATTTGTCATAAGCAGACATTTTGAACAAGAATTCAAGAAACTGGTATCAGGCAAATACGAACATGTGGTAGAAGTGGAGTATGTTTATCAGGATGTGGAAACGATTCCTGAAGAAAAGCGTAATCCGAAGCGCAAAGCACTGTACGGTTCGGTAAGAGCTGTTCTGATGGGAGAAGAGTTGATTGACTCTCCATTCGGTGTGATAAATGCCGTGAACTTTTACCAAAGAGAAAGTTTTGAATTGTTATATAATAATCTGGTGATGTTGGGAGAAGCTGACTACCATAGTTTCAATATTTGCTACAGGCTGAGAAATGTATTGGCGGAAAGCGGAGGGGTTACCCGTGGTATTTGTGAGTGGATGAAAAGGGATATCTGTTGTCCGTTACAGACCGTGTAGGAGTAGAACGGATAAGTGGAAATCCGATGTATCCTAATGAATTACATAAATGGGTAGCTTTGGATGACAACAGCTTGGTTTCAATGAATATGTGGGGATTTACTCCGCAGGTATTCGGTGAGATGAAGAAGGCGTTCGATAAGTTCATAGATGAGAATGGAATGGATATGAAAGCCCATTATTCTATTCCGGCTTTTATGAATGAGCGTATTGCTGACGGGGTCAGGGTGAAAGTGATTGAGACACCTGCCAGATGGATGGGGTTGGTATCGCATGATGACAAGATACAAGTTCTGCTTCGTATCAATGATATGATACGAAAAGGGATCTATCCGTCGAAGTTGTTTTGAACCTATTAGAAAACGACAGAATATTAAGTATTATGAAAGAAAGAATTTTAGTAACAGGAGGAACCGGCTACATCGGTTCTCATACGGTAGTAGAGCTGCAAAATAGCGGTTACGACGTAGTGATTGTGGACAATTTGTCCAACTCAAGCGCCGATGTGGTAGATAATATAGAAAAGGTTTCAGGAATCCGTCCTGCATTTGAAAAGTTGGATTGCTTGGATCTTGAGGGAATGGATAAGCTGTTTACTAAATATCCGGGTATAAAAGGTATTATTCATTTTGCGGCTAGCAAGGCTGTGGGTGAATCGGTACAAAAACCGTTGTTGTATTATCGCAATAACTTGGTTTCATTGATTAACCTGTTGGAGTTAATGCCGAAACATGGAGTAGAAGGTATTATTTTTTCATCATCATGTACGGTGTATGGCCAGCCCGATGTTCTTCCTGTAACGGAAGAGGCTCCGATTAAGAAGGCTGAGTCTCCGTACGGTAATACAAAACAGATCAATGAAGAAATTATTCGTGATACAGTTGCTTCGGGATCGCCTATCAATGCTATTATGTTGCGTTACTTTAATCCTATTGGCGCACATCCCACTGCATTAATAGGTGAATTACCTAATGGGGTTCCACAAAATTTGCTACCTTATGTTACTCAGACAGCGATGGGTATTCGTGAAAAACTGAGTGTGTTCGGGGATGATTATGATACACCGGACGGTTCTTGCATCCGTGACTATATATATGTAGTGGATTTGGCGAAGGCTCACGTTATCGCAATGGATCGCATTTTGAATAACAAGCAGAAGGAGAAGGTGGAAGTCTTTAATATTGGAACGGGTAAAGGCGTTTCTGTATTGGAACTGATCAATACGTTTGAAAAAGCTACCGGTGTGAAACTTAATTATCAGATCGTGGGTCGTCGTGCCGGAGATATTGAGAAGGTATGGGCTAATCCTGATTTTGCTAATAAGGAGTTGGGATGGAAGGCAGAAGCCAATTTGGAGGACACTCTACGTTCGGCTTGGAACTGGCAGCTGAAACTAAGAGAAAGAGGAATTCAATAAGAATTAAGATATTTTTAGAAAGACCGATGAACAAAGGACGCTAGTGTGGCGTTTTATAGATGCAAATAACCTGAAACCCCTCTTGGATATGTGAATACCTGATTGGCGGTAGTTATGTTACTCAAAACATAGAGCAGGCTAAAAAATTGCATAGTAGTTTTGTCGTGTTTTATTTTGTGTTTGTGTTGTGGCTGTTCTCCGACGTGAGTCGGGGGACAGTTTTTTCTGACTATTTAGTTGTTTTTTAGTTATTTATGGCTATATTTGTCGAAAATAATCACGCACTACTTTATGAAAACAAAATTTTGGATCATCTGCTTATCAGTTTTCTTTGTGTCTTGCTTGCGTAATATGCATGATATATATACGGGGGAAGAGGAAGAAGAGGAGGAAAAAATCAATAAAGACGATTTTTTTGATTTTACTACTGTCCGTAATAGTCAACTTATCATTGATTATGGCATGAAAGTACAGACTGCTTTTTATCTGTATGATGAATATCCTATGGAATTAGTTGGAAATACTTGGGAATTTAAAGATATAAATCCCATTTATGCCGCTTCGACTGATATGAATGGTAGATTTTTTTCAAAAGTATCTTTGCCGGCTTATTTGAAAAAGGTATGGCTGGTAACTGATAATGTGTTGGTCGTATCACCTGTTGAATTGGAATTTCTATCTGACGGACTAACCTTTAATTATGTTGATTATAAGGCACAACTGTCTGCCAACGGGCATTCTAGAGCGGTAATGGGAGGAGTGAGTTATCCTGACGGATATGATGTATTGGGTAATTGGAATGAAAATGGGGTTCCTGATTATTTGTTGCCTGAAAAGTTGGATATACCCGGTGCTTTTTTAGAGAGATGCAGTAATTTAAGCCGTTCTATAGTAGTAGATAATCGTAATTTGCTGGAAAGGTTTCCGGAACTACGTACTTCAGGGAGTAATGATATGGTAATAACTAAATCTACAGGTTTGGTTGCGACTTATTTTGATTTCTCGTCTACTGCGTGGGAGGATATGGTTGCTTATTATACTTATAAAGAAGGAGAGTCCGTGGACATGGCTACCATAAAAAAGACCATCCTGATTCCTCGTTCCAGTAGGAATGCTCCTAAATCTTTAGTCGGTGAGCAAATAAAACTAAAATATTGGAATAAGGAACAAAGCAAGTATGAAGATGAATTTCCCCAAGGTACTCATATTGGATGGATTTTATTGGGAATGGGATTTGGAAAAGAAAAGGGTGTTTTTCCTCGTTATTCTAATCCTGCATATAACGATAATAAAGAGCAACGTTCAGTTTGTTAAGTGATCCGGAACTGGACAATTGTTTCTTTATGGCTATGGAAGATAATGTGGACATGCGTTTTAATGATGTACAGTTTGCTATTATGGCGTCTGCTTCTTCTTCTGTAGAACCTACTCCTAATATACCGGATGAAGTAAATAAGGGTGAAATTTCGTATGTAGTCAAAGGGTCTTTGGCTTATGAGGACAATTGGCCTGATAAGAATGATTACGATATGAATGATGTTGTGATATATTATTCCAGTACAGTTGTGAAAGATAAATCTTCTAACGCATTGGTGCGCACCACTACTACTTTTACTCCGATGAATGATGGTGCTACTTATACAAATGGGTTTGGTTTTCAGTTGGATTACGTAGGGAAGGAGCATATAGATTTGGTGCAGGTGAGTCAAGAAGGTAATGTGATCGGAAAAAACTTTGAGCCGGGAATAGAAAAGCCTGTATTAATACTTTTTTCTGATATAAAGCCTGTTCTCAAAAAGCCTGTGACTGTAGTGATCGGATTTAAAAAATATGATAAAGTAAGCGACATGGATGCTTATCCGCCTTACAATTCTTTCATTTTTGTGAATAAACGTTCTCATGAAGTACATTTGTCAGGCTATAAGCCGACAAGCGTAGCTGATGAGAGTTTACGTGGTACGGGTAGTGATTTGAGTCAAGACTCCAATGGTATCCCAATGTATTATATAGCAGAAGATAATATGCCTTTCGCTATAAATATCAGTAACAGTGAATTTAGATGGCCTTCAGAGAAGGTGTCTATTACTACCTATTATCCCGAGTTTAAACAGTGGAGAGATTCTTTTGGCGCGGATTATAAAGATTGGTATTTACATCCTAAAGAATAATAAAGGGTGAAAGGCACTGTTGTTTTTGATAAATCGGACTAACAGGACTTTTTACTTGAAAAAATGTCACCTTTTGAAGCCAAGTGATTCAATCTTTTTGTACTTTTGCGGACAATATTGATTTTATAAAGGAAAACTCACATGGATTCAGTCTTTATTACGACGCGTAAGCAACGGATTATCAGAGAACTAAGGGATTATATGTTGATTGCTCTTGGTATGCTGATGTATGCTATTGGATGGACCGTCTTTTTGTTACCTAATGACCTTCCTTCGGGTGCGGTGCCAGGTATTGCTTCTATTGTTTATTGGGCTACCGGTTTGCCGGTTCAGTACACCTATTTGGGAATAAACGGAGCATTGTTGATACTTTCTTTGGTTATTTTGGGATGGAAGTTTAGTGTGAAAACCATCTATGCTGTATTTGTGCTGAGTTCTATTCTGCCTATCATACAGGATTTGACCGGGGGAGAGTCTTTAATACATGACCAACCTTTCATGGCTTGTGTCTTGGGAGCCTTTTTCTGCGGAGGTGGTATTGGTGTCGCTTTTTCTGCCAATGGTAGCACAGGAGGTACGGATATTATAGCTGCTATTGTCAATAAGTATCGTGATATTACTTTGGGCCGGGTTATTTTGATGTGTGATTTGGTTATTATCTCTTCCAGTTATTTTGTATTGCATGATTGGGAGAAGGTGGTATATGGATATGTTGTCTTGTTTATATCCAGCTTTGTCTTGGATCAGGTAGTAAATAGTGCCCGTCAGTCAGTGCAATTCTTTATTTATTTCTAAGAAGCATGAAGAAATAGGGCATCGCATAAATAAAGACCTTCATCGAGGAGTGACGTTCATTGACGGAGTAGGTTTGTTATACCGGTGCGGGTGTGAAAATGATGTTTGTGCTGGCAAAAAACGTGAGTCTACTACTATATTCCGTTTGATAAAAGATATAGATCCGAATGCATTTGTATCACAAAGTGCTGTCATTGGTGTATTTGGAGAAGGCTTTGATAGAATAAAGGTTAAATAAGAGTTCCGAAGTTAAAAAATAGAATAAGGGCGTTCTGAATGGACGCCTTTTTTTATGTCTGTTTTTTGAATGAACTTCAAAGGATATAAGACTTTGTTAACTGAATGAACTTTCATAATGTAAGTTTGTTGTCTGCTTTATTTCGAAAAATAAGTATAAAATAATATTTTGAAATTTATATCAGATTATATTTTGATATCAAAATGTTAGTTTATACCTTTGCTGTATAAAATAAGAAATGATAAACTAATAAATAACCTGATCATGGAAACAAAACTTACAGAAGAAACCCGAGTAGAAAGTGATTTAATTGGTGCCCGCGAAATTCCGGCCAGTGCATTGTATGGTGTGCAGACTCTAAGAGGCATAGAAAATTTCCCAATAAGTAAATTTCATCTAAATGAATATCCGTTGTTTATCAACGGTCTTGCCATTACGAAAATGGCAGCTGCAATGGCTAACTATGAGTTAGGTTTATTGACTAAAGAACAAAAAGATGCCATAGTGTTGGCGTGTCAGGAAATCTTAAATGGTGAGCATCATGAGCAATTCCCGGTAGACATGATTCAGGGAGGTGCCGGTACTTCTACCAATATGAATGCTAATGAAGTCATTGCTAACCGTGCTTTGGAGATTATGGGACACAAACGTGGCGAGTATCAATATTGCTCTCCTAATGACCATGTGAACTGCTCGCAATCAACGAATGATGCTTATCCCACTGCAATCCATATTGGCATGTATTATTCTCATCTTCGTTTTCTGCCTTATTTGGAATCGCTGATTGGTGCATTCCATAAGAAAGGAGAAGAGTTTGCGCATATCATCAAAATGGGGCGTACTCAGCTGGAAGATGCCGTTCCTATGACTTTAGGTCAGACATTCAATGGTTTTGCCAGTATATTGAGAGATGAAATTCGTCATTTGAATGAAGCTGCGGCAGACTTCCTGACAGTAAATATGGGTGCTACCGCTATTGGTACAGGCATTTGTGCGGAACCGGGATATGCGGAAAAATGTGTGAAAGCATTGTGTGAAATTACAGGTTTTGATTTCAAATTGTCGTCAGATTTGGTAGGAGCTACTTCAGATACTTCCTGCTTGGTAGGTTATGCTTCAGCTTTAAAAAGGATAGCCGTAAAGGTAAATAAAATATGTAATGATTTACGTTTGCTGGCTAGCGGACCGCGTTGTGGCTTAGGAGAATTCAACCTTCCGGCTATGCAACCGGGATCTTCTATAATGCCAGGTAAGGTGAATCCGGTGATTCCTGAAGTGATGAATCAGATTTGTTATAAGGTAATGGGTAACGAACTATGTGTGACTATGGCTGGCGAAGCTGCCCAAATGGAACTGAATGCTATGGAACCGGTGATGGCACAGTGTTGTTTTGAATCTGTAGATTTAATGATCAATGGTTTTGAAACCTTGCGTACACGTTGTGTAGAAGGTATTACTGCTAATGCGGAACGTTGCAAGATTGAAGTGCATAACAGTATTGGTGTAGTAACCGCATTGAATCCGATTATTGGTTATAAAAACTCTACAAAGATTGCAAAAGAAGCGTTGGAAACAGGTAGAAGTGTTTATGAACTGGTTTTGGAACATGGTATTTTAAATAAGGAAGAGTTGGATACAATCCTAAGTCCGGAAAACATGTTGAAGCCGGTAAAATTGGATATCAAGCCTAGAAGATAAATTTATTTCACCACAGACTACAGGAAGGTAAAGAACTTGTTTCATGAAGCCGGCTTCAATATTTGTAAAGCCGGCTCCATGAGTGGTGGCACCAGTTTTATTTCTGCCGATAAATTGATTTCTAGAAATCCGGTATAGTGGTTTGCCACTGCTATAGCGTATAAATTGTTTTGCCGATATTTTATCGGCAGACAGTTTGTATAGCCTGTGGTATATTTTTTTAGAACTTTCTGAATGTGAGGCGTGCATAATCAGATTTCAGAATTAGTTTCTTGCCTGTTGCTTTTTCCACCTTAAGATGATTAATAGCTTGATTAAGTCCGAAAGGTTTCAATTCATTCAGTGTCGTTAGTTTTTCTTCATCTCCCCGGTGGCGGAATTCACTCATGGTTACCTCATCTCCTTTATAAGAGAAACGTCCGATATGAGTGCCTCCATTTCCACCTTTGGCACTGATTTCCACCAAATGTAACTGGATACTATAATAAATGCGGTTACATTCTTCTATTTTCCCATTAGTATATTCTATAGTCATTAATTGCCATCTGCCATCTAATTTGCCGTTGATGGGAGCTTTGTCACAACTGCTGATTCCCAGCATAAAGAGTATGAATAATAATATTTGTTTCATATGTTGATTGGGTTGACAGTTAAAATTTCTATTTATTGCCCGATTTGATAATTCCTTGTTTGCGGATAACCAGCATTCCACCATAATTATTTCCAAGTATGCTGCCGCGATCCATAGCTCCGGATACAGTGAAACTCCATCCTTTCAGTTGTTGTGGAGCATAAGTTACTTCAAACAAAGAGTTGAATTGTTTCTTGATCTCATTCAGAGGATTATCATAAGTACCCCAATGGCGGGAGTAGGAGAGCAGCATACGATAACTTAGCGACTGACAGGGGGAACCGCAGAATCCTATGTGATGTGCCAGTACACGATTGCTGATAAAAGTAATCTGTCCGTTCTTGTTGTAAATAGGTCCGGGAAGTAAAGGATTACCTATTCCCATTCCCCAATGCTGCCATCCTTGATAGAGGTAGTGATTATAATAATTATCTTTAGCACTGATTTGCTCTTCAAATTTCCCCCAAAAGGAATCATACAGCATAGGTCCGGTTTGATCTTTTGTTCCTAATCCTTCGTATACAAAAGTATCAATGAAGCGGTTTTTGGGAAAAGTTATTTCCAGTCCGATGTGTCCGTCTTTCCAACGTCCGTATTGGAAAAACATTTGGGAGTGGTCGTCGAAATAATGTTCATAATAGATCTTTACCTTCCACCGGTTAAGATAAGCTGTTGCGGCAAAATTCCAGCTACCGACATGGTTTCCGTAGATGTTTACTTGTTCGCCTTCGGGTGTGGTATCATCTCCGGCCATAGGAACCAATACACGCATAAAGTCAACAAACCGGGTAGGCATATCTATTACAGGCTCTTTTTGTCCTGCAATATATTGGTCTCCGCCAAATTGGGCGGACATTTGTATTCCTCCTTCAAATTCTACCGGAAAATGTTCTTTGTTTCCTACTTTGGCGAAAAGCGATTTACTGTGGTAAAGTACATCAATGGTATATGGGTTGCCTATGGAGGTGAAATGTTCCTGCCATTTGTCATCAGTAAAACGTCCATAGGCTATGTGTCCTTTCAAATGAAGCCATTTATGGGTACCTGGTATGGCTACATAATCGGGAACTTCCAGGCGTATTTGGGGAATGGGGCGGGCGATTATTTGATTCTACCATACCTCCGCTGCTTAACTTGGAATTCTTTAATTCGGGCAAGCGTTCTTTGCTGCCGATACTCAGGTTCAACCATCGGTAACTGAGGTCTGCATAGGCTTGTTGGATGATGAAGGAGGAGGTGAAATTGTAGGCGGTTGCCAAATCCAGTCCTGCACTGAAGCCGAAATGTTGGTTTAATGGCATTGTATGTGCAATCCCTGCCCGTAAATAACCATTTTCGGTATTGGCAGAAGATAAACCTTGCCTGTTGGCAGTAAGCCACATCGGCACGTAGGTTCCTTTACCCGATGTTCCTCCCATCTCAACGGTATATTCTGTTTTGACAGGGAGTTGGGCATTGGTGTGCTGCGTAATAGATATTAACAGAAATTGTAATAAGAATAGTTGTATTTTCTTCATTTAGTTTATGTGTTTAGTGCTAAGCTTGCTAAAACGAAATCGGTTTATCAGTCTGCCATCCCGAACTTTTGTGAAAAATTTGGACTCTAATCATTTTATGTATATGAAAAGTTTCACTAATGTTCAGAATGGCCGACTGTATAATCATATCAGCAGGAATTTTGGCATATTTATTTTCCTCCGGCAGGCAGGTTTTTCAGCCAGTAATCAGCCATTGTCTTTCGCAGATGCAAGCTGGTTCCCTTGCCTTCGTAAATTCCATGGGAACGCATCGGGTAAGAAATCTGTGAGAAGATTTTTCCGTGCCGTACCAGTTCATTGACCAACATTTCACAATTCTGATAATGAACATTGTCATCTCCTGTACCGTGAATTAACAGCAAGTTGCCTTTCAATCCTGCTGCATACGAGATGGGAGACCCTTTGCGGTAGCCCTCCGGATTATTTTGAGGAGTATTCATATAACGTTCTTGATAAACCGTGTCATACAGACGCTGGTCGGCCACAAAAGCAATGGCAATGCCTGTGTGGAAAACATCGGGATAACGGAACATACTGTTCAGCGTCTGGCTGCCTCCGCCACTCCAGCCGGTGATACCGATACGTGCGGTGTCAATGAAAGAGTATTGACGTGCCAAGTCTTGGATGCCTCTTGCCTGATCTTCACTGGCAAAGGTTCCGACTTCTCCATAAATACATTTGCGCCATTCGCGTCCACGGGGTGCATTGGCACCACGGTTCTCGATGCTGACTATGATATACCCCAGGTTTGCCAAGTACTGGTGCCATAAACTTCCTCCGCTCCATACATCCTGTACGGTGGCGTTGGCAGGTTCTCCATAGACATCAATTATGACCGGATATTTTTTGCTGGGATCAAAGTTTACGGGTTTGATCATCCATGCATCCAGTTCCAGTTCTCCTGAACGGGTTTTTACAAATTCTTTCGGTTGCAGCCCCAAGGCTTTGTATTGCTCCTTGGCTTTTGCATTGTCAGTAATCAGACGTATACTTTTATGGGCAGGGAAAGACACCATGTCGATTACAGGGGGAGTTTCCGAGTTACTGAATGTATGGACTGCCCATTTGCCGGACGGTGACATGATATAACGATGTTGCCCGCTTTGGTCAACAGGACTTAGCCGCTTTACCTCTCCATTGCCGAAAAGACGTGCCCGGTAGAGATAGCGCTGGGTGAAGTTGTCGGGAGAGGCGATAAAGTACACAAAACCTTTATCCATATCCGCACCTACTTCTTGAATATAATCAAAAGCTCCTTGGGTGATGGGCTTGATTTCTTTACCATCACGGCTTACACGATACAGGTGGCGCCATCCGTCACGTTCGCTTTCCCAAGTGAAATACTTGTTCCCTTTCAACCAACGCACATTGTCATTCGTTTCCAACCATGCGGCATCTTGATCGGTAAAGATATTGACGAGGGTATTTTCACCTATTTTCGCAATCCATACTTTATTGGTGTTTTGGGCACGGTTCATTTGCTGGATGAACAGTTCGTTGCAGCCCGGAATGAATTCCATACGTGGAATATAGTGGTTGCGTGTATCACCTGGAAGAGCCAGCCAAGTGGTGTTTCCACCGTCGGCTGATACATAGCCTACTTTTACAGCGGAGTTTGCTGTTCCGGCTTTAGGGTAGGGAAAACGTTGGATTTAGGATAAATGGAATCTACATTATTGATGATATCAAACCATCCCGTACCTTGGGTATCGCTTTGCCAATAGGCTATGTATTGCCCGTCGGGACTCCAGCGGAAACCGTCGCGGCAGTTGAATTCTTCTTCGTATACCCAGTCGAATGTTCCGTTTACAATTTCATTATTTCCGTCTTGAGTTAGTTGGTTGATTTTCCCGTCAACCAGACTCTCTACATAAATGTTGTTTCTGGAGACATATGCTACCCGGCTGGCATCCGGCGAGAACTTGGCGAACATCAAGGTAGCTTCCGGCAAGCTTTTGCCCAATTGTTGCAGTTTGCCGTCTTTCAAATTAAGCACCCAGTAATCACCGCGGGTATCATAACGCCATACGCGACGGGTATTGGTATAGATCAATACTTTGGAGTTATCCTCGCTGAATACGAAATTGCGGACAGAGATAGGTTTTCCTGTTTGCGGATTCAGAAGCATATTGGCAGGGATCAGCACTTCTTTGGAATTGTCCTTTGCTTTGTAGGCAGTGACCTCGTATGCTCCCTCGGCATTTTTCTCTATTTTGGAATAACGTTCTCCATCTTTCATCCAGTTCACGTTACTTCCGCCTTCTGTCTTGATCAGTCCTCCGTATACGGCCTCCTCCAATGTGGGGATACGTTGCGCATGAGTTGTGGTTCCGAAACAGAATAAGCATAAGACTAATGTAAATAAGTTCTTTTTCGTCATAGTTATTATGAATCTTTTACTAAAAAATAGATGTCCATTTGAAAACACAAGTATGTATTGGGATTCCGGATATCTGTTTTCAAAAAAACGGGCGTCTTATTTTAGAAAAACGGACGCCTGCTCTTTTCTTTTTTATTTAATTCCTAATTTCTGTTTGATTGCAGCCGGAATAGCATCTTTATGCACCATGAGGAAAAATAGTCTTGGCACGTACATAGCTTTCGGACATATTCAGATACCCGCCAAATGTATTGCGTTCTGTACCCCAAGAATTTTTGGTGATATAGTATTTGGTCCCGTTCTGGTCTTTGGTAATACCGGTAAGATGCATCAGGTGGTCATCTGTAGTGACAAATGCTTCATAACCTTCCTGACGGACTTCCGGAGTGACATTTACTTCGGGACACGGTTTTTCAAATTTGTAGGCTTCCGCCAGCATCTCTCTTTGTTCTTTAGGGTCCATTTTCTCAAAACGTGCACGGTCGGAACCCGAAAGGTCTTCCGCTTTTTTCACTACCGGATTGATGGCTACACCATTTTTGAATGAAAAACCTTTTTCACTGACATCACCGTCCCAACATACGGTATATCCGTGGGTCAAAGCATAGTCGGCAACTTCCATCATTTCGTCCAGCGGAAGATTGTACATTTGTTCATTTTCCCAATTGTCGGGTACTTCCGGAGAGAATTTCTGGTAATACGGTTTGTGAGTGAAACTAGTCAGTTCGATATAATCGTCCATGTTCAAACCCAGACTTTCGGCAAAAGATTTCGGAGTGTACTCTTTTCCTTTGTAAGTGAACTTTTCAGGAAGTTCTCCTAGATAAGTATCGAAAAGGTTGTTGATCAGCTTGTAGTATTCCGGGCTGCGACGTTTCATCTTAACGGCTGTGTTTCCTAAAGCGTTGATATATCTCACCATTTCACCGTGGTTATGTTTTTCTGAGTTATAGTTGATTCCGTGATATACTTCCTCGGGTACGATACCCACTTGGTTGAAAGCATTCTTCCATGTGTGTGAAAGGCTTCCTTGTCCTAAATTCCCGTTGCCTCCCCGGTAATAGTTGTCTTCCAATTGGTTCAAGTACTTTTGGCGTACAATGAACATTTCAGAAAGATCATATTCCCCTTTGCCCATACGGAGCAGTTCGGATTCCATGAACGAAGTGGTGGCAAAGCACCAGCAAGTTCCGGTAGAGGCCTGATTTTTGACTGGAGTTGCTTTCTGTGATGCAACAGTCGTGAATTTGTAACCACTTTCTTGTGCATACATGGCTGATGCACAGCATAGCAGTGCGGCTAGTGTGAATACTTTTGTCTTCATAAGTTTGTTTTTAATATGATAAGGTTAACAATTAAAAGCCGAAGCGTGACTCAATCCAATATTGTTTGCCATTTCGTCCCAGCGAAGATGGTGGCGCCTATAAAGTCTGCCGTGTAGTCTGTGAGATAAGCACGGGCTGCTTCTTCCCCTTTAGATTGAAGGATACTTTGGTATTGTGCTTCCACAAATGGAAGTTCCCGTTGTCCTTTTTCCTCGAAATGACGAATATTTTTTTTCCATTACTTTGCGGGCAGTTCCCCATCTTACAGCAGCCAGTTTGTTGGCGCGGCGATAGTGCCATAAGGCGGCGTCGTCGCGATAGCGGTGGTTACCGCAGATTTTATACATAGCAGGGAAATCAGTAATGCCACAGAATACCGGAACGCGCGGGCTTTGTCCGGGGTTGTCCATAGAGAACCATACCACACCGCCTACTGCATCGGGCAGCCAGTTGCGCAATTGGATAACTGTAGAATAAGCACATTGCGGAACTGCGATATTGCGTACTGATTTCACAACTCCCTTTTT
>OKWD01000040.1_pt1 | contig 20964 bp, 24 predicted proteins | sample 1607011 | NCBI WGS metagenome assembly OKWD01 (sample SAMN04414077, study PRJEB24778) | human gut metagenome | material: faecal | host: Homo sapiens | reverse complement strand
GCCCGGCCGGGAGGATGATTTGCTGGGTTCAGGCATCCGGCAGGATACCGAACAGACCTTGGATCAGTACTCGTGAAGCGACGTCCGATGGGATCACCGAAATCGCGGTAGCATTCTCCGCGTGCGGCATCATAGAAGCTGATCTGGCCGAAGTTACCCGGACTGTCTCCTAGATACATGCCGTCCAGAACAGAGCTTTTCAAAAGTTTGTATCCGGCGTCGGCACGTCCGGCCTGGAAGTATGACAATGCGGTATGCATCACTTCGGCAAAGGCGACATTATTGATGCTCCATGAGTAGGGCAGCCAGTTGGTGGTGGCGATAGTGGCATAGCCATTCTCTTTTAATCCATGGGCTGTGACGGGAATATGAGGAATGGCTGTGTCTACATAACGGGTAGCCTGATAGGCTTGGAACGGATTGGCTGTTTCGCTGTCTATAGCATGATAAATGGTCCATACAGCGGCACTTTCGTGTACTCGCTTGTGACCCATAAAATCTTGATATTCCGCCCAATGTCCTTTGTCGGGAAGCCATAGCCTCTCGTTCATGGCTTTCAGAATCTTTTCGGCTTCGTTGCGGTAAGGAGTGGGATCTTCGCCTATCTTTTCAGCCAATTGGGCCGCTGTCTTGTTGGCACGGTAGTTATAAGCCGATGAATGGGTGACTGCTCCGCTATTGTAATAAAGGGCGTCACTGGCCCAAATACAGGCGTATGCGTCATACAGCCCGTCGTTATCCGGGTCGTAGTTCAGCTTTTCCCATGCGAGGTGACGGGTGATGACAGGCCACATTTGGCGGACATAATCCAAGTCCCCCGTCCATTTGAAATGCCATAACAATTCGTCTATGCAGCAAAGGTTCATGTCGTAGTGGTGCATCTGATTATTGCGATGCGGATTACGGCAGATGTATCCGTTACTGTATTGGGGTGTACCCCATTTCTTGACGGAACGTGCCAGATGCAGGGCGGAATCTTGTGCCGGATGGGGGAGGGTGTTGGGCACTTCGGTGACCTGACTTGCCGCGTATGCGTTGAAATGGGTCCGGGCACGGTCATGCCATCCCAAAACATCGCCGGTATAGGCGGCTCGCCAGCCACTGAGGGGCATTCGCCAGCCTATGGCACCGTGTAGCCACACTTCGCCGTCCCAGATTCCATCGGCAGCCATAGCCAGCGTGCCTCCTAAGGTGTTGAAATAAGGGTCGGGTGTTTCAATGCGGATGCGTGAGGCTGTTTCGGAGCGGGCAGCTTCTGCTTTTTTAAACAGGGTTTCGCCTTCGGCAGTTGTCAGTGTACGTAGTTCCTGGTTTTCCAATAGAATATAAAGTGTTCCATCTATCTGTGCCGGGCAGGATTGTAACTGTTGAGGCTGGAGAGGAGCTTCGAAACTGTCGGCAGGGTCGCTCCCATATCTCCGTTACGGTTTAGCTTGGAATTACGTATCTCTGAAATGGATGCCAGTAGAATGGGATTGGATCCCTTGAAATTCCGGGCGTTGAATTGCCAGATGGCCCCTTCTTTATCGGGAAGTGCCCATGTGGTAATGGATAAGCTTCCGCCTCCGAAAGCCGGATCAGATAAACTGTAGCTGCGGCGTCCCGCTGTATAACGGGACTCGCAGTGTTCGGTAGAGTCAAGGGCTACCGTGCCTCCGGAGGTTTGCAGTTTAAAGCAGATGTGCTTCGGATTCTCCTTGGTATAAGCAGCGAATACGGGCCGGTCGCTTGTTTCCAGCCGGAATGCTGTGTGGCTGCCGTATAAGGCACGGGTAAAGCGATTCTTACCGTTGATGCAGACAAAATCGTCTCCGTCAGGGGTATATTGCAGGCTTCGGGTGGCATTCCGGCGATGTTCGTTGTACGAAGTGGATTCTATGAAATCACCTATCTTTTGTGGCTGCTTGGTTTGTCCTGCGCCGGAAACGCTACCGATGCCCAACAGGCATAGAAGTAAATATGTCGTTTTCATGATAATAACTGCTAACTCCTGTTCTTACGGTAACGGCTGTAACCCTTCCCAGCGTACATTCCATTTGCCATCTTTCGGAAATCCGGGATTGTTTCCTTCCGATCCGTCCCATCCGGCGCACATCATGGCGACTGTGGTCAGTAATCCACCGTTGCCGGGCAGGTAAATACGCAGACGCCCGTCCTGGTAATTGTGACCGTTTACCAGATAGGTGTTGGTACGTTTGTCCATCAATAATGCGCTGACTGCCTTCTCGGGCTCACCCATTCGGGCGGCATTCATGGCTGTCATCGGATAATCCCAGCCCCAGGTCTTGTCCCAGTTCCAGTTATCCCAAATCCAGTGCAGGGTGTTTTTCATATATCCGGCATGAATCAGCTGATTCATGGGCAGGATGCCGACAGCGCCCAGCACTGCCATGTGGTCTGAGGTAAAACGGATATCTTTATAGGTATCCACCGCGGTCTCGGCTGCCAGATACAGCTGTTCGTCGTTGTATGCCAGCGGAGATAATTTCTCTATCAGCACATCCCATTCGGGTACACGTTCCATCCCTGTACGTTCACGCCATGTTTGGGCAACTTGCATGGCGAAATGCCAGTACGAAAGTTCAAAAGGCGGATTGACAGTTTCGGCGGCGCGCAACGTTTCCTGTGCGGGAATAGCGCCTTTCAAGACATAACGGTCGTGCTCTTCCTCGTATGTGGCGAATGAATACATGAATTCGGCGGTTTCCTGTATCAGGCTATTGTATTTTTTCAGTAGTTCTTCCGATGGATTAGCCCGATAGAGCAATTCTGCCAGGTAGATGAGATGAGGCTGTTGCCAGATCAGGAAGCTGCCTACTTTAGAGGGGGCTTCCGTACCGCTGGGATCAGTCATTTTCATCCATCGTATGCCTTTGAAACCTTGTCTTTCCGCTATCTGGCGGGCTATGGGTTCCACGGTTTCATACCAGGATAAAGTGCGGTCCAGTAATTCGAGATGTCCCCATAAGGCGAATTGTGCCTGATGCCACCAGATCATTTCCAAATGGAATTTCCCGAACCAGGAGTTGTAAGTCAGTCCGGTTTCCTGTGGCGGGGTTGATCCGGCGCATTGGATGGCGAGCAGATATTGGCTTAATACGACCCGGCGTTCCAATTCTTTGGCACGGACATCCGTACATTGTGAGAAGTCGGCGACAGCTCCCTGTGTCCAGTAATTTTGCCAATGTCCGGAAGAGGCTTGTTGTACTTCCGCAAAAGTCAGGATGGGAGAAGCGGACGCTTGCGGTGTGAATTGGCAGGTGAATGTAAATACACTGTCCGTTGGCGTGAGTACGAAATAGTTTGCACTTTTTTCCCTCAGCTTCGCAGCGCCTTCCCAACTGATTGTTACATAATAGGTGGTTGCGTCGAGTGTTCTTTTTAACACGGCCGATTGTGCATCTTCACTGACCAGGGTCGTGCTATGCTTATCATTCGCCTCCCAATTACAAGCATCGTCACAGTGACCGCCCGTGGGATAGGGGAAGTGAAACTTGATGCCGGCAGGTTGTCGGGCCGACAGGCGTGCGGCAATCATGTCACGCTCCGGATGGCAGACTGTCTGAATGTGGTAGGGAGTTTCTTTGAGGGTGAACCGGCTGTTGATGATACCGTTCCACATATCCAGTGATTGCTGTATGTTTTGCACATCCGAGGGACGTACTTCATTTTCTAATTCGAGTCCGATGATACCCAGATGCAGGCGGTGTGGGTTTACACGATACCAGTCGGATGCTTCCTTTGCTCTGCCGGGTTCTTTGGGTTGGGTGGCATATAGCTCTTTGTGCCCGTGGCTGAAGTCATACTCCACCAAGCTTCCTCCGGTTTATAGTTTTCGGGATTTCCGAAGCTGTGCCATCCCCATTGGCTTTGTGTACCCAGTGGAACTCCGTTTTTTATAGACTTCGGGAAAAGTCTGCAATCCTGTAGCATCTACCGTGTAGGCAAATTCTCCGTTTCCTACCGACAGGGAGGATAATGAATCCATGGCAGTTACTTCCGGATTATTGCGTGTTACCAGTGCATGGCGGTCTATGGCTTCCTCTTGGGGAGAGGTGCAAGCGGCCAATGCAAACATTGTCAGAGCATAAATGGTGTGTTTCATTGTATATAGCTAATTTAAAAAGATGGATAATTCTGTTGTTTATGCGATATGATTCTATTTGCCAAGTTGCAGGCAACCCATGATGAAAGGACCGGTAGCTTTGACATCGTTGTCACGCATCTTTTCGCCAATGTAATATTCAAAGCTTCCGTCGCGGTAAGGAGTGCCGCCCAGTCCGCCTACTTGACAGCAACGGGTCAGCGTCAGAGTTCCGGTCGGGGTTTTCGCGAAGCAATGTTTTCTTTAATCCGTTGAAGGCTTTTTCCGCGATGGTCCGGTATCGGGCGTCTATATATCCTTTGTTCACCGCTTTGGCATAAGTATACATACATTGGGTGGTTACGGATGCTTCGGGAAAATTACCTTCACGTTCGGGCTGGTCTATTACCTGATACCATAGCCCGTCTCTTTGATAGTTGGGCAGGCTTTCTGCCAAACCTTGAATCCAACTGATAAGCGAGGCACGTCCGGGGTGGTTGTCGGGAATATAGTCCAGTACATCTACCATGGCCATGAACCACCAGCCTATACTGCGTCCCCAGAAGTTAGGTGAAGTACCGTCTTGCGGATTTGCCCAACGTTGGGATTTGCTCTCGTCCCAGGCATGATGATATAATCCGGTTTCCGGTGAATAGGTATGTTTGTGGCAAAGTGTGAATTGTTTTACCGCCTCATCAATCAGATCAGGACGGTTGAATTCCGCTCCATAGCGGGCTAGGAAAGGAGAAGCCATATAAAGTCCGTCCAGCCACATCTGATGTTGATAGATCAATTTTATGCCAGAAGCCACCTTCCAGCGTACGTGGTTGTCTTTTGAGTTGTTCGACCAGCAGGTCCATGGCTGCTTTATATTTTTCTTTGCCTGTTTCTTTATAGAGGTCGAACAGTACTTTTCCTGAATTGATGTAATCCAGGTTGTAAGTTGACATATCATAGAGGTGGATTTCTCCTTTTTCGTTAATCAAACTATCCGTCCATTCCTCAACATACGTAAAGTAACGTTTGTCACCGGTATTTTTCCACATATCCAGCATGGCGCAACAGCCTACTCCTTGTGAATACCCGAAAAAGAGCCGTTTGCCATGATCCAGCTGATAAGCTTTGGGAAAGCGGAGCATCTCAGAGTCGGCAAAGCGCCGGGCATATGAGTCGGAAGATATGCCGGGAAGGGTTGTGGGGACTGTAGGGAGAGAGGCTACACATACTTCTCCACTGTACGGAATTGCTTTTTGGGCTTGGAGAGACATGGGAGCCATGCAGGCAGTCAATAAACAGATGTAACAGTAATTTTTCATGGTATTTCCTGTCGTTTTTATAGTCTTTGAATGATTTACATTTTTTGCTGATGTAAAAATAGGCTAATTAACGCTATAAGTCCATGAATAATTGTTCATTTAGATGGAAAATCTATCGGTTGAGTCTCTTTTTTAAGGAATATGTGTCAATAAAGAACGAATTTGTGGAAAAAATGGTAAGACAGAGAAAAACTGTTCACCCATCTGTCATCTAGAAGGAAATAAGGAATGACAAATGGATGAAACTTGATGAGATAATCAGTTGTGTACCAGTGTTCCTATATTTTCACCGGTCATTACTTTTTTTCAGGTTACCTACTGTGTCCATGTCGAAAACGATAATGGGCAGGTTGTTTTCCTTGCACATGCAGGTTGCTGTAAGATCCATTACTTTCAAACCGCGCTTCAATACCTCATCGTAGGTGATATCGTCAAATTTCGTAGCAGTGGGGTCTTTTTCCGGATCAGCTGTATAAATGCCGTCCACGCGTGTTCCTTTCAACATCACATCGGCTTCTATCTCGATACCACGCAGTGAAGACCCGGTATCGGTAGTAAAAACGGATTGCCTGTTCCGGCAGACATAATCACAACTTCTCTGTTTTCCATCGCTTCAATCGCTTTCCATTTGTTGTAAAACTCACCGATGGGTTCCATGCGGATAGCTGTCAATACACGTGCCTTGACTCCGGCCGCTCCCAATGCGGAACTCAATCCCAAGCTGTTGATAACGGTTGCCAACATCCCCATTTGGTCACCTTTTACACGGTCAAAACCTTTGGAAGCTCCGCTCAGCCCCCGGAAGATGTTTCCACCACCGATTACAATACCTATTTGTACGCCAAGGTCGTGTATTTCCTTGATTTGTTGCGCATATTCACCCAGACGTTTTTCGTCTATACCATATTGCTTTTCGCCCATCAGGCTTTCGCCGCTCAGCTTCAGTAGAATTCTTTTAAATCTTGCCATATTGGTTTGTCTTTTAGTTTTTTGCAAAGATAAAAATATTAATCTTTTTTACTTGTTTTATATCCTAAAATATTTCTTCCCATGACTCCTTGCATTACTCCGCGAAGTAGAAGATAGGTAATGAATGCCATCCATAAAGCGTGATTGCCCATTGTCCCCCGGAAACCATAGTAAATAAGAAAGAAACTGACAGAGGCTACTATCATGGCTTTCAGCATCAGATGGGTGGCTGTCGCACCGATGAATATTCCATCGAACAAAAAAGCAGAGAAGCCTGCCAAAGGAATGGCAAGTACCCAATAAAAATAACTTTCGGAAGCATGAATGACAGTTGTTTCGTCAGTCAGTAATCCGAGAAAGGATTGTCCCCCTATACTATATAATAAGGTGAAAGCAAGCGATAATCCTACTCCCCAGCCGAATAGTTGGCGAACCGTCGTGTGGAGTGCTTTCTGATTATTGGCTCCGATATATCTTCCTGCCAATGCTTCTCCGGCGTATGCGAAGCCGTCCATAATGTAGGAGAATAAAGTGAATAATTGCATAAGTAATGTATTGACCGCCAACACCACTTCTCCTTGTGCCGCACCAGCGAGGTGAAAAAGACAGTAACCGCCACCAGGCAGATGGTACGGAAAAAGATATCCCTGTTTACTTGGAAGAAACGGTACATGGCCTGTTTGTCAAAGAAGGAATGCCATTCTATGCGTTTCCGCAGGGTGCTGTAGTAGCGTAACCACAACAAATATGCCATGACTAGCCCGGCATATTGTGCAGTTAACGTTCCGATGGCGACACCTTCTATTTTCATTCCTAATCCATATACTAGAAGAAGACTGACCGCAATGTTCACTATATTTTGTGTGATGGCTATATACATGGGGAAACGGGAATTTTGCATACCGATATACCAGCCGGCAAAACTGTAAAGCCCTAATACAGCCGGTGCTCCCCAAATACAGATATAGAAATAGAGGGACGCCAGATGTTCTACTTCTTCAGTCGTTTGGATAAAGGTGAAGGCGGTTCTTTCTATAGGATATTGCAAGGCTAGCAAAGTAAATGCAATGAATAATCCTACTCCGACGGAACGGAGTAGTAACCGGGTGACTTCATTCAGGTCGTGCCTGCCGTAGCTTGTGAAGTCATGCCGCTGGTTCCCATACGCAGAAAACCGAAAATCCAGTAGATGATGTTGAAAAGCATTCCGCCTACAGCTATCGCTCCGATGTAGGCGGCAGAGCCCAAATGACCTACAATAGTAACATCAATCAAGCCCAACAGAGGAACTGTAATGTTTGAAACGATAGAAGGGATGGCTATTTGAAGTATTTTTTGTTTCCGTTATTAAGTTGAATCATGAGTGTAGATTGATAGAGATGGATACAAAGGTACTCTCTTTCTCATAAATAACCAATGAAAATTTAAATTTGAATTGAAAATAGTTGTTGTTTAAGATGATATATCATTGGAATATAGATATATTTGCGGTTATTAAAATGATCAAAACAGGAGAATTATGAAAGAGAATTTTCAAATCCATATTTGGTTGGGCGTTATGTTATGTCTGTTAGGCATGTCATGTTCGGATGATACTCCGGCTAAAGGAGATGACCCGGGAAATGGTAACACGGAGTTGGAAGTCAATGAGTGGATAGAGAGTGTCATGCGCAGTGATTATTTGTGGAATAACGACATTCCTGCTCAAAATAAGTTGGATTTCTCTGCTGATCCCCAAACATTCTTTAGATCTATGCTCAGTTTGAAAGATGGAAAGACGAGAAACGGAAAGCATCTTTATTATTATTCTTATATGGAGAAGAATAAAGATTATAAAGCACGTACCAGCATTGATGCGGATGATACTTATGGTATGGAGTTTACTTTATTTAATGTTGTAAACGATAGTAATCAACCTTTAGGATATTATTATGCCCGTATTCTGTATGTTCTTCCTAATAGTCCGGCATCAAAGTGCAGGTTTGGAAAGAGGGGATTGGATCGTGGGTGTTAAAGGAAAAAATAATATTAATTCCGATAATTATGGAATCTTATTAAATGGAGATAGGACTCAATGGCTCGTCAAACGTGGCGATACAGAGGTCAGAACTATTGATATAGAAGCTTCCCGGGCCGTGGAGGACAATCCCTTGTTCTATCACAATGTATATACTCGGGGAGATAAGAAGATTGGGTATTTGGTTTATAATCATTTTACTTCCGGACCGAATGGATATTCGGATCGTACCTATGATGAGGAAATGAAGAAGATATTCGCCGGATTTCAGGCGCAAGGTGTGAATGAATTTGTGCTGGACTTGCGCTATAATGGAGGTGGATATGAGAATTCTGCTAATATGCTCGCAGGACTCCTCATTCCAGAAGCTTCTCGAAAAAAGGTGTTTGCTGTTTTCTCTGACAATAAGGGACAATCCTATTCCAATGATTTTTGTGTGGAAACGAAAGGAACGGCAGGTTACTTGAAACTTAATTCCAATCGAATTTATATATTGACAAGCCAAAGTACGGCTTCTTCTTCGGAAGTCGTTATTAACAGCCTCAACCCATTTATGGATGTTATCCTTATTGGCGAATTGACAGAAGGGAAAAATGTAGGAATGGAGATGCAAAAGAATGATAAATATGAATGGATATATTGGCCTATCACATTGAGAGTGACTAATGCGGTGAATGATGACTACAGTGCTGGTTTTAAACCGGATATAGAATGGAATGAGTATGATTTGACTCAGAATCCGACAGACGCTTTATTACCATTGGGTGATCCGGATGAATTCATGCTGGGTAAGGCCATCTCCTTGATCACAGGAATAAACCGGTCAGCCAGAAGCATGAATACGTTATCCCAACCGATTATGAGGGGGGAATCTGTGTATCAATCGACAGAACGTCATGCCACTGGAGGAATGTTGATGGTTCCTGAAGAGAAGAACAACTAAAGGAGGTATTTAACTTCTTTGAAAGCATATTTTCTAAGAGAACCGTTTTTATCTTTCAGAATCAAATGTCCGTCGGGCTCCACACGGATCAGTTTGGCAGTAAACTCTCCTTTTGCATCGCAATAGGGGTGATAACCTTCCTTGCGGTATTGTGCTTTCAGGTAGTATTCCTGAATTTTGGTAATGATATCGGTTTCTCTGTTTTCTATCCGGGAATAGAGATCTATGATATGTTCCAATACGCTGTTCAGAACTTCCATTCTGTCTGTTTCCTTTTTAGTAATTTGTCTTAATGAAACAGGGTTGGGAGCAGATGAATGAAATTCTTCCTGGTTAATATTGATCCCTATCCCAATAATGCTCTGTGAAATTTGGCTTCCTGTTAAATCATTTTCAATCAATATGCCGGCTATTTTTTTGTCTTTCCAATAGATATCATTGGGCCATTTTATTTGCAGGCAATCTGCATGGACATAATGGGCCAATGCGGTACAAATGGCAGAAGCTACCGCCATAGATAAAATGAACTGACTGGCGGGAGCGATTGTTTGGGGGTAAAATACAGTGCTGAATGTCAGATTCTTGCCATATTCTGATTCCCATGAATTTCCACGCTGCCCTTTTCCGGAGGTTTGATATTCTGCCATAAGCGTGGTGAATTCCTTGATTTCTTTTTTCCTGACAAAGTTCTGCAAGTCGGTCATTTGTTGAGGTTACGGTTTCTTCTTTTAAGATTTTGCTTGACCAGTTAGGGGATCTCATCATATTCTTTTTTAAGTTTACGGGTGAATTTTTTGATAACCTCTTCGTATGAGTGGTCTATCAGTGATAAAATAAGTTTGTCGTCAATGTTACCTTGTAAGGATACTTGGTTCCAATATTTCTTATTGAAGTGATAGGCTCCTTCAATGCCGGAATGATGTTCTCTTAATTCCAAGGCATATTCGGGTTTACATTTTAAAGATAGCCATTCCGGGTTGTCCAATCCGATGCAGGCATACATTTTCCCCATGACTTTGAATACTAAGGTGACATTATCAAAAGGAAATTCTTCTGTTGTTCCTTTCTTTCTGATACAGTAATCGCGTATTGTTTCTATGTCCATATATAATATATATATTTTTACCAAATCGGAGGATAAAAGGCTTCTTCAATATGCTCTATAGTGAAAGGAGTCTTTTCGCCCACTAAGGTGATGATATCAAAACGTACAGGTAAATCTACTGAGAACTTGCGCAAGTATGCATCAGTTGAAGCTATAATTCTGCGAATCTTCTTATCTGTTACTGCATCTTCCGGATTACCGAATCTAGTATTCTTGCGGGTCTTTACCTCTATAACAATTAGTTCGTTCCGATATTCGGCGACAATATCCAGTTCTTTTTTTCCGCAATGCCAGTTCCGGTGGCGGATGGAATATCCTTTATCTATGAGATATGCAGCGGCCTCTTCTTCTCCCTCTTTGCCAAATTCGTTGTGTTCTGCCATTCTGTTTCTTTTTGTACAAAAATACTCTTTTTTATGCTTTGTATTTACAGAAGTAAAGCTAATTTTGCAGAGAATATGGCAAACAACGTAAAAAAGAGAGTAAAAGTACCGGCATCAACCCCTAAACGCAAGCAGCGTATGGTATGTTTGATGAGTGAAGAGGAAGTACGGATTGTGGATTGTTATCTTAAAAAGTATAAGATAACCAATAAGGCGCGTTGGTTACGCGAAACAGTATTGACTTTTATCCATCAGAAGATGGAAGAGGATTATCCTACATTGTTTAATGAACATGATATGAGAAGATAAGATGGCAGATGATACCTATTATATGAAACAAGCCTTGATGGAGGCTGTAAAAGCGGCTGAACAAGGAGAAGTTCCGGTGGGGGCGGTGGTAGTCTGTCGTGACCGCATCATTGGTCGTGGGCATAATTTGACAGAAACATTGAATGATGTTACAGCTCATGCCGAAATGCAGGCTGTCACAGCTGCGGCTAATACCTTGGGCGGGAAATACCTGAATGAATGTACTTTGTATGTCACTGTGGAACCGTGTGTGATGTGTGCCGGTGCCATAGCCTGGGCACAGACAGGAAAACTTGTCTTTGGTGCTGAAGATCCCAAAAGGGGATATCAAAAATATGCCCCCGATGCCTTGCATCCAAAGACGATCGTGGTGAAAGGAATACTCGCCGATGAATGTGCCCGATTGATGAAAGATTTCTTTAAGAAAAAACGATAATTCTTATTTCACCTCTTCATAATCTACATACTCTCCCTCATCGTCATCAAAGATTTTTTTCTGTTTCCCGATGAATGAGAATGTCTATTTGAAGAAGATGAAGAGAATTCTGCAAAGTTTTCATTCTCGTCATTCGTTTGAGTCTGGGTATATGTATTTTGTTTTTGGTGGGTAGATGTTCGATTCTGGTAGGGGGGATGTTTGCCGATCCCGAACAATACACGCAGAATGTTGCCTAATATAGTGAAGCCGATAAAAATAATCAGCAGAAAAATAATAAGTAGAAAGCCTAAAAATCCAAACATAGTAATTTCTTTTTTTATATACCACGTACAACAAGCGTGCCACGTTTATTGTTTACGCTCTTTTTTAGTTAAAAGAGATAGAATGATATACCACAGGATGATAGCTGCAAAACTGCTGATTTTGAAGAAAGCCAACAGGGGAATACATACAATGAGGAAAATATAGCTGACTTTGTTCTGTTTCCAGGCAAGACTCTTGAATTTTAATGAGAACATTGGAATTTCTGCCACCAGCAATAATGACATAATAACTACCAAGATGAAAAGATATGCCGCATTAAAAGAATCGGATATAAGAAAAGAATGTGCTCCTACAGTCAATGACCCCCAAAATAAAGCATTAGCCGGAGTGGGCATACCGATGAAACTACTGCTCTGGCGTGGGTCAATATTGAACTTGCCTAAACGCAAAGCTGAAAATACGGAAATAAGGAATGCGGTATAAGGCATATAATCGGCAACAGGCAATAGAAAATCAGGATAGTGTACCTCTTTAAATAAAGAAAAGACAATGGCGGAAGGAGCGAACCCAAAAGTGATGTCATCGGCCAACGAGTCTAATTCTTTTCCTAAAGGCCCTGATACTTTGAACAAACGTGCCAACATGCCATCAAAGAAATCAAATACAGCGCCTAGTATAATGAAAGAGATGGCCAAGGTATAGTTTTCGTTAAAAGCCATGACACTGGCAATACAGCCGGAGAATAAATTACAGCAAGTTACCGCGTTAGGAATGTGGCGTGTGATACAGTTTGCCATTGGTGATTTTCTTATTTTAGTTTAGCAATGACGGTTTCGTTACCTACAGTCGCTTGTCCCATCTTGACACAGACTTCGGTTCCTAGTGGGAGATAAACATCTACACGCGAACCGAATTTAATAAACCCCATGTGTTCATCAATGTAGCATCTTCTCCTACTTCGGCATAGGTCACGATTCGACGGGCTATTGCTCCTGCTATCTGGCGCGCCATGACAGTATGTCCTTCAGGAGTTTCAATAACGACCATAGAACGTTCATTTTCCGTACTGGCTTTAGGCAGCCATGCTTTCATAAATTTACCGTTATGATGGTCTACATGTTTCACTACTCCGTCTACGGGATACCAATTGGCATGTACATTGACAATGCTCATAAAAATAGAAATCATTAACCGGCGGTCATGAAAATATTCATGTTCATCTACTTCTTCTATAACTACTATTCTTCCGTCTGCCGGGGCTACTACGATTTTTTCAGTGTCGTGCTCGAATAATCGAATGGGACAACGGAAAAGTTAACCATTAACAGGTAAACAACGATACTTGCGGTGGCAAATATATAAAATGGAATTTTGCACTCAATTCCCCAAAACAATAGGGCATTGATACCAATTAACAGGATGGCACTGACAATTAAGATGCTTGTTCCCTCTCTATGTAGTCTTATTTTCTTTAATTTCTTCAGTCGGTTCATGATTGTATAAAACCAATTATCGTGCAAAAATAAAACTTATTTTGAAAACCTTGCAAATAAAAGTTGTTAGAAATGCCTATTTCGACTTCATTTAAGATAAAAAAAGCGAATGTTGATAACTTCTTCTTTATCTTTTTGCAGGTTTTATGAAAGCAGAGTATCTTTAGACAATTTTTTAGTAGAGTAACGATTATGCAGGATTTTGTCCATTTACATGTCCATACCCAGTATTCCATCCTTGATGGCCAGGCGTCTATTCCACGTTTGGTAGACAAGGCTATGGCTGATGGAATGAAAGGTATAGCCGTAACAGACCATGGTGATATGTTCGGTATCAAGGAATTCTTCAACTATGTAAATAAGAAGAATAGCAGTACTAACAGTGAGATAAAGGATTTGAAGAAAAGAATAGCCGGACTGGAAAAAGGTACGGTGGAATGTGATAATCCCGAGACGGAACTTGTGGCATGCAAGGAAAAATTGGAAACGGCAAAGAAGAAACTGTTTAAACCGATTTTCGGTTGTGAGATGTATGTGGCGCGCCGTCGTTTATTCAACAAAGAAGGAAAACCCGATCAAAGTGGTTATCACTTGGTTGTGCTTGCTAAAAATGAAAAAGGATACCACAACCTCATAAAATTAGTATCAAAGGCATGGACGGAAGGGTTCTATATGCGTCCGCGTACTGACCGTGTGGAATTGGAAAAATACCATGAAGGGTTGATTGTCTGTACTGCGTGTATTGCCGGAGAGGTTCCTAGAAATATCATAGCTGGAAAATATGAAGAGGCTGAGGAAGCTATCCAATGGTATAAACGTGTATTCGGAGATGATTTCTATTTGGAATTGCAACGTCATAAAGCGACGGTTCCTCGTGCGAACCATGAAGCTTATAAATTGCAGCAAATTGCTAACGAAAAGCTGATAGAGTATTCTAAAAAATTCAATGTCAAGCTGGTTTGTACCAATGACGTTCACTTTGTAGATGAAGAGAATGCTGAAGCACACGACAGGCTGATCTGTCTGAGTACGGGTAAGGATTTGGATGATCCTAACCGTATGCTCTATTCAAAGCAAGAGTGGATGAAGACACGTGCCGAGATGAATGAAGTTTTCGCTGATGTCCCCGAGGCTCTTTCAAATACGGTGGATATTTGTGATCAGGTGGAATTTTATAGTATAGATCATGCACCGATTATGCCTACTTTTGCTATTCCTGAAGATTTTGGGACAGAAGAGGGGTATCGGAAGAAATATACAGAAAAGGACTTGTTTGATGAGTTCACTCAAGATGAAAACGGTAACGTGGTAATGAGTGAGGAGGCCGCTAAAGCCAAAATAGAGAAACTGGGTGGCTATGACAAACTCTATCGTATTAAACTGGAAGCTGATTATCTGAAGAAATTAGCGTTGGAAGGTGCGCATAAGCGTTATGGAGAAGTATTGAGTGAGGAAGTGCAGGAACGGATCAAATTCGAACTTCATATTATGAAGACGATGGGTTTTCCGGGTTACTTCTTGATTGTGCAGGATTTTATTCGTGCCGCGCGTGAAGAATTGGACGTGTCTGTAGGGCCGGGACGTGGATCGGCGGCAGGTTCTGCCGTAGCATATTGTTTGGGTATCACTAAAATAGACCCTATTGCATACGATTTGCTGTTCGAACGTTTCCTGAATCCCGACCGTATTTCTTTGCCTGATATTGATGTGGATTTTGATGATGATGGTCGTGGACGAGTATTGAATTGGGTAACTGAAAAATATGGTCAGGAAAAGGTGGCGCATATCATTACATACGGTACGATGGCAACCAAGCTGGCAATCAAGGATGTAGCCCGTGTACAGAAATTACCTTTATCGGAGTCCGACCGTTTGTGTAAGTTGGTTCCGGATAAGATTCCTGATAAAAAAATGAATTTGCCTAATGCCATAGCTTATGTTCCCGAACTACAGGCAGCGGAAGTCTCACCCGATCCTATTTTGCGTGATACGATAAAGTATGCAAAGATGTTGGAGGGGAATGTCCGTAATACAGGTGTGCATGCGTGCGGTACTATTATATGTCGAGATGATATAACGGACTGGGTGCCTGTAAGTACGGCAGATGATAAGGAAACCGGTGAAAAAATGCTGGTGACCCAGTATGAAGGTTCAGTTATTGAAGATACTGGATTGATCAAGATGGACTTTTTGGGTCTGAAGACCCTTTCTATTATCAAAGAGGCGATTGAAAATATTAAGCATAGTAAGGGGATTATCTTGGACATTGACGAGGTTGACATTTCGGATCCTCCTACTTATGCTCTTTATAGTGAAGGACGGACGATTGGTACATTCCAGTTCGAATCTGCCGGTATGCAGAAATATTTGCGGGAATTGGAACCTAGTACTTTTGAGGATTTGATTGCGATGAATGCTCTTTATCGTCCGGGGCCTATGGATTATATTCCGGACTTTATCGACCGTAAGCATGGCCGTAAGCCTATTGAGTATGATATTCCTATTATGGAGAAATATTTGAAAGATACATATGGTATTACGGTATATCAGGAGCAGGTCATGCTTTTGTCACGTTTGCTGGCGGATTTTACTCGTGGCGAATCCGATGCCTTGCGTAAAGCAATGGGTAAAAAACTGAGGGACAAACTAGACCATATGAAGCCTAAGTTTATTGAAGGCGGACGGAAGAACGGTCATGATCCCAAAGTACTTGAGAAGATTTGGACGGACTGGGAAAAGTTCGCTTCTTATGCATTCAATAAATCTCATGCTACTTGTTATTCGTGGGTGGCTTATCAGACAGCTTTTCTGAAAGCAAACTATCCGGCGGAATATATGGCGGCTACGATGAGCCGGAATATTTCGAATATCACGGAAATTACTAAATTGATGGACGAGAGTAAGGCGACTGGTATCATGACCAAGGGACCTGATGTGAATGAAAGTTATCTGAAGTTTTCTGTGAATCGTAAAGGGGATATCCGTTTTGGACTGGGAGCCATTAAGGGAGTGGGGGAAAGTGCTGTGCAGTCTATCCTTGAAGAACGTGAGAGAAATGGAGAATATAAAGATATTTTCGATTTTGTGCAGCGTGTAAATCTTTCGGCTTGCAATCGTAAGAATATAGAAAACTTGGCTTTGGCAGGTGCTTTTGATAGTTTCACAGGAATAAAGCGTGAAGACTTCTTTGTAAAGAACGCTAAAGATGAAACATTTACCGAAGTGTTGGTACGTTATGGGAATAAGTATCAGATGGATAAAGCCGCGGCTGCAAATTCTTTGTTTGGAGGTGAGAATCAGGTGGATATTGCTACTCCCGAAATCATTCCGTCTCCTGCATGGGGGGATTTGGAACGTTTGAATAAGGAACGTGATTTGGTAGGTATCTATCTTTCTGCCCATCCGTTGGATGAGTATGCTGTTATATTAGAGAATGTATGCAATGTCCACATGGCGGAACTTGCCGATTTAACCCCTTTGCAGAACAGAGACTTAACCATGGGAGGGATTGTGACTGCAGTGCGTGAGGGGTATACCAAGACGGGAAAACCATACGGTATTGCTAAAGTGGAAGATTATTCGGGCTCAGCAGAATTTGCTTTCTTCGGTAATGAATGGGTAGAGAAGAAGAACTTTTTTATGACCGGTATGTTTTTATTTATGCGAGGGAAATGTCAGCCAAAACAATGGCGGCAGGAAGAATGGGAGGTGAAGATAAGTACTATTGAGTTGTTACCGGAAGTAAAGGAAAAGATTATTGAGAAACTTACAGTTTCAGCTCCTTTGTCTGCATTGGATGAAGAACTGATAACGGAGTTTTCAGCCTTAATCAAGGCACATCCCGGTAATGCAGAGCTTTATTTTCATGTGATGGATGAGGATGGACAAATGTATGTCAATCTGATGTCACGTACTATGAAAATTTCGGTTCAAAAAGAGATCATGACTTATTTAAAGAGCCAACCACAGCTCTCTTACAAAATTAATTAGTATATTTGCGCTAACATTTTAAATAACTAAGTATAATAATTATGGCACTAGAAATTAAAGATAGCAATTTTGAAGAATTGCTGGCATCAGGCAAGCCTGTAGTAGTGGACTTTTGGGCAACATGGTGTGGTCCTTGTAAAAAAATAGCTCCGGATGTTGAAGCTTTGGCAGAAGAATATAAGGATCAGGTAATAATTGGAAAGTGCGACGTGGATGATAACGACGAACTGACCGGTAAATTTGGTGTACGTAACATTCCTACTGTTCTTTTTATCAAGGACGGTGAAGTGAAAGATAAGACTGTAGGTGCAGTGACCAAAGCTCAGCTGGAAGAAAAAATAAAAGCTTTACTGTAATAAAAAGAATATTCACCCCTTTAATATATACGACTATGGGAATGGAAGACGATTTCTTATTGGAAGATGAGGATGATCAAAAAACGATAGAGTTTATCAAAAATTATCTGCCTCAGGATTTGAAAGATAAATTCACGGAGGATGATTTATATTATATCCTTGATGTGATTGTGGATTACTATACCTCCAGCGGATGCCTTGATGTACAACCTGATGAAGAGGGATACATTAACATTGATCGAAGATGAAATTGTGAATTACATAGTCAAGGAAGCCAAGAAAGACGGAATGGGGCCTTATGACCCCGATGATGTATTCTTTGTAGTCCAAGGGGAAATGGAATATGGGAATTCATTGGGACAAGTGGATTAAGAAGAAAGTCTCATAATAAAATAAAAGATGCGTATCTCTATGTAGGGGATGCGCATTTTTTTATACTTGAAAACAAGGTAGTATCTACTATTAGCTCTCTTATTTCTTTTGTAAAAGAAAATAATAGAATACCTTTGTAAAAACACTCATGCTCATTTTAACTATAAAAACATTGCTTAATGGCTAAAAAGAAAAATTCCCAATTCCTGCCTGGTCTTTTGGAGGATATCATGTCTTTATTGACCCCGGAAGAACAAGAAATTGCATTTGAATTGTTTAATGATGGAGCGAATCAGGTAGATGAAGAACTGTCTCATATTTATTATCATCATCAGTGTCCCGATTATAGATTGATTGCGCAGCCGATCGCATCTTATCTGATGCCTTTGTGGACGATGGATGATATGAGTAGTCTGTCACCGGCTGAAATCTACTCTTCTTGTGCTGTTATTCCACAAGAAACATTGGAACGAGATCTCCGCAATTTTATCTTTAATATCTTTGTCGTATATCGGAAAATGCCCGAAAAATGTTATTCATATAGAATGTGGTATGCATTAGGAATAATGGAGCATTTTCGTATGGAACATTGTTTGGATATTGTTTTGGAAGTGCTGCGGCAAGATTTGGATTTTTATGATTTTTATTTCGGTTATTTATATGAAACAATGTTGTCTGCCATTACCTATCAATTGGGACAGAATCAATTAGATGTTTTGATGGACTTTATGAAAGAGCCCGGACTGCTTCCTATGTCTAAATATAGAGTGATTGAAGCTGTTGCTCATATTGTGATAACTCATCCTGACAGAAGAGAGGAAGTGATGGATTGGTTTGGTAATTTATTGAGTTATTATTTTGATGTACTGAAAGAGCAGAAGAATGATATTTGTTCTACTTTGCTGCTTGATCATGTTACAGCTTGCATGATGGATATTCGCGGGGTAGAAACTTTACCTATTTTGCAAAAGATTTATCGGACTTATCATATTAAACCTTATGGCATTCCAAGTATTAATGAACTAAAAGAAAAAAATGCCTTATGCGGAAATGCATGGGTTGGAAATGGAACGGGTAGAGGATTATTTAGTTGAAGTTTTCGAGGTTGCTACTGACGAGGAAGAAGATGAGGAGATTTATGATGATCCGCTTTATATGGAGGATCAGCCTGCTAAAAAATTTAGAATAAAAATAGAGTTGAAAGACTCTGAACCATTAGTCTGGCGCATATTGGAGGTCCCTTCGAATATTTGTTTGGAAAGATTTTCTGAGGTGGTAGAAGTGGCAATGGGATGGGATGGTTATCATTTGCATCGTTTTATTAAGGGGAACACTTATTATCTTCCTCCCAAAGATCGGGCAGATGATTGTTTTTTTTGAGGGTGTACCCAAACAGTTTGATTCCGGTATGCTTTCTTTAGGTGAATTATTAAGTCGTAAGGGATCAAAAATTAAAGTATGAATATGATTTCGGTGATAGTTGGATACATGAAATTATATTAGAATCCTGCCAGTCCTATAAGAAAGAGGAAATTCCGGTTATAGCCTTGTTGGATGGTGAAAATGCTTGTCCGCCAGAAGATTGTAATGGCATATGGGGGTATAGGAAAATGCTGAAAGCTTTAGAAAAGCCTCGCTCTAAAGCTGCGCGTGAATATAAAGAATGGTTGGGGTATAATTTTGATCCTACTGAATTTGATCTTGATGAAGCTAGGGGGCTGTTGGCTGAAATTGTAGATTGATTTGGATTTTTGTTATAACAGGGGGCGGGTGGAAATCCTGCTCTTTCCTAAAAAACTTGTTTTATGTCTGTGGATAGGGGAATGTAATATCCACAGATTTTGTTCACTATGTGTTTATACGATGCCTTGTACATTCAAAAAGAAATAAATGCCTGTAGCTATCATTAATAGTCCTAATATAGCATAGAAAAGTCGTGCACGCTGACGCCCTGCATTACTGACAATGAACTGTGTGTTGTGTGCGGTAAAGAACCACTCCCAATTAAATAAGGCTGCCAGAACGGACAATAGTCCTACCAATACGAATATGGCTTGGATCAGATAATGCATTCCCATAATTTAATGAATTTGGCTGTAGGGGCAGATTTTGTTCGTCCCTACAGTGAATATTTTTCTTTTATTCAGCTTCAAAGTGCATGATGCGGCTTCCATCTTCAGATTCTTCAATCTCGACTTTTACAGCATTGCCAGGCAAAAGTTCTTCTACCAGTTCCGGCCATTCGATGAAGCAGAGGGCACCGCTATAGAAATAATCCTCATATCCCATGTCGTATACTTCGTCCAGTTTCTTGATACGATAGAAATCAAAATGGTAAATAAGTTCACCGGTTTCATCCGAACGGTATTCGTTGACAATGGCAAAAAGTTGGCGAGTTGATGACATCTGTTACCCCCAGCTCTTCGCATACAGCTTTGATAAATGTTGTTTTACCGGCTCCCATCTTTCCGTAGAAAGCAAAAACGGTATTATCACCCATAGCTGCGATGAATTGTTTGGCAGCTTCGTGGATAGAGTCTAAAGAATTGATTTTAATTTCCATATCCATTGGTTTGATTGAGTTTCTTTTGTTTGCAAAGGTACATGCTTTTCCCCATTTTGCAAAAAGTATAGATGAGGATTGAAAAAAAGATTATTGCTGCACCCGAAGGAACTTGTAATTTATAAGAAATGAACAGTCCACCTAAACAACCTGCATAACCAATGATGACAGACCACCAAATAATTTTCTTGAAACTATGGGTAAACAAATTAGCGGTCATTTGTGGTAAGGTCAGCAGAGAAATGGCAAGTACTATACCTACCATGCGGAGACATGATACGATGGTCAGTGCAATGAACATCATTAGAATATATTCAAATAAAGCTACCGGTATACGTTGAGAACATGCGAATTCCCGGTC
>OKWD01000039.1_pt1 | contig 20965 bp, 17 predicted proteins | sample 1607011 | NCBI WGS metagenome assembly OKWD01 (sample SAMN04414077, study PRJEB24778) | human gut metagenome | material: faecal | host: Homo sapiens | reverse complement strand
AAAAAAGCCACTAATTCGCAATACTTTGTGTATGAATTAGTTGCTTGATTTTGTAATATTTAATGAATGTCCCTAAGAAAAGGATAATGATAAAATCATTATCCTTTTCTTATATTATAAATTATAAACTTGTGTTCTTTATGGTAGAGCTCATCAGGCATTAGCCTGTTGGCTCATTAATTTCTGAAGCTTGTATTGCAAAGATTGGCAAGCAGCTCCCTTTCTCATTGCTTTGTATCTTCTTAACTGATACTGCAACATCTCGATTGTGTCATTTGTTCTTTTCATAATTACATCTTTTTTATGTTCTCCCGTTTGGAGAACTGGTTATTCCTAAAAACCTTTTGTTTTCTCTTTTACTACTGCAAAGATAACACCAAAATTCCTATTTATGTTTTAAAACATAGTATCAATCCGCTTTATTTAACTTTTAATGTGTATTTTGTCTTATGGTTTAGTATACGTTAAGAAATACAACTGTAAAAATGTCACTTATAATCTGACAGGGAAATGTTCATTAACAAATGTGGCGGATCTCCTTAAATCATGTTAGAGAACATAATTTTCTTTTTTGTCGAATTTGCAAATTTCAATAATGTTCGTACCTTTGCATTGTGTTTTTCATAGTATTAGATTTAAGGTTAACAAAGGTTGGAGCAAGGCGTTGCTCCTTTTTTTATGTCTATATCTCTGCATAAAGTTTCCTTTTTACAAATTGTTTTGTTACATTCGCACCATACTATTGATATTAAACTACTATTATGAAACACTTATTTATCACAATTCTGCTCTTATTACCATTGTGCCGCATGCTGGCACAGGAGAGAGAATACGTAATTGTTGTTCATGGAGGTGCCGGTGCTATGGAAAACCTCGAGGACGATAAGGAGAAATCAACCTTGTATTATGCGGCTTTAGATTCAGCTTTGAGCATTGGAAATGCTATACTGTCTGCCGGAGGCGAAGGGCCTGAAGCGGTAATGGCAGTTGTCAACTACTTTGAGAATAACCCCTTGTTCAATGCAGGTAAAGGGGCTACTTGTACCAGTGCCGGTACTTTTGAGCTGGATGCTTCTATTATGGAAGGTAAGGATTTGACAGCAGGAGCTGTCGCCGGGTTGAAAACGGTGAAGAATCCGATTAATGCAGCTTATGCGGTAAAACTAAAACACCTCAGTGATGCTGGCAGGTGAGGTGCTGACCGGTTTGCAAAGTCACAAGGACTGGAAATTGTGGATAATATGTATTTTGCTACTCCTAAGACGTTGAAGTGGATAGAGGATTTGAAGAAGGAGAGCAAGAAGAATGGAACTGTGGGCTGTGTGGTACTGGACAAGCAAGGTAACCTGACAGCGGGAACAAGTACCGGTGGTATGTTCAAGAAGCAATGGGGCCGTGTGGGAGATTCTCCGGTGATTGGTGCAGGTACTTATGCGGATAATGAAGGTTGTGCTGTGTCGTGCACCGGGCATGGGGAGTATTTTATCCGTCACGTCGTAGCTTATAATCTTTCTACTCGTGTGAAGTTGCTGCATCAGCCTGTCGGGGAGGCTGCCGATTATATTATCCATCAGGAACTGAATACCAAGGAGGGAAATGGTGGATTGATTGCAGTGGACAAGAAAGGTAATTTTGCCATGCCGTTTAATAGCGGAGGCATGTTCCGTGGCTACTTGTATAAGGAAAAAGGAACAGGCAAAATTTCTAAAGCAGTGGGCATAGGGAAGAAGATGAAAACTTTATAATTTTAGTTCCTGTTTGAATTTTCCTCCCACCTGCAACAGAGTTTTGCAAAACTGCTACCACTACTACCATCCTCTTTCGTAAACACCCATGAACAGGGCGTTTCAAAGGTGGTGGTAGCAGCATGAAAAAACATCTGCTACCACCACTTTTTATCTGTTATCACTTCCCTTTCCTCTGATAGTTTGGGAATTCCTGTCACATTTTGTCTTAGCTTCGTTACCCCTTGGAATAGACACATCCGTTTGAAAGCTGTAGGCTGTATGTAACGATACGGACGGTTGGTATGCTTATCGGGAACCGGTACGGATGGCATCTCGACTATTCACTGACGGAAAAGTTTTGGAGCTGTAGAATGTTAGCGGGACTTTCATCCGAAAAAGGCATCTGCAAAAGACTTTGGCATCCGATTCGTCCTTAAAGGATCTTATCCGTATCCCTAACCCTTTCCTGACGTATGGTTAAGGCTTTTCTTCCTGCCTGTTTTATCTCCGCAAGCCTTTGGAGTTAACTCCATAGCCTTGGGAGATAACTCCAAAGGCTATGGAGATAGAACATATCCGTATAAAAAGGCTTAACCTGGAGAAAGAAAAGGCTTATGCTATAGGGTAGGGAGTGATATACATTCAATTGAGGCTTGACTACTCCTACAGTCATGATGTTTGAAGCGATGCTGGATATCCTGCCGGTTCGCTGATGCGGCTGTAACCGGAATATAATATGCGGCAGGCTGGTAATGATCAGACATTTAGGGAACGTTTGGATACTATCCGTAAATACGCCGTTTTGCTATAAAATGCTGTCTCGCTGCGGCTTGATCGGTTGCAGGTGCACTCACTGAGCATGAGGTAAAAAACATTGGCGGAATTAATTCAGTCTTTCAAATACAGTCTGGATTAACTCCGCCAATAGCTACCACTATCGGATATCTTATTTATAAGTAACCGGTATCAACCTTACACTACCATTCAATCCCGATGGCAATGGTTGCCAATCAGTATAAGGTACCGGTTTGTATTGCAGATTCACCACATTGATTTCATTGAAGATACGCCATTTCTCACCCCGACGATCCATATCCGCAATGCGGTTGGCAGGCAGATTGGTCACTTCTATTTCTATCTTGTTATCTCCCGGTTTCAGCCATTTGCCTACTTTCAACTGATAAGGTACGGCCCATGCCGTTCCGGCATCTTGTCCGTTGATGCGCACACGGGCACTTTCCCGCACATCGCCCAAATCCAGTATCCAGTCATCGGCGGGAATATGGGGAACAGTGATGATATTGGTATATACTCCCGCCGCCATGGTAATCGGAGCGTTGGGGTGAGCAATTTCAGTCCACGAAGACGGAGTGTCGATATCAAATGTACCTTCTATCCGGGGAGTGCTTTTTGTAAAATGAAGTTTCCAGCCGTGATCAAGGCTGAGGCTGACAGGTTGTTCTTGAACGTATTTCCATTCGGCAACGTCTGTCAGGGCATGGTTGAAAGTTTGCAGGATCACGCTTTCGCCGGAATGCAGTTGGAGGTGTACTTGGGTTTTGCCTTCTTGCTTGCGGGTTTGTGCTTTCCCTTTTTCTCCCGTCATCGGATTGAACAGCATGACACTTTCTGCGGGAACGGCTAAGGTTATCCAGTCGTTTACTCCTTTTTCCTGCAATGAGGAGATGAAATAATGATGTCCATCGGCATGGGAGCGGCGGATACATTGTAAGCCATACCGCGTTTTCATCTCTTCGGGAACAACACCGCTTTTTTCCAAGGCAGATTGATAGTTGTTTCCTGTAATGATGATCCCTTTTTGATAAGGAGTTGCCACCGTCTCATCGAAAGAAGCAATTTCCGGAAGTTGCTTTTGTAATTGTGCAAAGCTTTTCCGGCGTGCTTCCAGTTTTCCATAACCGGGTACATCCTGCGGATAGTTTTCGGTAAAGATGATAGTAGCTCCGGCTTGTGCCAGCTTTAGTAAATGGCCGAGTACCTCGGACGGCATTAGTTTTACAGCAGGAATGATGATGGCCTTATAGGAAGTTCCTCCTTTGGTCAGTAATTTGCCATTTACGCAACGGGTGCTTTTCACAAAGTTGTCAGAGATATAATCCATGTCATAGCCGCAATTGCTGATGGTATGAACGGTCTCTATAAACTTGGGAGCACGTTTTGCCATATCATGGATGCTGAACAGCAAAAGACGGCCCGGCTGTTCCTGCCACATATCATATACAGGCAGATAAACAAGAAAATCATTGTCCGGTTTTCCCATTTGCAGGAAAGACTGGCAACGGGTGATATATTCAAAGAAAGCAGGAGCATCCTGCCAAATGTTATTGGTAGGAGACATGTCAATAGAGGCATAGAACTTCCATCCCGGCCATTTGGCTTCTTTGGGACTGTAGGGAGTTCCGTGGAAAAACATGTGGTTTACACCTGATACGAACATCAAATCCATATCCGGTTTGCACTGGGAAAGTGAGGTACGGAAATGTTCTGTCAGCCAGGTGAATGTTTCGGATGAGGTGTAAGGCTTTCCGGCGATATGGGCAGCGGAAGAGGCATACTTCAGCATGGAAAGGTCGGAGTCATTCTTACGTGTCAGGGAATCTTGACGCAATCCTTTAATATGGAATTGCGACAGGCCGAACCCTTCGCATTCGGGAATATCCACGGAGGCATAGGTATCTATCAGATTGGCAGGGGAACCATGTGCCTGGTTACGGGTGATGCTGCCGTGACCGTGTGCCCAGTTAGTCCATTGGGTACTGAAATTCTCAATCAATAAATCGGAGATGGTTTCGCGATAGTCACTGACTATGCGGGCGGTGGTTTCATTACGGTCCTGAGCTATAAATTCAGGGAAGTGTTCTTCCAGTTTATAGCCGCGACGGCGGGCGAATTGTTCCAGAAAATCAGGAGTCCAGTCAGCACCATATACTTCGTAAGAGTCATTGAAAAAAGTATGTGGAAAATTGGTCTTGTTTTCTTTAAAGGCTTTGTCAAAGTTGGCAAAATAGCGTTTTACGGCTCCTTTATCCAAGTGGTTCATCACATAGCCTTCTCCACCGGGAGCAGCACGTTTCACTTTTTGGAAAGTCTTGCCTATATATAAGGTGATGATATTCCAATGTCCTGCCGGAGCTTTCCATTGTAATTGTCCGTTCTTCGCTTTGGAAGTGAGGTTAAGACATTGCTTATTGTCCGCATTATAGGCCATAACCCGGCTTAAAGTGGCTACAGGGCGTTGTTTTTCTTCTTCTACTTTCAAATCTAGCGTAATTTCTTTTCCACCCTCTACTTGATAGGATTGAAAAATAGCTTTGGTAGCAGCATCTGTCATACTCACGTGAGGACCGCCGAAGGGCCATCCGGTACCGGTGTTCATATCTACTTCAATACCGATACGTTTTCCTTCAGCTTCAGTATGTTGCAACATATTCATCCATTGCGGGCTGAGGAAAGGAAGGTTATTCTTATCGTTGCCTTGAACACCATAAATAGGAGTGATTTCAACACCTCCCAGTCCGGCTTTGGCATATTCTTCCAGATTGTAGGTCAGATTGGTTGCATCGACAGCACTTCCCAGCCACCACCAGCGGGTGGCGGGGCGAGCTTCGGGTCGCACTGCCGGCCATTCTTGTGCGTAAAGGCAGCTTCCGGCCAGCAACAGGCTGAAAAATAAATATTTTCTCTTCATTCTATTTTGTTTTTTATTAGTTGGCTGTATTGAATCTCTTTTCCATCCACTGTGATGTTCCTGTATCTGATATCACTGGCATCATCCGTGACAAACAAGGGACGTCCGTCCGCTTTCTCGTAATGGAAATTTACATTGTCCAAGGTGATGTTGCGTGCGTGGCGGATGTAGAAACCTTTGGCGGGAATCGTTCCGAACATCCACGGTTCAGGATATACTTTCTCTTGTTCGGGAGGAGTCAGAAGTCCGTCGGCTTCTGTATATCCTCCTTGGTGATAGATATGAATATCGCTCAGTGTCACATCTTCAATAAGGGCTCCCGGTATTCCGCTGATAATGGAGGAGTAGCGCGAGTCGGCATTAAATACATTGACGTGGCTGATGAGGATGCGTTTCATTGTGCCCACGGGTGTTCCTTGCGGGCTGCGCATCCGGGCTCCTAACCGCAGGAAGATGGGGCGTTGACAATATCGCGCATCGTGATGTTACTGATGACGATATCTTCCAGTTTGCCACCGTCCACTGTTTCCAGGGCAAGTCCGCGACAACGCTCGAAGATGCAGTTGGTGATGGCTATGTTTTGAAACCGCCGCTGGATTCCGTTCCTAATTTAATGCGTCCCGTTACAAATCCGTGATCCGGCGCTTGGGGCTCGTCCCTTTGCCAAGTGCAATCCAATACACTGCCACGGTCGTATCCGCTGACAAAACAATCGGAGATGGTTACATTTTCCGTATCCTTGAAATAGCCTAATCCGTAGGACGCTTTAAGCACGATAGCGTCATCCCAGGGAGCGTTGACGGTGCAATGACTGATGCGGACATTTTTGCAGCAGTCTATGTCAAAACCGTCCCGGTTGGTATCTACTTTCACGTTCAGAATGCTCAGATTGTCTACTCCTGTAGCCAGCAGGCCGAAATGACCGCAATGCAACAAAGAGAAGTCTTTCAATGTCACGTTCTTGCAGAGTTTCAAGCTGATGGCTTTATTGCCTACACCGGGCAGCGGCTTCCTCACGGGTGAGTCCTTTGCCCATTAATCAGTCCCGGTCCGCCTGATGGTGATGTCTTCCAGACCGATTCCCCAAATAAGTGAGTTCTTCCAATGACTGTGTCCGAAATCCTGGAATTGGGTGTGTTCATTTGGTTCTGCCGGGTCATAGCCTTCCGTTGCTGATGGAAAGGCGCCGACAATCCGTGCTCCTTGTTCTATATACAGATGTATATGGCTGGCCAAACGTATGGAATAGCAGGCGTATTCTCCCGCAGGGAAATAAACGGTTCCTCCCCCCTGGGAGGCAGCTTCCTCAATGGCCCGGTTTATGGCGGGGCTATCAATGGTAGTACCGTCGGCTTTCGCTCCGTAATCTTTTACATTATAGATCTTTGCCTGTGCTGTCCATGTGCTGAGGCATAAAAGGAAGAGTATGAGTTGTTTCATGGTCTGTCTTTGCTTTTACTGAATGGGCATTAGTTTGAATTTGCGTAAATAAGATGCATTGCCATACATGGTATGCTCATCGGATAAATTCCAGAATCCGTCTTTAGAGGCAGGGTGGGCATCCCAGTCAATCACCGCCCAGCATAGTCCGATTTCATTTCCTTCCTTTAATAAAGTAGGGCGAGATAGTTCGGGACCGTCGGCATCCGCATGGTCAAAGGGAGTGATATAAAATTCCAATGTCAGCTTATCCGGTTCACCCTCCTTGAAAGAGTACTGATAGGCATAATCAGCGTATGGCTTTTGTTTCAGCCATACCTGAGGACCCCATAACATACACCAGTCATTGCCGTGAGCCGGGGTGAAGATGTGATAGTTCTGGGCATGGCATCCGTGAAATTTGAACCAGGCTTGCCACACATCTTTGGGAGCTGTGGGATGAAAACGGTCGATGAACGGCCCCCTGAACAATCGCCATCCACCACTACTTCAAAAATATCCGTGTTCAAGGAGTTCTCACTGAACCGCCAATAATTATCGTATGCTTCATATAGAAAATACAACTTCTGAGTTTCTGCACACCAACCTACTTTGACACTGACTTTCAATGTGGTAGTGTCCGGCTGTGCATGTTTTCCCTCGTCTTCCTTTAAAGCTGCTTCCGTTATCTTATAATCAGCCGGAACGCAATCCCAGTCGTGGGTATTGCCATCTATGGCAGGAACCTTATCTGCCGGAAATTGGTACACCTTGAATTCCTGTGCCTGGGCAGACAGGCATAGGAAAAGGAAGAACAGGTATGGATACAATCGTTTCATTTTGATCGGGTTTTATGTTCTTTCCCGAATAATCCGGGTAGCATGAAATAATTATAATCGCCTCGTTGGTAGAAACAAAAGTAGAGCTTTTCTTGCGGTTTCCACGGGCATAGGGCAGAGATGGACGGGGGCATCTGTCTTTTTACCGGAGTTGAATAAAGCAAGCGGGGATGCTTGTTTATGTCCGTCGGACAGACGAATTTCGGAACCGATGGGAGATACCCCATGAACCGTTCTCAGTTTCATGCTTTCACCATAATAGGTGGTAAAAGCGTTTCCTTCTATACTGAATACATTATGGAAGCAGGAGGCTACCGGAATACTGTTGTCTGTTACGGCAGAGTCGTCTGCACCGTCGCATGCACCGAAAGCCCAGCAAAGTTTGAACTCTTCGGGTAATCGCTCACCCGAAACCTCCATGATAAAACCATTACTATTCGTCAATGGACATACAATCAGCTTTATTTCACCTTCTTTCCATAATTTATCTTTAATGGTATAAGCCTGTCCCTTTTTCTTAACACTGCATTGGTCCAGCCAGCAACTTTCATTGCCGCAAACCACTCCCAGACGGAAAGTTCCCGCACCTTTGGATAAACGGAAGGGAAGAGTCTGGGCGTTGTTGCCAAAGACAGACAACAGCATACAGAGAAAGAACGGAAGTAGCCGCCGGCTATAATTCCATGTTGTTTTCATAGCTGATATCGATTTGTGCGTTCTTATTGTTTTTTTCTTCCACACGACTGCCGTCTTCTACTTGTAACCGGACATCTTCCAGGTGGAAGTCTTCGGTAAAGATAATGCTTCCTGCTTTATTTACCTTGGCTTTTATGCCGGAAATATGGAAATTCTGCAAAGGCAGTTCCTCATTCCAGCCGGCAGCGGTGATAAAGGTTTGCACATTAGTAGCTTTTACATCGCTGAGCCATACATTACGGAAATGCGGATACCCTTTTTCTTTAGGTGTGACAGGAGTCAGCATAACCTTCCAATGTTCGGGAATTTCCTTACCTTCATATTCAGCCGGTAAGGTAGAATAACTATAGCTGGGGTTCCAGTTCAGGTCCGCTGCCAGTACATGGCGGACATGGTCTGCTGTCACTTGGGTCATGTAGATATTTTCTACGGTTCCACCGCGGTTCATGGCAGATTTCAGACGGAGGGTGGAAGAGGTTCCGTATGCTTGGAGGTTATAGCCCAATACATTTCGGATGCAGCCTGAAGTTTCGCTGCCGCAGGTAATCAGTCCCGCACCTTTACGTGCAATGCATCCACGAACAATGATATTTTCTGTGGGGCGGTTTACGCGCAGACCGTCGGCATCCCTTCCGGCTTTCAGGCAGATATTGTCATCGTTGCAATCTACTTCGCAGTTTTCAATCAGGATATTGGTGCTGGAATCAATGTCAATACCATCCGTACTGGGACCATGCCCCCCTACGTTATTATTGATTTTCAGTCCGTTCAAGGTACATTGGTCGGAATACAGCACTTGGCAACCCCAAAATCCGGTACGCATCAAGGTAAAGTCTTTCAGTGTTATATGGCGGCTGTTCGAGATGAGCATACCTCTTACACGTTTGCAGTCGTAGTCCACAATCCACCGCAGTTTGCGTTTCTCGTAATCCTTCCGCATGGTCCAATATTTATCCCAGAATATTTTTCCACGACAATCCAACGTACCTGCTCCGCTGATAGCTGCGTTTTCCGCATCCAGAATATTGATGACTGCCGAGGGCCATACCATTTCGATACCTGCCACGCGGGAGCGCATTTCGGGGTATAAATCAATATTCTCACTGGCTATCAGCGTCGTACCTTGGTTGAGGTGGAGGTTTACATTACTTTTCAGGTAGATGGCACCAATCCGGTAGTATCCCGGGGCTACTTCCACTGTTCCCCCTCCGGAACGGTGGCATTCGTCAATGGCTTTCTGCAGGGCGGCAGTGCTTAACCGGGTGCTGTCATTTTTCAATCCGTAATCGGCTGCTTGGAATATTTTTCCCTTCGGATAGGTTTTGGCTCCTACTTGGGCAGTCCACGAAAGGTCAGGAGTTCCCATCCCTTCTCCCCATTGGAATCCGGGGAGGGATTGGGCATTGGTAAAGAGGGTACCTAAGGTAAATGATAGGGTTAATAATAATGTTTTGTTGTTCATTTGTTCCTACTTTTAAATTAATTGCCGTCCGGCTTTTCAATTTCTAGTAACGGGCTGTCATTCCATTTGAAACTGTCCAAGCATCCGGATGTGCAGGATTGTAACCGGAATAGTCGCTGCGCAAATAGTTAGAGATAGGTAATCCCGCTTTCTTTATCCCTTCAATGATACATTTGGAGATTTGATAAGCTCCGTAAGGATTGAAGTGGGTATTATCTGCCAATACCCTGTTTTGTCCCGGATAGGTTCCGGCAGGATAATGTACGAATGCCTTTTTGGAAGGTTCCACCCCCATTGCTTCATAGAGGGTACGGGTCATTTCGTTGAGATCGATCAAAGGAACGTTTTCTTTGGCAGCCAACCAGCGCATTGCTTCGGGATAATCTTCGTGAGTATCTCTGATTTTCCCGTTTTCATCGAAAACTGCGGCGTTGTGTCGGGGTTACCAGTACAGGATAGGCTCCTCGTGCCCTTGCCTCATCAATGAATGTTTTCAAGCTGGTCATAAATGAATAATAAGCTCCTTTACCGGGACCTTTTTGCTTTTGGTCGTTGTGACCGAATTCCATAAAAATATAATCTCCGGGTTTCATTTGTGTCAATGCCTTTTTCAGTCGTCCTGCACCGATAAAAGTATTGGCGCTTTCGCCGGATTCTGCATAATTGGCAAAACAAATGCTGTCATTGAAGAAGCGGGGAATCATTTGTCCCCAGCTTGCCCAAGGTTCATTGTCCTGGTCTACTACCGTGGAGTTACCGCATAGGAATACGGTGGGTACATTATTTACTTTCTCAATAATCAGTTCGGACAATTGGGGTGCATCCCCGTTGAATTCCAAAGTAAGTTTGTCATCCCAGTTCAATTTTTGGCGTTCACGCGGTTTGATGCGCACATTTTCTTTTTCCGAAATATGTGTGTTGCGCTTGTTGATCACAAATGTACAAGGTTTTAACTCCCCTTTTTTTGTCTTCACATTTTCGAAGAAAAGGCGGCGTGATTCTCCTCGCACTGTTGTTTCTCCGGCAGCGCGTTTGTTTCCTATCCACGGCTGTGACATGGTAGTTTCCATCGGGAACCGTAACAGAGAAAAAGAATGGAGCTGTACTTTTACCTTCCGGAGAGGGCTGTCTGTCATATCCGTATCCCTTTTCCTCCGAGTATCTGTCGGCGGGAGTTATTTTGGTATAACCGTCTTTCGTCTTTTTACCTGTGGTAAAATCGAATTTGTAAGTTTGTGCTTCGACTCCTAATGTCGCTAAAAGTCCAAGAGCTAATAGGGCTATCTGTTTCATGATTGATATAGATTGTTATTAATTGATTTTCGGTTTTAGTTCATCCGGAGAGTCATTGGTATAAGATTTGATATCACCGGCTGTTTTTGTGAACAACTCACTGATTTGTTGAGGCGTTACAGTAAATTGCGGACGGAACTGGTCCGAATTCATATAATCCAAAATGGCTTTATGCATCTGACGGGCTACAATGCGTTTCTCTGGCTGGGAAGTAATGTCCATGCTTGTCATGAGCACTTTCCCATTTAATACATTGGCTTCGAATAACATACCTATCTTGCGGCTTATAAACCAAGTGTCGATGCTTTGAACCGTAGGTTGGAAAGCGGGTGGAAAGTGGGTGAATTGCATCACTTGAGCACGATTCAGCAGTTCCCACCATTGCAGATTGCTGTGATATTCTGTCGGAAACTGACGGAATAACGGGTGTTTGGGGTTCACTAAGATACCTGTGGTATGAGGAGGACGCATTTTGAACCAGGAGGTGTTCCAGAATACAGGAGTGAATTGCTGGACCACTTCTTTACCATAACTCACTTTGCCCGCAGCTGTAATAAGCACATTTCCACCATTCTGAAGAATTTCCAGGGCTTTCGAATCCAAGGTGTCGGTAGTGTATACTTTTCCTTCGGCTATTGTCACTTGGGCGGGATAAACCCAGAAATTCCAGTCATTTACAGCTTCTGTTCCCATAATGCGTATTTCCAGATTCAGCTTTTTAGCCTCTTGGATATCAGTAAGCGGAAACTCAAGGCTACCTGTGCGATTTAAATTTCCGACAGGAATGTCTTGTGTTGCCAATGTGCCTTGCGCATATACTTTGCCATATTCGTCTTTTAACGTATATACAATTTCTGCTTGTTTTAATGCCTCGGCACCAAAATGAGCGATTTCAATATCCGCCTTTAAAATTTCCTTGTTATTATATACAAATTTATCTGTACGCATCAGTGGAACTGTAGGTGAGCAGAAACGTCTCCATTCTGCGGAGTTGATATATCCTTTTTCTTCAAAGAAAACATCGAGAACACCTACCAGTGCAGTTCCCTGACCCGAATAATCGTTCAGTGACAATAATTGGAAACCGGCATAATCGGGCGTGCGGAGTGTCTTTTCTATTTCATATTTGTAACAAAGGGCTTGCAACTTTCCGCTGGCCATCATAAATAGATGGGCTTGGTCGCTCATGTGGTTGTCAGCCAGAATGTCTTTGAAAATCTCGAAGTTCTTGGCTTTATTGACGCCTGTATATTTACGTATTTCATTGAAATTGGGGAAAGCGCACCATTGACCTGTTTCATGGGATACGTAGGGCTGTCTCACGGTGTCAAGATGATTCTGGAAACGATAGTCGTCTTGGGTGGACGGTTGTTTCTTGGACCAGGTCAGGCCGCGTGCCCCAGCCTTTACATGATATTGGTTGCGGGGTTGCCATTGCCATCCGTTGCCTACCGATGCTCCGGTATATACATGTCTGGGATCCTTCTTTTCCCAATATTCTACGAACTTGGTCACCCATTCTACCCAGCGTCCGCTAGGTTCGTTTCCGCATGCCAACATGCAATAGGAGGCATAGTTGCCATATTCTTTGGTTAATGCGATGGTTTCGTCCATCAGATATTTGTCAATAGGTTGTCCCAAACCTAATTTGGGACCATGATTGGGCCAGCTCGGACCTTCGGGTTGCAGATAGAATCCTACCCGGTCGGCAGCCATAAAAGCGGCTTCGGGAGGACAGAAATGAATGGAAACGCATGTGATTCAGTCCATAACTGCGACAGATACGGAATACCCGTTCCCAACTTTCTACATCCATCGGAGCGTAACCGGTCAACGGGAAGTCACAGTTCTCAACTGTTCCGCGAAGCTGAGTTTTACGCCCGTTTACATAAAACCATTTACCTTTGATTTCAAATCGGCGCATACCGAATTGTATTTCTTTTATCTCAGTTTTTTTCCCATTGGTGACTTCTGCTTTCAGTTTGTACAGGGCCGGATGAAATTCATCCCATAGCAGCATATCATTCCCCATAGGTAATACCATTTCTGTTTCCGTTACTCCTTTGTTAAGTTTGATTTCTTGTTGTATGGCGGGAACTATATGCTTTTTATCCGTATTGAAGCTCTCTGCTGATAATTTTACTTTTGCAGTGCCTGTACCTTTGATGACGACTTTGACACGTGCCAGTTTTTGTTCCGGTTCCGGATATATTTGAATATCATCGAAATATGTTTTCGGAGTCGTTTGCAGACAGATGCGTCCTACAATGCCGTTCCAGTTTCCTTGGGTCTGGTCGGTTATGCTGTGCGAATCCGGTCCGACATTGATTTCTTTGATACGATTATCCACCCGGATGGTGATAGTACATTTTCCGGGACGGACATAACGGGTTATATCATATTGATGGGGAACACAAAGACTATTCTGCATTCCTGTCTTTTGTCCGTTCACCCATACGGTTGTTTCTATATGGGGACGTTCCAGGAACAACAAAATACGTTCACCTTTCCAGTCGGCAGGTATATTCACCTCTTTCTGATACCAAGCAGCTCCTACATAATGTTTGTCGGGAGTCAGAAAGAATGGAAATTTAATATTACCTTCTTTACGGTATTTTCCATGGTATGGATTATAATAGTAGGAACTGTCATAGAGACTGCCTGTCCATTGGGTCTTTGCGGTAACCTCATCACCTTTCAGTTTCTCGGGCATGGAACCGGGCAGGTTGATGAAGTCATTCAAAGTGTGGCTGAACCATTTTTCCTTTTCTCCATTATCCTGACGGTCTATACTGAATGACCATTTCCCGGATAAGTCAATAATTTTTTGTGCGCTTAACGAGAAGCACATCCATACTAGGCAGATTGTCAATAACGTTTTTTTCATAGTATCTTTTTACTTTGAATTTGATGTTGCTAAATTAAGGTCTTTTCATTTGCATGTAAATAGAAAGAAGTACATATAGATGGAAATTCGTATAAAATAGGGGTAATGTGCGATATATTTGTACGATTTTACATGGATATGCCTTGTATGTGCAGAAAAAAGTCCAAATCTCTTTTTATCTTTGTATACTCACAATTAAATCATTGTATACATGAAAAAACGATTATTCAGTTTGCTCTGCTTGTTAGGAACGGTTGCCGGACTATTTGCCGGTGATACGGCTTATTTGTTCTCTTATTTCATTAATGACAGTCGGGACGGTCTTCATTTGGCTTATAGTTTGGATGGGCTGACATGGACTCCTCTGAATCATGGAAAATCTTTCTTGATACCTACGGTCGGGAAGGATCGTCTGATGCGTGACCCTAGTATTTGTCAGGCGCCGGACGGAACCTTTCACATGGTGTGGACTTCCAGTTGGACAGACCGGATTATAGGTTACGCCTCTTCTCCCGATTTAATCCATTGGAGTGAGCAGCGTTCTATTCCGGTAATGATGCATGAGCCTGCTGCACATAATTGCTGGGCACCTGAATTGTTTTATGATGAACCTTCGCAAACTTATTATATTTTTTGGGCAACGACCATTCCCGGACGTCACAAGGAAGTGCTGGTCATTGAGAGTGAGAAAGGGCTGAACCATCGTATTTACTATGTTACGACGAAGGATTTTAATACATTTTCTGAAACCAAACTGTTTTTTAATCCCGATTTCAGTGTGATTGATGCAGCTATTGTACGCGATCCGGTGATGAAAGACTTGATTATGGTGGTGAAGAATGAAAACTCGTTGCCGGCAGAGAAGAATTTGAGAATAACACGGACAACACGGATAGAGGATGGATTTCCTACTACCGTTTCTCCTTCCATTACAGGAAATTATTGGTGTGAGGGACCTGCGCCACTTTTTGTAGATGATGCTCTTTATGTCTATTTTGATAAATACCGTAATCATCAATATGGAGCTGTTTGCAGTCGTGATCATGGAAAGACATGGGAAGATGTGTCTGACCGTGTATCTTTTCCAAAAGGAACCCGTCACGGAACTGCTTTTACCGTAGAGAAGGCTGTACTTGATAAATTGCTTCGTATCCATCACTTCAATCCTCTTATTCCGGATAATATCGCTGATCCTTCTTTATCCAAATTTGGTGATACTTATTATCTTTATGGTACTACTGATATTGATAAAGGATTGTCACAAGCAGGAACTCCTGTGGTATGGAAATCTAAAGATTTTGTAAACTGGAGTTTTGACGGATCACATATTGTGGGATTCGATTGGCATAAAGGACATGAATATGTCAATGCCAAAGGAGAGAAAAAGACGGGATATTTTCGTTATTGGGCACCCGGCAGAGTAGTGGAGAAGAATGGTGAATATTATCTTTATACCACTTTTTGTAAAACCGGATGAGAATGCACGTACCTATGTGCTGAAGTCCGACCGTCCCGAAGGTCCTTTCCTTTTGCCGGACGTAATTCTATATCTTCTCATTCTTTGGATTGGTTTGATCAATCTTGTATTGCTCCGGATATAGATGGGGAACCTTTTGTGGATGATGATGGAACTGCTTATTTATTCTGGCGCCGCCGGATGGCTGCCCGTATGACTGACGATTGGCAGCATTTAACCGGTGATACTGTTGTGATGAGTACGGCTCGTCAAGGGTATTCGGAAGGGCCGGTTATGTTTAAACGTAAAGGTATTTATTATTACATCTATACTTTGAGAGGGAATCAGAATTATGTAAATGCTTACATGATGAGCCGGCAGTCCCTTGTCGGGCTTTGAAAAGCCCGAAGGCAATGATATTTTTCTTTTTTCATCCATTGCCGATAATGTTTGGGGGCCGGGACATGGGAATGTATTTTATAATGAAGAAACAGACGATTATATTTTCGTATATCTGGAGTACGGTGACGGAGGAACTACCCGCCAAGTATATGCCAATCGGATGGAATTTAATGAGGATGGCACTATAAAGACACTTGTTCCTGATGAAAAGGGAGTTGGTTACTTGGCTGTCAGCCAGGAACAGCGCGAAAATAAGGCGCTGAAAGCTTCTTTCAGTGCATCCAGCGTACGTTCTCCCCGTACTTCTAAGGTTGAAATAGAAACTCAGCCTAATTGTCCTTTGGCTGATAAAACTTCGCTTGTCAAGGTGGGACGCACACATATATATCACCCTGGAAATGCAGGCGCCCGGTCTAATGGAACACGCTGGATGGCAGAAACAAATGATGATCATCCTTGGCTGATGGTGGATTTGGGTGAAGCCATGCAGGTAACGGAGTGTCAATTTGCCTTTGTACACCCTGCTGAAGGCCATGCCTGGCATCTCGAAAAATCCAATGATGGTACTAATTGGCAACCTTGTGCCGGAGTAAAAGAGGTGAAGGCATGTTCACCTCATGTGGTAACGGTGGGAGATAAAGTACGTTATTTGCGTTTGCACATAGATAAAGGTGCAGCCGGATTATGGGAATGGAAAATCTATTAAATTACTATTTTATCATGAAAAAACGATTTGTGACCGTTCTTTTGGCTTGTTCTTTGGCCGGAGGACTTTTTGCACAACAGCCTTGGTTTAAAGACAAGGATTTGACCTTGACCGGTGCTTATTATTATCCTGAGCATTGGGATGAGAGTCAATGGGAGAGAGATTTTAAACAGATGCACGATTTGGGTTTTGAATTCACCCATTTCGCGGAATTTGCTTGGGCGCAATTGGAACCGGAAGAGGGAAAATATGATTTTGCCTGGTTGGATAAAGCGGTGGCTTTGGCTGCCAAATATGATTTGAAAGTCATTATGTGTACTTCTACGGCAACTCCACCGGTATGGCTGAGCCGTAAATACCCTGAAATTTTGATTAAAAATGAAAATGGTACCGTGCTTGATCACGGAGCACGTCAACATGCTTCTTTTGCTTCTCCCGTTTATAGAGAACTGGCTTATAAAATGATAGAGAAGTTAGCTCAGCATTATGGAAATGATTCCAGAATAATCGGCTGGCAGCTCGATAATGAGCCGGCCGTACAATTTGATTATAATCCGAAAGCCGAACTGGCTTTCCGGGATTTTTTTACGTGAAAAATATCATCATGACATTAAAGCATTGAATGATGCCTGGGGAACGGCTTTTGGAGTGAGGTTTATTCTTCTTTTGATGAAATAACTCTTCCTAAAACTGCCCAGATGTTTATGAATCATCATCAGATTTTGGATTACCGCCGTTTCGCTGCCAGTCAGACAAACGACTTTTTGAATGAACAATGTTTGTTGATAAAAAATATGCAAAGAACCAATGGGTGACTACTAACTATATTCCTAATTATGAGGAAGGACATATAGGTGGCAGCCCTGCACTTGATTTTCAAAGTTATACTCGCTATATGGTGTATGGAGACAATGAAGGGATCGGCCGTCGCGGATATCGAGTGGGAAATCCGTTGCGTATTGCTTTTGCCAATGACTTTTTCAGACCCATACAAGGCACTTATGGAGTAATGGAACTTCAGCCAGGGCAGGTGAATTGGGGGAGTATCAATCCTCAACCGCTGCCCGGAGCTGTCCGTTTATGGATGTGGAGCGTATTTGCCGGTGGAGGCGACTTTATCTGTACTTATCGTTATCGCCAGCCTCTGTATGGCACGGAACAATATCACTACGGCATTGTAGGTACAGACGGAACAACGGTAACTCCCGGTGGACGTGAATATGAGCAGTTCATGAAAGAAATCAGACAGCTGCGGGGACAGGTTGCAGCTCGTGAGGTGAAACCGGCCGATTATTTGGCGCGTCGTACTGCCATTCTTTTTAATCATGAAAATTCATGGAGCATTGAGCGCCAGAAGCAAAATCGTACATGGAATACATTAGGGCATATTGAGAAATATTATCGCACGTTGAAATCTTTTGGCGCGCCCGTAGATTTTATCAATGAAAGCAAGGAGTTCTCCTCTTATCCTGTGATCATAGCTCCGGCTTATCAATTGGCTGACAAGGCATTGGTAGACAGATGGACTGATTATGTAAAGAAGGGTGGTAATTTGGTCTTAACTTGCCGTACAGCCCAAAAAGATCGCCATGGACGTTTACCCGAAGCTCCTTTTGGTTCCATAATTAATGAACTGACCGGTAATGAAATGGAGTTTTATGATTTATTACTTCCTGAAGAACCGGGCAAATTACGGATGGATGGAAAAGAATATACGTGGAATACTTGGGGAGAGATATTGAAACCGGGTAAGGATTCACAAGTATGGGCTACTTATACACAGGAATTTTATGAAGGAAAACCGGCAGTCACTACTCGTAAGTTGGGAAAAGGTACTGTTACTTACGTGGGAGTGGATAGTACGGACGGATTATTGGAGAAAGATATTTTGAAGAAACTATATGCGCAATTGAATATTCCTGTGATGGATTTACCATACGGTGTTACTTTAGAGTACCGCAATGGTATGGGGATTGTACTGAATTATACAGATAAACCTTATAAGTTCGTACTTCCTTCGGGAGCCAAAGTGCTGATAGGAGAGCCGGTAATTCCTACAGCAGGAGTATTGGTATTTTCTATTACTGATTGAAAACGTATGATTGATAGAACAAAAAGGAGCGGCTTCACAGTCGCTCCTTTTTACTTAACCTAAATCTAACCTTTAAATCATAGTCTATGAAAAATCGATTCACTAACCAATCATATTATTAATTTAATTTGTAAACCTCACTTCCGGCGAGCAGGAAACACCCTACTCCAAAATCTTCAAAATCGGGTACTTTATCGTATGTGACAGGTTGACTGTCTTTCGGTTCTTTTCCGGTTCCTTGTACAAGTCCTAGGAAGCCGTTAGGGTGAACGGCATCCTTCACCATAGCATTCCATGCTTTCAACAAGACTGGCAGGTATTCTTTTCTGTCCAACAGTCCGTTACGTACCCCCCATGCCATGCCATATACAAATAAAGCGGTGCCACTGGTTTCTTTACCTCCGAAGTTTGATTCGTCATGCATACTTACATTCCAAAAACCATCAGTACGTTGGCAATTTTTGATAGCTTTACTCATGGTCAGGAAATCATTGATATAGTCGGCGCGATGTTTTTCATCAGTAGGAATTTCATTCAATACACGTACCAGTGCTGCATATACCCATCCATTACCACGACTCCAATAGCAATTCTTACCGTTAGGTTCTTTGTAAGGGGGATCAAAGTCTTGGTCTCTCCACCACAAACCTTCTTTTTGGTTGTACATGCCATTCTCACCATGTTTGTTACGGGTATATTCATACATATCCCACATTTTGTCGAAATATTTTTGTTTTCCGGTCAATTTTCCCAGTTTGGCAAATACAGGCATTCCCATTTGGATGGCGTCAATCCACCACCAATCATTTACTTGAGGAGTGTTGACCAGCATATCTATATTGGCTTTGACCTTACGGATTCTTTCCGGATCGGGACAAATGTTATATAAATCAATGTAAGTCTGGCTGGCACAGTAATCATCAGCATTGCGAGTGGTGGTACCGTTGCGGAATCCCCATTCGTGGTAATTTGACCAATCGACAGCGTATTTATAATAGTCATCGCGTGGATAGACGGAGTAAAGAGCCATTAATCCTTCATAATATACTCCGCGTGTCCAGATATTACTGGGACGGGTTACATTTTTTACAAAAGAAGGAGTACGATAATCGGCATACTTCTTCATGAAGTAATCATTGACTTTTGTAACAGTTTTCAACGTTTCTTTTTTGTCCGGCAAGTCTTGTGCTTTTACAACTCCAAAACCTAATGCGACAAAAAAGAATGATAGTATTAATTTTTTCTTCATCATGTTGTTTTAGTGTTTTAATGGTAGCGCAAAAATAGGATGGTCTGGGATTTCCTACAATGGAAATGTGTACATCTTCCTTGAATATTATGCATGTGTACGCATTTCGAGTGTATTTTTTATTTAACAGTGTTCTTATTGGGTTATTTGTCTTTATTTGCAGACCGTTCATAAATCTTTTCTCCTTCTTTTATCTCTAGTTCCAAACCTTTAAAATTAACATTGGCCACATTTGAGATGCTTAATCCTTTTTGAGCTTTGATATGGCAATTCTCAAAAAAGAATGTATCATTTCCGAATGGAGCCTCTTTAAAACCATACATGGTTCCTGCTGATTGTGCTTCTCCATTTATATTCTTGAAATGGATATTGCGCAAACAGGTCAGCGGATAATGTGCAGGTGAAAGCGGAGGAACCATACGCCATTCCATATTGATATCAAAGATACTGCGCGCTCCTTTGATGGTAATATCTTCAAAAGTGATATTTTCCACAGTTCCGCCGCGGCTGGGCTGACTTTTAAAACGTAAGGGGCTCCAGTTTTCGTTATCCATCAGGCAGGAACGTATGGTCACATTGCGTATGCCGCCTGATATTTCACTGCCCATAGCCACTCCACCATGACCGTATGCAAAATGACAGTTTTCTATCAGAATGTTTTCACTGGGACGTCCTACTCTGCGTCCGTCCTCGTCTCGTCCGGATTTGATGGAGATGCAATCATCATGTGCCTCAATGCGGGTGGAAGTAATCAGTATATCATTGGACGAATCAATATCTATGCCATCGGAACTGGGTATATATTCCAATGCACGGATATCGATTCCCATCTATAGTGAAGCCATTGTGTAAAAGTACATGAAGACACCATGAGGCCTGATTTATCATTTTTAAACCGGAAATCTTACCTCCCGGGCAATCTGTGAAACATAACAGTCTGGGACGTCCGGAGTTTCCGAATGGAATTTTTTTCCATTCTACTCCTTTACCATCGATAACTCCTTCACCATAAACTTTAACTCCGTCTG
>OKWD01000038.1_pt1 | contig 21127 bp, 22 predicted proteins | sample 1607011 | NCBI WGS metagenome assembly OKWD01 (sample SAMN04414077, study PRJEB24778) | human gut metagenome | material: faecal | host: Homo sapiens | reverse complement strand
CCTTGGCGGTGAGCGTCTCGGAGCCGCGCGCAAGGTTGCGGTGCTGGTATGTCGCCGCCACGCCGAATCCAAGGTCGCCCTCGGAGTTGGTGCCTTCGAGCGACACCGTCACGGTCTGCGACTTGCCTTCGGTGAGAAGAATATAGGAGTCGACCCACAGATGCCCGTCGATTCGCCTACCGACTCAAAGTTGATGTTGATGAATTTAAGGATGCCGAGACGCCCGAACGCTTGATACGTTTTGTCGACGTCGGAGGCATCGTATTTCTTTCCGGGGGTGATGTAGCAGTTCTCGTCTATGATGCGCGGACGCAAGTAATGACGGTCGCCATAAAAGATGCGCAGACCTTTGTAGTATTCCACATTGTCGGGCGCATATTTCGTGATGTCGTACTCGCGTGCAGGGTCGTAGTCGGTGACCACATAGACGTGGCGCACTAAAAACGGCTGGTGGCGATCGTAATGCTTTATGCGGTTGGGATAAGGCGGCATCACGTTCATTGTTAGGTCTACGGCACGGCTTCCGGCTGTGGTGTCGGCAGTGAATGTGATATATTCCTTGTTAAACCCGAAATAGCCTTGGTTGCGCAGGCGGTCGGTGATGTTCTGGCGCGCCTGGTCGAGCATGTTGCGGTCAAAGTTGGCGTTGTTGCGCAGAATGAATTTGGAGGAGTCGGCAAGAATCAGCGAGCGCAACGTGTCGTCGGGGATGTTGTAGTCCACGCTGGCAATGTAGTGGGGCTTGTTGGTGTAGATGCTGTAAATCACCTCTGCCTTCTTCTTGCGGCTGTCTTTGAGCGTGTCGACAATAACCTCGGTGCCGAGATAGCCTCGGTTGACGAGTGCCAAACGCAGCTGGTTGGCTGACAATTCAGTGAGTGCCGGGTCGTAGATCACCGGTGCCTGTCCCAGTTTGCGAACCCATTTGTTGTACCATTTTGTCGAGTCGCGTCCAGACCAGTTGTAGACGTTGAGCTGCAGTTTCCATCCGCCGAACACCTCGTGGTTCTGCGTCTGCCTCAGATAGTTGCGCATCTCCTTGCGGCTGATTTCCGGATTGTCCTTAACCTCGATGCGCGCTTTGTTGAGCAGATATTTGCCTTCGGGTACAAACTTGGTGGTGTGGCACGACGCAAACACCGTCAAGGCAACCATTGCGGTAGCCCCGGCGATGCGTAGTCTGCGTATTTTGTCCCAAATTTTAGCCATATCCGATAGACAGACTGCAAAGTTACGGAAATTTCGCTGCATTCCGCCTTGCGGCTATGAAAAAGTTATTGTCTTTTCACTTTTCCGCTTGATGTTTCGGCGAAGTGGGGGATGGCGATGATGGCTTTTGGACGCTGGTGCGGTGTCAGGATGTCGGCGAGGCTGTTTTTTAGCGACGCTTCATCGGCGGGCGAGAGCGGCGCGCCTTCGATTTTGAGCACAAGCTCTTGTCCCCATTTGTCAGATGGGCGCGAGGAGATGTAGAAACGGCGGGTGAACAGATGTGAGATTTTGCGTTCCAGTTCTTCAGGAAACACCTTGATACCTCCTGTGTTGACCACGTTGTCGTAGCGACCGCGCCAGTAGAAGCGGTCGGGAGCGAGAAGGTCGACTATGTCGTTGGTCTGCAGGTGCTTGAAGCTGAATTGTGGAGCGTTGATTGCAAGACATCCACGATGGTCGGTTGCGAACGTGACGGGCGGAAGCGCCTCAAATGGTTGTGCCGGCTCGGCGATGCGCGACAGGGCGATATGAGAGCACGTTTCGGTCATTCCGTAAGTGGCGTAGGCATTGACGTGCAACTGCGACAGCATCGTGCGCAGGCGTGGCGTGATTTCCCCTCCGCCTACAATCATATTGCGCACATTGTTAAGTGATTCCTGGTGCTCGGCGAGCCACAGTGCCTGTGACGGCACCACGGCGAGTAGGTCGACGGTAGCCCCTGAAAAATGTTCAAGCGGACGGTTGCTCGGCGATTCGACAAGCAGTGTGGCCCCGGCTTCCTCTGCGCGTACAATCATCATTTTTCCGGCAATATAATCAGGCGACAGGCATAGCAGCAGGGTACTGCCGCTGTCGATTGAGAAAAAACGGTTGGTCAGTGCTGCCGACGCGCGCATATCCGCTTTCAGCAGTTTTATTTCTTTAGGCTTTCCCGTGGAGCCCGACGTGTGTGCCACGACAAAGGGCTCCTCGGAATGCCATTCTTTCAGAAAGTCGTCTACGGTCATTGTCTCCAGTCGAGTTCGGGCAGTTGCCATGTCTTGGCAGGATTGAAGCGCAACACTTCTCCCACCTGCTCAAGCGGACTGCCGATGTTGTTTGTGAAAAGAGCCCCGGTGCCGAGACCCTGCGGCATGCGTGCGCCGAGTTGCGCCGTCCATTGCGCGATGGCGTTCAAGCCTACGTTGGATTCCAGGGCCGACGTCACCCATCCGCCGATGTCGCGGCGTGCGGCTTGCATAATCCAGTCCTGAGAGCCGGAGAAACCGCCAATCAGCGACGGCTTCAAGATGATGTATTTCGGTCGTACGGCATCAAGCATTTCTCCCATGCGTTCGGGCGTGTGGATGCCTATGAGTTCCTCGTCGAGCGCAATGTCGATGGGCGACTCGGAGCAGATTCGCCGCATCGCCTCCCATTGTCCCTGCTTGATTGGCTGCTCGATGGAGTGGATGCCGTAGCGTGCGAAGTCTGACAGCTTCTGCAGCGCGTTGTCGGGCGTGAACCCGCCGTTGGCGTCAAGGCGGATGGTGAGCACTTCGGGAGGAAACACCTTGCGTATGTGGCGCACGAGGTCGAGTTCGCTCTCGGTGTCGATGGCACCCACCTTAAGTTTTATTGTTGTGAACCCTGCCTTGATTTTGTCGTCGATGCGGCGCAGCATCTCTTCCTTTGTCCCCATCCACACCAAGCCGTTGATGGGTATCGCCGACATTCCTTCGGTGAAGTCGGACGGGAACGGCTGGCGGCGGCATCCGTTTGCAAAGTCGTTGATTGCCGTTTCGAGTCCGAAGCGTATCGACGGAAACTCGTGCAGGTCGGTTTCTTTGTCGGCTGAGATGTTGGCGCACAGTTCGCGCAGTTTGTCCTCGTAGGCAGGCACATCATCTGCCGACAGTCCCCGGAACACGGCGCATTCGCCGAGTCCGAAGACGCCAGGCATATCCTCGTCCTCGAGTTTCAGAAAATACGTCTCCTTGTCGGTCAGCACGCCGCGCGACGTGCCTGCTGGCTGGCGGAAGTGGAGCGTGTAGTGAGCGTAACTTGCCTTCATCGCTATCCTGGGAATTTAGGGAATTGCTCGAAGTCAGGGTCGCGCTTCTCAAGAAACGCATTCTTTCCTTCTTGCGCCTCGTCCATAAGGTAATACATCAGTGTCGCGTCGCCGGCGAGCTCCATCAGACCGCGCTGGCCGTCGAGCTCGGCGTTGAGGCATCGTTTCACCATGCGGATTGCAAACGGGCTGCGTTTCATCATTGTCTCGCACCATCAACAGTTCGTCCTCCAGACGGTCGAACGGCACAACTTTGTTGATCATGCCCATCTCTTCGGCTTCTTTAGCGGTGTACTGACGGCACAGATACCATATTTCACGCGTTTTCTTCTGTCCGACACAGCGGGCAAGATACGACGAGCCGAAACCGCCGTCGAAACTGCCCACTTTCGGACCCGTCTGTCCGAAACGTGCATTTTCCGACGCAATCGACAGGTCGCACACCACGTTGAGCACGTTGCCTCCACCGATGGCATAGCCGTTGACCATTGCCACGACAGGTTTCGGGATGGAGCGTATCATCTTGTGCAGGTCGAGCACGTTGAGGCGAGGAGTGCCGTCAGAGTCGCGGTATCCACCCTGTGTCTTGTAGTGCTGGTCGCCGCCTGAGCAGAACGCCTTGTCGCCCGCACCGGTGAGGATGATTACGCGGATATCGTCGCGTCCGCGGCATATCTCGAAAGCGTCGAGCATCTCGTGGTTTGTGAGCGGACGGAAAGCGTTGTATACCTCCGGACGGTTGATGGTGATTTTAGCAATACCCTTGTATTGTTCAAACAGAATATCGGTGTATTCCTTGATTGGTTTCCATTCTCTTGTTGCCATATTGTAAAATTATTTTTTTGTTTTGCAGAAATAGTTCTTCAGGATTTCGGCGCTCGCCACGTTGTCGGTGCTGACGGCAAGTATTGCCGGGCGTTCCGCTTCGGCGAAGAATCTCGGCAGCGCCGTCTTGAGCGACTCCTCGTTGACGGCATCGAAGAATCGGAATCCGAAGCTTCGGCATATTGCTTTACGGGAACGTCGTGTCCCACCTCAAGATACCTCTCCAGTTCGGGCAGTGCCGACGTGCTTTTGATGAAGCGGAAAATGCCTCCGCCTCCGTTTTTCATCACGATGATTTTAAGGCGGGGAGAGTTGTATTGGCTTGCCAGTCCCGACAAGTCGTAGGAGAAACTCATGTCGCCTGTGATGAGCAGTGTGGTACCGCTGTAGGCAAGCGACGCTCCGACGGCTGTCGATGTGGAGCCGTCGATGCCCGACACTCCGCGGTTGCAGTTTGTGGGCATTGTGAGCACATCGCCGAATAGTTGCGCGTAGCGTATGGTTGTGCCGTTCGACAGCTGCACGCGGCAACCGTCGGGGATGGCGGGCAGAATGATGGAGAATGCTTTCAAATCGCTCCATCCGATGCCGTTGATATATTTGTTGTGGCGGTCAAGCCCTGTTGCCGCAAGGTCGGCCCATAGGCGTGCATATCCGCTTGTGCCGCACCGCAGGCGGTTGCCCGTCTGTCGGAAAAACACGGCGGGGTCGGCGAGAATGCGTCGTGTCAGCGCCTGCATGCAGTCGACTGTTGTGCCGGTCACGCCCACATGCCAATGGGCAGCGGGCTTGTTTTGCCGCATGAAAGCCTTTACCATTCGCGACACCAACGCTCCGCCGATTGTTATGAGCAAGTCGGGTGCAAATTTCTTGTCGGAGTCCATTGCCAGCAGGGTGCGGTCGACGGTGGCAATCAAACGGCTGCCTTTTATGTTTGCGATTGTTTCTGTCAGCACTGCCACATTCGGGAATTCGGCAAGCCTGTTGATTTCTGCTTCCAAACAGGCATCGTGTCGGCCGAATCCGGCTATTATAAGTATGTTTTTGCCAATAGCCTCGTCGGCGAGCCGGCTGATGGCTTCCGCGCTTAGTTCTGCCGATGGTTCCGACACCTCTATGATGCGTTGCTTGCCGGTCCATTCCGCCACGGCGTTTATCGGCTCGTCAATCTGCACGTTGATGTGTACCGGTGCGCGCTGACAGCTTGTCGCCTCGCTGACAGCGTCGTTGACAATGCGGTTTGCATACCATAGAGCCGTGTCGTCGTCGCAGCGGGCGGGAAGGTCGTAGCTCTTTTTTACAAACTGCGCCAACGCCTCGTATTGACGTATGGTCTGGCTGTCGTCTTGGTCGATCCATTCCATCGGGCGGTCGGCGGAAATGACAATCAGCGGCAGTTTCTGATAATAAGCTTCCGCAACTGCGGGAGCATAATTGAGCAGTGCTGTCCCCGACGTGCAGACCACAGCCACTGGCTCGCCTGTCTGTTGGGCGAGCCCGAGGGCAATGAAAGCGGCGCTGCGCTCGTCGACCACCACATGGCGCTCGATGCCGTCGTGGCGTGCCAGCGCCACGATTATCGGGGCGTTGCGCGAGCCTGGCGACATGACAAAGTACCTGATGCCGTGTGCGATAAGAACATCAACGAGGATGTTGCATTGTTTCTTGGCCGTTGATTCCATTTGATTTCGCTTTTTGGCGTTTGCGTTTCCATTGGCGCAGCCATGACGGAATCACACAAATGCCGATGATTAGATAAATATAGTAGCTGATTATGCGCCAGCATAAGGCCAGCAGCAAAGCCAGCGAGCCGGAGGCGATCATGTCGCCGTAGTAGTTCTTGAAAATCCATTCGCTGACTCCGCTGCCGCCGGGGGTGGGACAGATGGTCAGCACAACCCACATCACCAATTGGCGTGCCAGCACCATCACTTGGTCGGCATTGATGGCAAACGCGAGCAGAATGGCGTTTACCACCATATATCTTGAAATCCACGACAACGCGGTGCCGAAGAATGCGCGCAGCCACCACCAGAAACTTTTCTGCCGCAGTTCGCCGGATGTCGCCACTATGGCGTCGCCCATCTCTGCCGCTTCTTTCTTCCAACGCCGCAGCAGAGGCAGCCTACATGCGTTGATGAGCAGTGAGCGGATGGCCGACGGACGCACGAAGATGCCGAGTCCGAGAATCAACGCCCACAGCGACAAACCGCCGTAGACAAACCAGAACGTCAGCCGGATGGTTGATGATATGTGCGCGTTTGAAATGTCGAAAAGTCCGCTCCAGCCAATCAGTGCAAGGGCGATGGGACATGCCACCACATAAAAGAGCTCGTCGAGAAACAGGGTGGTGATCATTATTGCCGTGGAGCGACCGAAGTTGAGCCCCTCGCCGGTGAGATATATCATTCCGAAACTGCTGCCGCCCACTGTCGACGGTGTGACTGCCGACGTGAATTCGCAAAGCATGTTGACGCGCAGCGCCTGTCCCCAAGTGATGTCGTGGTCGGTGAGCGTGCGGAAACGCCATGTCAGACCGAAGTCGCGCCCTGCCATGAAAAGTAGGGCGAGCAGAAAATATCCTATTGATGTGGTGGAAATTTGAATCAGGCTGAAGTCGAACTGCTCCGAGTCGCGCCAGAACATTGTGCCCACGGCTATCAGCCCTATCGCTATGGGCAGTGCCACGTAGCGTGGGCGCAGCAGGTCGCGCGTCTTTCGCAAGTCGTTGTTGTTTGATTTTTTCATAGTGCGAAGTTATAGAAAAAACGCTGGATTGCAAAATGCGTTTTTAAATCGGTTGCTTTTCAATGAATTATGAAAAAGTTGCAAAAAAAGTTGCTGAAAAAATTTGTGGGAATGGATAGGTTGACGTATCTTTGCACTCGCAAACGGCGGGATAGCTCAGTTGGTTAGAGCGTCGGATTCATAACCCGGAGGTCTCGAGTTCAATTCTCGATCCCGCTACAAAAAGGAAGCTCAATGAGCTTCCTTTTATGTTTTATCAGCCACGCGCATCGTCAGAATGCGGCGTGACGAGGGGGTGACGCGGAAATCGTCTGCCGCGCGTTCTCCCGCAATCCACACAATGCGTCCCTGCATTTCAACGATTGGTGTCGACAGCTTTTGCATTAGCGAGAACTTGCGGTCGTTGAAATAATCACTCAATTTTTTTGTACCTTTCATTCCAAACGGTCGGAAACGGTCGCCCTGCCGCCAATGACGCACAGTGAGGCGGTCGCCCGTCGCGTCGGCGTCGAAATAAGCCGTCTTTCCGCTTCTGTCAAATTCAAATTCGGGAGAGTTGTCGACAATCTCAATGAGTATGCCTTTCTCTTTCTCAATCCTGCCGGCATCGCTGAGAGCGTATGTCTCCGCATTGTTGAAAGAGCCGGGCGAGAACACGGAAATGTCGTTTCTGCCAACCTCTGCGACATATTCTTTTGATTCAAACACCGCTCCCACCCGGGATGCCGACGCAATGGCTTTGGTTTGCTCTCCGTTGAAGCCATAGCGCGACAACAGGGCGTTGAGCAGCGTGGCTGGGTCGGCCGACGCTGCAAGTTTCCGGCGGTCGATTTTTATTTGTCCGTGTCCGCACGCCTCCACAGCATCGCGCTTGAAGGCCTCGACAGCCCCGCTCCACACGGCGTAGTCGCCTTGCAGGTTGTCGAGTGTGAGTTCGATTCCAGCCATTGCCGATGGAAACAACCTGCTGATTTCGGGCAGCATAACGTTGCGTATCTTGTTGCGCGCATAGTCGTTTTCAAGGTTGGTGCTGTCTGTCACGTAGTCCTGTCCCAGCGTTTTCAGATAGTTTATGATTTCATCACGGCTGGAACCGAGCAGCGGGCGCACGATTTTTCCGTTGCACGGCTTTATTCCGGCAAGTCCTGTGATTCCAGAGCCGCGCACAAGGTTCAAAAAGAAAGTCTCGATGTTGTCGTCGCGATGGTGAGCCACGGCAATAACGGAGCAGCCCAGGGCGGCGCGTTGACGCTCGAACCAGTCGTAGCGCAGTTCGCGGCATGCCATTTCGGTCGACACCCCATGGCTTTTCTTGTAGGTTTCGACATCGAAATCGGTGCATCGCAGCTTGATGTCGAGGTCGTGGCAAAGTTTACGCACAAACGCCTCGTCGCGGTCAGCCTCGTCGCCGCGCAGGTGGAAGTTGCAGTGGGCAGCGATGCAGTTGCAGCCCAGTGCCGCAAGCACTCTCAGCAGGGCGACCGAGTCGGCGCCTCCGCTGACAGCAGTCAGAATCTTTCCGTTGGCGACAGCCGGCATGTGTCTGTGGATATATCTTAGTGTTTTCTCTTCAAACGCATTCATAATCAATCTTTCTATTGGCAAATTTAAAAAAGTATTTCTATTAATCAAAACATTTTCTTATCTTTGCACTGTCTATGCAATAAAAAACAGCAGTACAGAAATGTTAGAAAAAATTGAAAGTCTGAAGAGCGCAGTAGAAGCATTGAACGCCTCTACAAAGGAAGAAGTTGAGGCTCTGCGTATCAAATATTTAAGTAAAAAGGGTGAAATCTCAGCCCTTTTCAACGATTTCCGCAACGTGCCTAATGAGCAGAAGAAGGAAATCGGTCAGAAACTCAACCAGTTGAAGGTGCTTGCCACCGACAAAATCAACGCTTTGCGTGAAAATATTGAAACCAGCGACGATGCCGACGCAGCAATCGACCTTACGCGTCCGGCTGCTGTTTCGCCGCTCGGCACACGCCATCCTATCTCGCTTATCCGCAATGAGATTATATCTATCTTCTCGCGTCTCGGATTCACGGTTGCCGACGGTCCGGAAGTGGAGGACGATTGGCACGTGTTCTCGGCTTTGAACTTCGCTGCCGACCATCCTGCGCGCGACATGCAGGACACATTCTTCATCCAGCGTTCGCCTGACGTGCTGCTCCGCACGCACACATCTTCGGTGCAGACACGCGTGATGACGTCGCAGCAGCCGCCAATCCGCATCATTTGTCCCGGACGCGTATACCGCAACGAGGCTATCTCTGCGCGCGCCCACTGCTTCTTCCATCAGATTGAGGCTCTTTACATCGATAAAAACGTGTCGTTTGCCGACCTGAAGCAGACGTTGCTCTACTTTGCACGTGAATTGTTTGGCTCGGAAACAAAAATCCGTTTGCGTCCGTCTTATTTCCCATTCACCGAACCATCGGCTGAAATGGACATCTCCTGTCATCTCTGTGGCGGAAAGGGTTGCGGATTCTGCAAGCATACCGGTTGGGTTGAAATCCTCGGTTGCGGTATGGTGGATCCAAACGTACTCGAATCGTGCGGCATCGACAGCAAGGTGTACTCTGGTTTCGCTCTCGGTATGGGCGTGGAGCGCATAACCAATTTGAAATATCGTGTCAAGGATTTGCGTATGTTCTCTGAAAACGACGTGCGTTTCCTCGACGAGTTCGAGTCGGTACACTGATAAGAAATCATGCGCCAGCAGGAAAGATATGCCGGCATAATCTCATGGTTCAGCCAGAATATGCCTAAAGCCGAAACGGAACTCCATTATGGGTCTCCGTTTCAGTTGCTTGTGGCAGTAATCTTGTCTGCGCAATGCACAGACAAGCGTGTAAACATCGTCACTCCGCCGCTTTTCCGCGATTATCCGCGCCCGAGGCTCTTGCCGGGGCGAGTCGGGAGGCGGTGTTTGAGTATATAAAGAGTGTTACGTTCCCAAACAACAAGGCGCGTTCGCTGGTAGGTGCGGCGCGGATGCTTGTGGAGCGATATGGCGGGGAAGTGCCGTCGACGATGGAGGAACTGATTAAACTGCCGGGAGTGGGCCGAAAGACGGCTAATGTGATACTGTCGGTGGTGTTCAACAAGGCGGCGATGGCGGTCGACACCCACGTGTTTCGTGTGGCGAACCGCATAGGGCTGACCAACAATTCCAAGACTCCGCTGGAAACGGAACGCACGCTCGTGGAGCATTTCCCGAAACATCTGCTCCCGATAGCGCACCATTGGCTTATTCTTCACGGCCGCTATGTCTGCACGGCGCGCGTCCGAAATGTCAGGAGTGCGGCATCTCGGAGTACTGCAAAATTTTACGAAAAAACAGTGAAACCAAATCCGTTGCGATAGATGCAAACATCTCTATTCCTGCTTATTGTAGAAATTGCCGGCACAATAGCCTTTGCCATCAGCGGCATCCGTCTGGCTGCCGCGAAAAAATTTTGACTGGTTTGGAGCTTATGTCGTCGGACTTGTCACCGCGATAGGAGGCGGAACGCTTCGCGACGTGCTGCTCGGCACCACGCCGTTCTGGATGCAGAACGATGGTATATGGGTGTGACGGGGCTCTCGCTGCTGTTTGTCATTGTGTTCAGAAGGCAATGGGTGAGGCTCAACAGCACGTTTTTCATTTTCGACACCATCGGCTTGGCGCTGTTTGTGGTTATCGGTATGCAGAAAACGCTGATGTTTGGCTATCCGGTGTGGACTGCGATATCATGGGCACACTGACCGGCGCTTTCGGAGGAGTGCTGCGCGACATCCTGATAAACGAAGTGCCGCTGATATTCCGCAAGGATGTCTATGGCACGGCATGCATTGCCGGCGGTCTGGTGTATTGGGGCGCGATGTTGTGCGGATGCAAGCCGGAGATGCAGCAGGTGGCATGTGCCGTCACTGTTGTGGCGATACGCCTGCTTGCGGTCAGATACAATTGGCGAATCCCTGTAATTGAAACAAATAAAAAAGATATGGGCAACGAAGCGAAAAAACATTCGTGCAACTTTTGAAATACGGCGTGATCGGTGTGAGCAACACGCTGATTACGTTGGTGGTGTTCTACGTAATCAATACTCTGATGGGGCTTGACTACGCTGTGGCAAACACATTGGGCTATATCCTGGGATTGATAAACAGTTTCGTGTGGAACCGCACTTGGGTGTTCCGTACAGGCGGCAACGTTTGGCGCGAGGCGGGACTGTTCGCTCTCGGATTTATCATTTGCTTTGCTCTGCAGATGGGCGTGAGCCAATGGTTGTTGTCCACATCGTTGCATGATTTGACCATTTCGTGGCTGCCTATGAAGAATACGGGAGAAAACGTGATAATGTGTCTGAGCATGGTGGTGTATACGCTTGCCAACTACGTATACAACCGTTTTGTGACATTCAAAAAATAGCCGATGAAGAAGGTTAATCCGGAATATTCGTTGCTCGTGCTGCTTATGGCATTGTCGGCGCTGGTGGTCTATTTGCCGCTTGGGGCAGTGGGGCTGTGCGGCGATGAGGAAGAGATACTCGGCATTGCACGCGGCTTGTCCGACAGTGGCTTTGGATCGCTGCTTACGCCTCATAACGCTGGCAATTTCGCAACGAGTTTCTATGCCTATCTGGTGTCGGTCAGCATCAACGTGTTCGGCTATCCGGCCACTCTTGCGGTGCGCATCCCTGCCGCCACGGTGATATGGTTGCTGTCGTGTGGAATCTTCTATTTTCGAGGCGAGCATGAGCGTAAAGACTACGCTTTTCTTGCCTCTTTGATTTTTATATCGTCTTATTCTGTCAGTGCGTTGGCCTACCATGCCAGCCCGCTGACGTTGACATCGCTGTTCCTGATAGCCGCTCTTGCGTCGCTTTATCATTGGATAAAACGGCGGTCGCGCACCAAGGCTTTGCTGCTGGTTGTGTCGGCTGCCTGCGCATCGTTGTTTTTCGGCATTCTCTCTCCGTTGGCAATGGCTGTTACGGGAATGATTTTCATTTCAATACAGGAAAAGAAACGTGTGTCCGACTATGTCAGACTGCTGGTGCTGCTTGTTGTGTCGGCGGCATTGGCTTATCTGCTTGTGGCGTTTCTTGCAAACAGCCGTGAGACCGCGCGCCTTATACTCGGAATCGGCAGCCTTGCCGAGCCGATAGCCGGATATTCACGGTTGAATATGCTCGCGCTGCAATTGGTGTTTTCCATCTTCCCCTGGTCTGTGCCGCTTATTGTGGCGTTGGGATGGATGGCTGTCAATCCGCGATGGCTGAGAGACCGGTTTCTTGCCATGAGTTTGCTGAAGCAGTTTGGCGTGATTGTGTTCATTCTCACGCTGCCGCTCATCACCGCGCTCAATGGCTTGTCGATAATCATGCTGCTGACGGCTATTTACTTCAACGTGCCGCTGGTGGCGCATTTCCTTTTGTCGCAGACACACAACCACTCTGTCACATGGCGCATTTCGGGCTTTATTTTCTCGTTGATAATCACGGCTCTTGCCGTGGCGTATGTGGCGGCTGTCAGCGGTGTGAACATCTGTATTTTCGGCTATGCGTTTCGTCCGGAGGGCGGTGTCTGGTCGACGGGTGTCGTGCTGCTGCTGTCGGCGATTGTGGTGAGCCTGTACACGCTGACGCGCAACCAGCGCACCATCCGCTTCAACAACCGCTACCTCTACAACATCGTAATCCTTTATCTGCTTGCGCAGATTCTTTATAAAGTATACATAAATCCATATCTTACAGCAATATGATAGAATTTTTGCAGAATTACCACCTCGCCGGCATCGTCATCGGCTTATGCACGTTTCTTGTGATTGGGTTGTTTCATCCTTTGGTAATCAAAGGGGAGTATTATTTCGGTGTGCGTATTTGGTGGGCGTTTCTTGCTGTCGGAATTGTGTGCGGATTCCTTGCGTGGTGGGTCGACGACTTGTTCTGGTCGGTGATTCTTGGAGTGACAGGGTTTTCGTCGTTCTGGGGCATCGGTGAGATTTTTGAGCAGCGCAAGCGAGTGGAGAAGGGTTGGTTTCCGCGTAACCCAAAGCGGAAATATTGATTTGGAAACAAAGACAACGTAAATAATAGACAATAATGGAACTAATCGATGGAAAAAAAATTGCCGACGTTGTGAAGCAGGAGATTGCGTCGGAAGTGGCTGAAATGGTTGCGGCTGGAAAGAAACGTCCGCATCTTGCTGCGATTCTTGTGGGTCACGACGGTGGAAGCGAGACCTATGTGGCTCACAAGGTGAAAGCCTGTGAGCAATGTGGATTTGAATCTACGCTCATTCGCTATGAGGCCGATGTGACCGAGGTGGAACTGCTTGAGGCTATCGCACGTCTTAACGCCGACGACAATGTGGACGGATTCATTGTGCAATTGCCGTTGCCGAAACACATCGACGAGCAGAAAATCATTGAAGCCATCGACTATCGCAAGGACGTGGACGGATTTCATCCGATAAATGTGGGACGCTGTCGATTGGACTGCCGTGTTTCTTGTCTGCAACTCCGCAAGGCATCCTCGAACTGCTGCGTCGCTATAATGTGCCGACGAAGGGTGCAAACTGCGTGGTGCTTGGTCGCAGCAACATTGTGGGCAAGCCGGTGGCTTCGCTGATGATGCAGAAAGCGGTGCCGGGCGATGCTACTGTGACAGTGTGCCACAGCCGTACGCGCGACATAAAGTCGTTTACGCTCAACGCCGACATCATCATCGCTGCTCTCGGTCAGCCTGGGTTCTTGACTGCCGATATGGTGAAAGACGGCGTTACGGTTATCGATGTGGGCACTACGCGTGTGCCTTCGACAGAAACCAAAGCGGTTTCCGCCTGAAAGGCGATGTCGACTTTGAGAATGTGGCTCCGAAATGCTCGTTTATCACTCCTGTGCCGGGTGGTGTGGGTCCGATGACAATTGTGTCGTTGATGAAGAACACGCTGCTTGCCGCTCGTCACGAAATCTATAAGTAAAAAATGTTTCTGTTAGGCAGTCCTGTGTTCTGTGCTGTCGTTGCTGCAAGGCGGCGATGCAACGTTGGTGTTTGCTGGCGACGCCATGCAGCACGACCGTCAAATCGAGGCGGCGCGACGTGGCGACGGCTCATTTGACTATTCGGCATATTTCCGCCATGTGGCAGACTATGTCAGCGCTGCCGACTATGCTGTGGTAAATCTTGAATGCACGCTTGGAGGAAAACCTTATAAGGCTATCCGTGCTTCAGCGCGCCGGAGGAATATGCCGTTGCGCTCAAGGACGCTGGATTCGACCTGTTTCTGCATGCCAACAATCATTGCCTTGACCGTCGCGATGCCGGGTTGCGCCGCACGCTTGACCAACTCGACATGCTCGGGGTGCCTCACATCGGCACATACCGCAACGCTGCTGAAAGGGCAAAAAGCTATCCGTTTGTAGCCGATGTGAAGGGCATGAAGATTGTCTTCCTCAACTACACATATGGCACAAACGGCATTACGGTGCAGGGTGATGTGGTGGTCGACTATATCGACCGTGCCAAAATCCATACGGATATCCAGGCTGCGCGCAGAAAAGGTGCCGATTTGGTGGTGGCGTGCATGCATTGGGGCGTGGAATATCAACTTGTGCAGAACAAAGAGCAGGAACTGCTTGCCGACTGGCTTGTCGACGAAGGGGTGGACCTGGTTATCGGAGGACACCCTCACGTGATACAGCCCATGCAGATGCGTCGTGCCAAAGACGGAAGGCAGGTGCTGGTGGTGTATTCAATGGGAAACTTCATTTCAGGTATGCGCAAGCCCGACACGCGTGGCGGTGCGATGGTGCGCGTGAAAGTGGGATGGCAGAACGGTAAGCCTGTGGTGAAAAGTGCGGGCTATAAACTCGTTTTTGTGCAGGACCCCGACAAGTCTGTCCCAAACTATTCGCTTGTGCCTGCCGACAGGGAATGGCTTGTGCGTGCCGACCAACGAAGCTTTTTTGATGCTTTCTGTTCGTCTGCGCGGAAAATATTCAACCGCTACAACAACGGTGTGCTGGAGGATTCGTGGAACTGGTCGCCTAACTTGTTGATACCGTTTCTTGTAGATTCGGACGCGGTTGAAAAATAAAATTTTTATTGAAAAAATCTCTCTGAAAGTTTGCAGGTTCCGCCAAAATTGCCTACCTTTGCATCCGTAATCAGAAATGGTGAGGATAGCTCAGCTGGTTAGAGCATCGGATTGTGGTTCCGAGGGTCGAGGGTTCGAATCCCTTTCTTCACCCTAAAAGGTCGCTAAAAAGCGGCCTTTTTTTGTTGGTATGCAGAACCAGGTTGAAATCATTGTCTCATGGCGCAAAGTTCGACAGATTCCGCCTTCTTTACATTGTGCCATTATTGCGCGGAGGGGCAAACTATTTGAGGAAATCCTTTGTAGAAGGGATAATTGTTGCTACCTTTGATGCACAAATCATAAAAGATAACATAAAACTATGAAATTAAAAATGTTCGGGGCACTGCTTGTGGCAAGCCTGATGTCGCCGATTGTGATGAAAGCGGCGGCTGCCGATGTAATCAAGGAGCCGGAGTGGGGTCCTGTGGAAGAGGTGGAGTCTTACACCGTTGGACCGGGAATAAAGTATACCAAGTATATCTATCCCGACAAACCTGTCATTCTGTGGTTCACAGAAATAGACCTTACAAATCCCTACAACAAGATTGAGCAGGTGCAGAGCCGCGATGCTGTGCCTGATGTGCAGCGTTGGGACCTGCCTACGTTCTATAAGCAGAATTCGCGTCCGGGACACAACGTCAAGGTGGCTTGGAACCACGATTTCTTCAGTTATGACATGGGTGTCTGCATTGGCATCAACATCAGCAACGGCGAGTTTGCGTGGCGTCGTGATTTCGCACGCTCTCTGCTCGCAATTACAAAGGATAAGAAAGCGGAAATATTTGCCCATACCGGTTTTACGACGCGTGTGGTTGCCGACAACGGACTGTCGCTCGACATCTCGTGCTACAATTCGGATGCCACTAATGGTTTCACAGGCAACTGCATCCTGCTTAACCGCATGAACAGCATCACTCTAAAAGATGCCGGCAAATATATTAAGCTGAAACCTCAAGGCGAATGGATTGTCAACGGTGATCCTACTCCGTGCCGTGTAGAGGCGGTGTCGGACGAGCCTATCCAGTCGACGAAGACCGAGTATGTGCTTTATCTGCGAGGCGATGCCATCGATGCCTACAATCAGCATCCTTTGTCGGTTGGCGATGTGGTCAGAGTGGAGCAGACTGTAGCTGGGACGAAGTGGGGTACGGCGCCGAAGAACATTCTGAACGCATTTCACGGCTATCCGAGCCTTGTACACGATGGTGTGTTCCACGACGGCGAGTATAACAATTTTGAGAATGGCCGCGAATATGAGAAGTCGGCGCACGTGCTTGCCGGAATCTCAAAAGACAAGACCAAACTGTATATGTTGATTAATGAGATGTCGGTTCAGAGCTCTGCGATTGACTGTATTGAACTTTGCAGCTGGATGGTGAATCGCGGAGCTTGGGATATAGTGAACTTTGACAGCGGAGGCAGCGCAGCCATTGCTGTCGACGGCGAGATGCTCAATCTCCCTGGCCGCGGCTCTGTGCGTCCTGTTGAAGACGCGATGCTTGCCGTGTCGCTTGCCCCGGAGTCTAACAAAGTTGCTCGCATAGCGTTCAGCAAGTCGGCGATAAACACGTCGGTGATTGCCATTGCTCCATTGCGCATGATGGCGTTCAATGAATATGACGAGGTGCTCGACAAGGATTTGAAGGGGTGCAGCTTCTCTTGTGAGCCTGCCGCTCTTGGAACTGTCGACGCCGAAGGGTATTTTCATTCAGGGGCAGAGGGAATGTCGGGCAAAATCATTGCCGAGAAAGACGGCTTGCGCGCGGAGATTCCTGTAACAACAATTGCGGTTGACAATGTGGTGCCTAAATATGAGAGTGTGATTGTCGATAAAAACCACACGCCGCTGATAGAACTTATTGGCAAAACCGCTACTGCTGATTTCGCACTCAGTCCGATAGCTTTCAGCTGGGAGGTGGAGAATCCCGACGTGTGCCGTGTTGAGGACGGGATGATTTGTGCCGGACAAAACGGCACTACGGTTGTGACCGGACGGTTTGGCGATGTTGCGGTGAGTGTCGACGTGACGGTGGAGAACAGCGACAAGCCTGTGTTGGTGACTGATTTCACCAACGACAGCGATTTTGAACGCGCATTGTCGGGAGTGTCGAATCTCTCTGTATCAACGGCTGCTCTTCCTGAGGTTGGAATTCGGGCGCGGCGTGGTCGTTTGACATCACCAACGGTCGCCTTGCAACAATCGACTTGACTTTCAACAAGACGCTGTTCGGATTGCCGGAGTCGTTGTCGTTCGACCTCGACGACAAGGATGGCGTTGTCAAGAAAGTGCATTTCTTCTATGTCGATGCATTGGGCAAGCAGGAGATGCGCAATGTGGATTTGGCGGATTTGAACACGGCCTTGCCGACGAGCCGATAGAATACTATCGCTATCCGTTGAAACTAACCACAATGCGGTTCACTCTCGACACCAAAAAACGTGGCGAGACGCGCACTATTGCTCTTCGCAACATGGCTACGCACTATTCGGCGGAAAGCGGTGTGGAAACGGTGGTTGCCGACAAGCCTTCCGCTCTTGGTATTGCCTTGCGTGGCGAAACTGTTGAGGTGCGCTACGACTCGCAATGCAGCGAGAAGGCGCGGTTGTCGATGTTCTCGGCTACGGGACAAATGATTGTCGCCCACGACGTGGCGTTGCAGGCGGGAACCAACACTCTTGACATCGATGCTAAGAGTGCAGGCACAGGAATTTATTTCGTAGTTCTGCAGTCGCCATCGGTAAGGGCTGTTGGCAAGTGTGTGATACGATAAGGTGCGTTTGCATGTATAGCAAAAGGCTGTGGCACAATCCGATGTGCCGCAGCCTTTTGTCGTTGTCTTACGGTTGCTGTTACCGGTTTTTATACATGTCGTCGTAGTAGTGCTGATATGCGCCGGAGGTGACGTTGTCCATCCACTCCTGATTGTCGAGATACCAGCGCACAGTGCGCTCGATGCCCTCCTCAAACTGCAGACTCGGTTCCCAACCGAGCTCTCGCTGCAGCTTGCGGCTGTCGATTGCGTAGCGCATATCATGCCCTTTGCGGTCGGTCACGTGTGTAATCAGGTCGAGCGACGCGCCTTCGGGGTTGCCGAGCAGCCGGTCGACGGTCTTGATCAGCACCCGCACGATGTCGATGTTTTTCCACTCGTTGAAACCGCCGATGTTGTATGTGTCAGCCACTTTCCCTTGATGGAAAATAAGGTCGATGGCACGGGCGTGGTCTTCTACATACAGCCAGTCGCGCACGTTTTCGCCTTTTCCGTATACAGGCAGCTGTCGGCGGTGGCGGATGTTGTTGATAAACAGCGGAATCAGCTTCTCGGGAAATTGGTATGGACCATAGTTGTTGGAGCAGTTGGTCACGATTGTAGGCATCCCGTATGTGTCGTGAAACGCGCGTACAAAATGGTCGCTCGACGCCTTCGATGCCGAATAAGGCGAGTGCGGATTGTAGTTTGTTGTCTCAAGGAAAAAGTCCTTTCCGTAGGCATGGTGATGCTCCGACGACGCTTTGGTGGTAAACGGCGACTCGATGCCTTCGGAGTCGGTTATCTCCAGCGCGCCATATACTTCATCGGTCGAGATGTGGTAGAAGCGTTTGCCTTCGTAGCCTTCGGGAAGGCTTTCCCAATACTCTTTGGCGGCCTGCAGCAGCGACAGAGTTCCCATCACGTTGGTTCTGGCAAACGTGAACGGGTCCTTGATTGACCGGTCAACGTGGCTCTCGGCGGCAAGATGGATAATGCCGTCTACGTTGTAGTCGGCTAAAATCTTCTGGATAGTCTCGAAGTCGCAGATGTCGGCATGGACAAAGACATAGTTTGGCTTGTCCTCCACGTCGTGCAGGTTGGCGAGGTTTCCGGCATACGTCAGTTTGTCGAGATTGATGATGCGGTAGTCGGGATATTTGTTTACCATCAGTCGTACCACGTGCGATCCGATAAATCCGGCTCCACCGGTCACGATTATGTTGCGTTTATAATTGCTCATTTGTCAGATTCCAGTTGTGTTATGCATTTTTTCAGAGATGCGTGCCAATGAGGAATGGCAAAGCCGAACGTGTTGCGGAATTTCGATTTGTCGAGTACGGAATAGTGCGGACGTTCCACCTTGCTCGGGTACTCGTAGGAGTGGATCGGGTGGATTTCGCAGCAGTTGCCCGACGCCTCTGCGATGGCAACAGTGAGGTCATACCATGAGCAGACACCCTCGTCGGTGAAGTGGTAGACTCCCGTTCTGTCGGTCAGCCGGTTTCGATGATGTGGCTGATGGCATCGGCGAGGTCGCCGGCAAACGTCGGTGAGCCAACCTGGTCAAACACTACGTTTATCGAGTCGCGTTCAGCCGTCAGGCGGCGCATTGTTTTCACGAAATTGTTGCCCCAGCGGGAGTACAGCCAAGCCGTGCGGATGATTATCGAGCGGCATCCAGTGGCAATGACAGCCATCTCTCCGGCAAGCTTTGTCTTGCCGTAGACGCCGGTAGGGCAGGTGTCGTCGGTCTCGATATATGGTATTGACGACGATCCGTCAAATACATAGTCGGTCGACACGTGAATAAGCGTTGCGCCAGCCTCTTTGGCGGCGTAGGCAAGATTTCCAGCCGCCTGATTGTTGATGAGGTCGGCGCGTGCGGCGTCGTCCTCAGCCTTGTCTACGTTGGTGTAGGCGGCACAGTTCACGATTACGTCGGCTTTCGTTTCCTTCACTTTGGCACAGACGGCGTCAATGTCGGTAATGTCAAGTTCTGCCACGTCGGTAAATGTGTAGTTGTCGCTGCTTGCAGCGGCGACGCGGCGCATTTCGTTGCCAAGCTGTCCGTTGGCGCCAGTCACGAGTATATTCATTATTCGTAGAGATTATCGTTGTAGTCAAAAAGCCATTCTGCATCTTTCAGCAGCGGGTGGCACTTGTCTTTTTCCGACAGGATGACCTTGTCGGCAGGTATGCGCCAGTCGATGGCGAGAGCGGCGTCGTCCCAGGCAATCGCTCCCTCGCTTTGCGGCGCATAGAAATTGTCGCATTTGTATTGGAAAACCACATCGTCGGTGAGCACGCTGAATCCGTGGGCGAATCCGCGTGGGATGAAGAACTGCCGATGGTTTTCAGCCGAAAGCTCGACGGCAACGTGCTGTCCGAACGTAGGTGAGCCGCGGCGTATGTCGACAGCCACATCGAGCACGGCGCCTTTCACCACTCTTACCAGTTTCGACTGTGCGTAGGGCGGCTTCTGGAAATGCAGTCCGCGCAGCACGCCGTAGCATGAGCGGCTCTCGTTGTCCTGCACAAAGTGCACGGTGCGCACCTGCGCATTGAAGTCGCGTTCGGAGAATGATTCGAAAAATAACCGCGGTCGTCGGCAAAAATCCGTGGCTCTATAATCACCACGCCGTCAATAGCAGTCTTTATTACTTCCATATAATTTTATTCTAAACCTAATTCTTTGATTACTTTCAGCAGATATTGCCCGTATTGGTTCTTGATCATCGGTTGTGCCAGCTGCCGCATCTTTTCTGCAGTAATCCAGCCTTTGCGCAGCGCGATGCCCTCCAGACATCCGATTTTCAGACCCTGGCGTTTTTCAATCACTTCTACGAAGATGGAGGCGTCGGCAAGCGAGTCGTGGGTGCCGGTGTCGAGCCATGCGAATCCGCGCTCAAGGGTCTGCACTTTCAGCAGCCCGCTTTCGAGAAACGCTTGGTTGACAGATGTTATTTCAAGTTCGCCGCGAGCCGAAGGCTTTATGTTTTTGGCTATGCGTACCACATCGTTGGGGTAGAAGTAGAGTCCCACAATGGCATAGTTCGACTTCGGATGCTCCGGTTTTTCCTCGATTGAGAGGCAACGGCCGTCGGCATCGAATTCGGCTACGCCATAGCGTTCGGGATCGTCGACCCAATAGCCGAACACCGTGCGTTGCCGTCGCGTTCCACGTTTTGAACCGCCTCTCGCAGCACCGCCGAGAAGCCGCTTCCTTGAAATATGTTGTCGCCGAGCACGAGGCACACCGAGTCGTTTCCGATAAACTGTTCGCCGATGATGAAAGCCTGTGCCAGACCGTCTGGCGACGGTTGCTCCGCATATTCAAATCTGACACCGAAATCGCTGCCGTCGCCGAAGCAGACGCCGGAACGACGGTAGGTCGGTTGGGGTGGAG
>OKWD01000037.1_pt1 | contig 21231 bp, 20 predicted proteins | sample 1607011 | NCBI WGS metagenome assembly OKWD01 (sample SAMN04414077, study PRJEB24778) | human gut metagenome | material: faecal | host: Homo sapiens | reverse complement strand
TGCACTCAGCAGGCTGGAAGGAGAGATGAGCATATTGATGTCTCCATCCTGCTTTTGCATTTTCTTGAAAGCGGTGTTACTGTTGATGCTGTTTCTCCGGTCTGTTTCAGCAAGGCGGGAATTCCTTCTTTGACTTTTTCCAGTTGCGATGTGCCGGTGTAGTTCACCACCATAAGCGTGGTAGGAGTGAAAGCGAGCAATGCCCGCTTGTTGATTTGTGCAAAACTGTAACCGTCCGCTTCTGCCACATGGCTGATTATCTGTTCTTTCTCCGTAACTTCCAGAAGCTTCAGCAAATCATCCTCACTTTGAACCTTGGCTACCATGGTGGTGTAGGGGAACGAGGGAGCGTTGAAGACATAAATCGGCGCATTGACGTCCACTCCCGATTTGGCAGGGTCTTTCAGTACAGCCTCCAATTGTTGGAAAGTGGCTGCATTCATATCGCTTTTCAAGGCATCTGTCAGCTTTTGCAGTGCTTCTTTAGTCTCTTTATCTTTGGTACCGGCCTTGTCTGCCAATGATTTTAAATTGACAGCGATGACTTGCGAGGCATCGGAGGGAATCACATTGGTATATTCCGACTTTTTGGACGAACAAGCGCTTATCAGCACGATGAGCATTGCCAGTACTGAGAAGTGGAAGAATAGGTTCTTTTTCATATAGTTTTTGTTTTAGTGAGTATCATTGATTCTGTAAGTTGAGGATGTGGCAGGCAACCAGTGCCGCCGTCTCTGTGCGCAGCCTTGATTTTCCCAAGCTGATGGGGATAAAACCGTTTTCCGTCGCCTTCCGGACTTCCTCTTCGCTGAAGTCTCCTTCAGGACCGATTAGTACGAGAGCGTCCTCTCCGGGATGTACCATATCCTTCAAAAGCGGTTTTTCGCCTTCATAACAGTGGGCGATGAATTTCTGACCCAGAAAAGGCTGTGTGATGAACTTGTTGAAGTCTGTCATTTCATTCAGTTGGGGCAGGCGTGCCTTGAGCGACTGCTTGATGGCAGAAACCAGAATTTTGGAGATGCGCTCCGTCTTGATGACTTTCCGTTCCGAGAAACGGCAGTTCAGGAATGTCAGTTCATCAAACCCTATTTCCGTCACTTTCTCGGCAAACCACTCTGTGCGGTCCATATTCTTGGTAGGCGCCATGGCAATGGTGCAGATGACCTTTCCGACAAGGGGGCTTGCGGAAGGGTTTCCAGAATATTCACCAGGCAGCGTTTGTTGGTAGCCGTACTGATTTCGGCGCGATAGAAGCAGCCCTTTCCGTCTGTCAGCATAACCTCGTCGCCTGCTTGCAGGCGTAAGACCCGTACGGCATGTGCTGCTTCCTCTTCGGGCAGTTCTGCGTGGGTCTGTATGTCGGGAGTATAGAATACGTGCATGTTACAAATTGTTTTTGAGTTGGTTGATTTGGTCTCTTATCTGTGCGGCTCGTTCGTAATCCTCTTCTTCGATTGCTTTTTGCAGGGCCGTTTTCAGTATGCCTATCGTGTCTTCCTGCAGCAGTTCGTCTTTGTCCGGTTCGCTGCCTTCCATCGGGTCGATGGACCTCGACGGTTTCTAGACATTCTGCTTCGAGGATGTCTTCGTAGACAAAGATAGGGGCATTCATGCGCAATGCCAGGGCAACGGCGTCGCTGGTACGCGCATCAATCCGGAGAATGGTTTCTTCGGCTTTCATATAAAGGTAAGAGTAGAATACTCCGTTGTCTACTTTATAGATAAGAATACGCATCAGTTTTACACCCAGCACCTCAAGAACGGAAGCAAATAGGTTATGGGTCAGCGGACGGGGCGGTACAATACCTTTCATCTCGATGACCATAGCTTGTGCTTCGGTGGCACCTATAATAATCGGAAGCTGACGCTCGCCGCCCGCTTCACCCAGGTACCAGGGCATAGCGCCCGCTTGCGCCTGGCTGTTGGAAATGTTTAGTACTTGTAGTTCTATCTTCTTCTTATTCATACCTATTAAATCAACCTGATTTTCAATCAGTTTTTCTCTATTTTTCCGGATTATGTTTATAGCGGAACACCATTCCAAATAGCAGACCAATGACTAAAGCATATCCTGCAAAGATAAGCCATACCGGTGTCCAGTCGCGGCTTACCAGTCCTCCGCCTTCGGCATATACCGAGAAGGCATCCACCACGGCTCCGCTGGCATAACCTCCGATGATGGCTCCCACACCGTTCGTCATCATGAAGAACAAGCCTTGTGCGCTGGCACGGATACTGGGATGTGCCTCCATTTCTGTAAACAGCGAGCCCGATACATTGAAAAAGTCAAATGCCATGCCGTAGACAATCATCGAGAGAATGAGCATCCAAAGTCCGCTTCCCGGGTCTCCGAGGGCGAAAAGCCCGAAACGGAATACCCATGCAAACATACTGATTAACATAACACGCTTGATTCCGAAATGTTTCAGGAAGAAGGGGATGGCAAGGATAAACAGCGTCTCACTCATTTGCGAGATGGAGAGCAGGATGACGGAGTGTTTCACACCGAACGAATCTGCATATTCCGGTATGGAAGCAAACGAACCCAGGAAAAGGTCACCATAGGTGTTTGTTATTTGGAGGGCGGCTCCCAGCAACATGGAGAATAGGAAGAAGATGGCCATCTTCTTGCGCTTGAACAGCACCAGTGCATCCAGTCCGAAAGCGGAGAGGCCGAGCATGTCGTGCATCACGAGCACCTGTCCGTCGACACCGCCTCCGGCACCGATGCCGATGATAGGAATTTCAAGCATTTCTGCCACTTTTTTTGCCAATGTGGCGGGGATTTTCTCAAGCACGATTGCAAAGCATCCAATCTCCTGCAGCAGTTTGGCGTCTTCGATAAGTTTGTTTGCCTCAGCCTCTTCGCGGGCACGCACGGTGTATGACCCGAATTTGTTGATTGACTGTGGTGTCAGTCCGAGGTGACCCATCACAGGAATGCCGGCGCAAGGATACGCTCAATCGACTCGCGCACTTCGGCGCCGCCCTCGAGCTTCACGCAGTCGGCATGTGTTTCCTTCATGATGCGGATGGCCGAAGCCAAAGCCTCTTTAGAGTTGCCCTGGTATGATCCGAAAGGCATGTCTACAACCACCAGCGCGCGGTTCACTCCACGCATCACCGATTTGCGTGATAGATCATCTGGTCGAGCGTCATCGGCAGAGTGGTCACGTTTCCAGCCATCACGTTGCTGGCGGAGTCGCCCACAAGAATCACGTCCATTCCAGCCTCGTCGATGAGTTTCGCCATCGAGAAATCGTAGGCTGTAAGCATAGATATTTTTTCTCCGCGCTGCTTCATTTCGAGCAGGCGGCGAGTAGTCACTTTCCGTTTGTCTTCTGTGTAAGTTGACATAATCAATTGGTTTTTAAATTTAATTCGGCTGCAAAGTTACGTCTTTTAAATGACAAAAGGAAAAAAAGGTGCTGCCCACATCTGAAAATCGCTGAAATGTGCTAAATTTGCAAATAAAACATAAAAATCTGTGATATTATGATTGTACACGAACAGCTTTCTTTTCAGGATGCATTGTCGCTTGCCACAAAGCGAATTTTTGAAACAAATGGACGCTCCCGCCGGTCTGAGTTTTGGTGGGCTATGCTGGTTGCCTATTTCATATCAAATTTCCTTCCTCCGTTTTGGCTTGTGACCATACCTATATCAATCAGACGGTTGCACGACACGGGACGCAGCGGATGGTGGATGTTTTTCCCAGTAGTGGCCACAATCATTATTGTCTCAATGTGTGTCTCGGATGTTCTTAGCTTTATGACGATGGATGATTTTGAGGACACCATTACTCCGTTTGTGGTATTTGGGAAGTATATATTTTTCTGTGGCATAGTTTCTGTATATCAGATTGTGATGATAATATTCTTTTGCCAGGACAGTGCGGAGGGCGAAAATCGCTACGGAGCGTCACCGAAATATGAGGAAGAGCCTCCATGTGTCCCTCCGGAAGAAAGAAAAGAATAATGCTTTATGGATATCGAGCAGGTCAGGGAATACGCTTTGTCTTTGTTTGGCGTGACTGAGGATCAGCCGTTTGGCGACGACGTTGTCACCTTTCGTGTTGAAGGCAAGATTTTTCTGTGCCTTTGGCTTGGTGGAAGTCGGCTCGGCATGAAGGGTGAGAATCCGCGGTTTGCATGTAAATTGGCTCCGGAGAGAAACGAGGCGTTGCGCGAGCGATATGCGGCGGTGACTCCTGCGTTTCATTGGAACAAGAAGCATTGGAGCGACGTGTATTATGGGCAACTTGCCGCAGAAACCGTAACGGCGTGGATAAAAGAGTCGTATGAGCTTATAGTCAGCAAGCTGCCAAAGGCGGTGAGAGCAAAATATCAGTAGCATTATATTCAGAATGAAAGCATATACATACATAGAGAAGGGCAAGTTTGCCTTGATTGACAAGCCTAAACCAGAGCTGCAGGAAGCGACAGACGCCATTGTCCGTGTGACCCTCGGCAGCATCTGTTCAAGCGACCTGCATATAAAGCACGGGAGTGTGCCGAGAGCGGTGCCGGGCATCACTGTCGGCCATGAGATGGTCGGCGTGGTGGAAGAAGTCGGCGCCGACGTGAAAGGCGTGAAGGTAGGCGACCGTGTGACCGTCAATGTGGAAACCTTCTGCGGTGAGTGCTTCTACTGCAGGCACGGCTATGTCAACAACTGCACTTCTCCTCATGGCGGATGGGCTCTCGGCTGCCGTATCGACGGCGGACAGACGGAATATGTGCGTGTGCCGTTGGCGTCGCAGGGCTTGAACCGCATTCCCGACAGCGTGACCGACGAGCAGGCTCTGTTTGTTGGCGATGTGCTTGCCACGGGATTCTGGGCGGCTCGCATAAGTGAGATTACGCCCGACGACACGGTGCTGATTGTCGGTGCCGGACCTACGGGCATCTGCACGTTGATCTGTGCGATGCTGAAGCGTCCGAAGCGCATCATCGTGTGTGAGCCGTCGGAAGAGAGGCGGGCTTTTGTCAAGAAGCATTATCCCGACGTGCTGCTGACCACGCCGGATGCCTGCGAGGAGTTTGTGAAGCAACACAGTGACCATGACGGCGCCGACAGGGTGATGGAAGTGGCAGGAGGCAAAGACACGTTCCAGTTGGCATGGCGCTGTGCGCGGCCTAATGCCATTGTCACGGTCGTGGCGCTTTATGACGCTCCGCAGGTGCTACCGTTGCCCGATATGTATGGCAAGAACCTGACGTTCAAGACCGGCGGTGTTGACGGTTGCGACTGCGAGGAGGTGCTCAGGCTCATTGAGCAGGGGAAAATCGACACCACTCCGCTTATCACGCATCGCTTCCCGCTTGACAGAATAGAGGAGGCATACCGTATATTTGAGAACAAGGAAGACGGCGTAATCAAGATTGCCGTCTATAATTGATACCTTTAAGATTATTAACCATTGAGTTGCACATTAAATGATTTTCTAACTAAATGAAAAAACGAACATGAAAAATTTCCTGACATTACTCATCGCCATGCTTTCGCTGCTTCCGACGGCCATGCATGGAGCCGGCAAGAAGGTGGTAACATCTATCGACATCACTATTCCGTTCAGCCCAAAGGACGGTATGGGTATCGAGGATGGCGAAGCAGATACAAATCACCGCAGCCAAGACAGCGTATGGCGACCTGGTTCAGCAAGGCATCGCGTCGGTCTTCAGCATTTTATGGGAAGGCGAGTTCAACAGAGAAAATTCCGATTCTCCCAAGTTCCAGGCAGGCTATACGTATCGTGCCAGCATGAAACTGATGCTCGACACCCAGAGTCCCTACATCATCAAGTATGCGATGCGCGATGGCGACTACTATGTCGACGACACTATGCTGAAGATTACCGTCAACGGCGAGCCTGCCAGAGTGCTTGTCGGCAGCCCTTATTTCCCCCGCTGCAGTTTTGTGGTTACCGTGCCTGGCGGCGATGGCGGCAATCTCAAGAAGGAGAACCTGTTCTTTGACTATAATGCCAACAAGGAGAAAAATCGTGCCTGCAATAATGTCTATACAAAAGAGACAGCCGACGCCTGCTGCGCATCATTCCATCCACATGATGTGGTCACCATTACAGAGACTCACGACCCGTTGCCCGAGTTTGAAGGACCCAACCGAGTCTTTCTTACCAAGGTTATCGTAGACACCGGCAACAAGACGGATTACTTAAAGTTTGCCCATTCGTTGACCCAGTATATGGGTGGCTATTACAACCTCAAGGAGGTGTGGCTCAGCGACAAAGTCAACGCCGTAGAGTTTATGCGCGAACTCGACGAAGGCATGAAGAGCAAGCTGTTTCCCAACTATTATCATTTCTACGGCCATAGCACAATGTTTCTTGCCGGCGACGCCACCCTGTGTGTGCCAGCCAGTCAGGCTGCTGCCGTCAAAGCACAAATGGCACGTCACAGCAAGTTCCCGTGCTACACAGTAAGAACATATACTGGCAACGTGCAAGAAGCCCAGAAGGCCGGACTCGGAGCCACCAAGAATCCCTGTACAAAGCACAACTTTGTGGCACGCCTGTATACTGCCGACCGTGTGATGCAGCACTATACCTGTAAGCAAGATCCTAAAGTGTATTACTCATGCAGCATCTGCGGGGAGTGTGAGCGCAATCCGCGCCACACTTTCATGTTCATCGACAAGGAGGAAGAGAAAAGATACGTACCTGGCGTCCATTCCTTTACTGCCGACCTTGCCACCGAGCAGGCCTATGTGGGCACCAATGCCGCGGGCGAGCATATCTATTGGAAGAGCTGCAAATGGTGTGGCTTGTCTTACAACTATGAGCAGCGCCACCTCACCGAGAAACACTTCCGCCTGTCGGGCTCTGACGGCACGTTGGCACTGTATCGCAAGCATATGGAGGCAGCGCTCGACATGCGTGAGGACGAGGCAAAACTGAGCACTACCGCTCAGCCGGATATGTTTACTCTGCCAGCCCGCAGCACTGTGAAGAAGAGCACGTGGGCAGAAGACGCTGTGACGCGCGCCCTCACCGACAACCTTGTCGACGAGCAGCTGCTTGGCGACGACTACACCCTTACCGCCACGCGCCAACAGGTGGCATCGATAGCCAAGAGGCTCATCAAGGAGATGACCGGAAAGGACGCCAATGAAGGTAAGCTGAACCTCTTTGCCGACATCGCCGGTGGCAACCTCGACATGAATGCCGCTGTAACCCGTCAGGAGATGGCAACGCTCATTTATCGTGCCATGCGCTATATTGAGAAAAACTCGGAGTATACTTATACCGAATACGACTCCAATCTTGATGCCTATACCGACAGTCAGCAAATCAAACCGTGGGCGAAGGAGCCTATGGCGTTTATGGAGGCTCTGGAGCTTGTCGATCCCGTTACCTCAACCACTCTTGTGCCCGACGGCGCTTGCTCCATCGAGCTGGCGCTCGCCACTGCCGAGCGCGCCACGATGGCACAGCACACCGGATGGGCGCAGACCGTATCAGATGGTGAAAAGAGTGATTATATCTCTGTTGCCAACAGCCACGATGCCCTCGGCACATCCAATTCCACATTGGGCTTCTACGAGCGTGTGTGGGTCTATCGTATGAGAAACAACAACGGCAAGATAGAAATCAAGGATAAATATACGGGTCAGCACCTCGAGTTCAACAGAGAGTATCTGCACCCTGTGCGCTGGCGTGGCAACGGTGTGTCAAAACGTTTCACAAAAGGTGAGAAACGTCCGCAACAAAATCAATAAATGGCAAAAGAAAAACGACAGATAGAGAAAGGGTAGGACGTGATGAGGAACCTCATCACAGCCAATGACCAATAACGAGATGGCCGCCTTTGTCACTATGACAGAGGCGGCTGTTTGTTGGTATGCTCGGCATGAGCATTGCGTTATCCCAAACTCGCGTTTTTTAATCTTTCAAACAAGCAAGCGGTATGACTTTGACTCCGTCTGGGCGCGTGTAAGCCATACTGCCACCTGTCATGACAATCATTAAGTCGGGTTCGCGCAGCGGCACCTGCTTTTCTATCTCATTATGCACTTGAATGAGTCGTTTAATTTCCAAAAGATGCTTGGCTCCTTCTTCTATCTCACGACTGCCAAGTTTACATTTAGCGTCCATCGTCGAGATGAAGCACAAGGTCGGCCTCCAGTCCGTAGCCTTTGTACATCATCTACTCTGGAGATATCGTCCCGACAGATGGCATCAACATAATTGCGTGCAATAAGTAGCTTTGCCTTATCACTCATTTGTGCATATTTAGTGCGATGAATTGTGCCGTTTTGTAACTAACTTTTGTGGTAATTTGTAACTAACTTTTGCGGTAATTTGTAACTAACTTTTGTGGTACACTTTTGCAGCGGTTGAGTACGTGTTTTGCTTATCGTTGCTTATTCCCATATTTGACCAAGGTCAAAATCGGCTACACATTTACAGCACGTTCCGAGAGAAGTCAGCAGAGGTCATAGTACCCTGTCTATATGGAAGGAAATAGTAAATCACCGCTACCTTGATAGTCTTTTGTAGACAGATGCCCGAAAAGGAACTCTCTATTCACACGATAGGACGGAATCCGACAATAGAATCGAAGTGGCGTGCTTCGAAGGGATGCCGGGAAAACGAAAGAGGGAGGAAAACGGCTTTGTTTTCCTCCCTCTCAATTTGTCTGTCGCGTTGCTATTGCTTTGCGTTGCGCTTGATAGAGTCGTAGATGTAGTCGAAGATGTTGTAGCGGGCACCAATCTTTGAGAACGCCGGGTTGTTGCGGCTTGGGCAGACGCGGTTGCTGAGGAAAATGTAAATCAGGTCTTCCTTCGGGTCAACCCAGAACGATGTGCCAGTGAATCCGGTGTGTCCCACCACTTCCGCACTTGCTGCATCCGTTATCGAAGAGTAGCTCGGATGCTTGAAGTTAGGCTTGTCAAATCCGAGTCCGCGGTGCGAATTGAGCGATCTCATTGTCAGGAACGTGTTGACAGTAGACTGCGAGAGGATGCGCTCGCCGCCATACATTCCTCCAAACAGCCACATCTGGCACAGTTTGGCAAGATCGTTGGCGTTGGAGAAGAGTCCGGCATTTCCTTGTATGCCGCCGGAGAATGCCGCTGTCTCGTCGTGGACAACGCCGCGGATATATCCTTCGCGGAAATACTCGTCGAGCTCTGTCGCTGCGATTTCTTTTTCAGGGAAGAAGTCGAGCGGGCGGTAGACGGTGCGGAAAGCGCCGATGCGGTGGAAAATGTTGTCGTAGACATAGCGGTCGTGGCGCACTCCGGTCACGTTCTCCTCCGCCTGACGGAGCAGGCAGAAGTTGAGGCAGCTGTACACATAATTGTGGTTTGTGCGCTGGCGCTCGTTGTAGATCATGTTCATCACCGAGTCCATCGTGATTTGTCCCACCCATAGGTTCTTGCCAATCTGCACATTGAATTTGTCGGTGCGTTTAGGCGAAGTGATGTCGGAGCGCACGTGTGCAGTGTTGTTGATATATGCGCCTCCGGCAAACCGCTTGTAGTTGGCTGATTTTTTGCCCACGCTGAGCGCGCCGGTGTAGCTTTTAGGGTCGGTCATTTGTTCGTAGATGCTCAGCGACGGTGGCATTCCCGTTTCGTGGAAAGCAGATCGCGGATTGTCAACACGCCTTTCGACGAGCCTTTCAGTTGAGGAATATAGTCACTGAGGAAACCATTGATGCTTAGTTTCTTGTCGTCGACGGCTTTCATGATGCCCGACAGGGTTCCAGTGGCTTTCGACACAGATGCAAGGTCGTAGAGCGTGTTGCCGTTGACGGCGTCGTCTTTTCCGTTGTCGGTGTATCCGTAACTTTTCTTTACAACGATTTTTCCGTGGCGTGCCACAATTACTTGGCAGCCAGGGAAGGCTCCTGCCTTCACACCGAGGTTGGCGATTGAGTCGATTTGCTCTACGAGTTTCTGGTCAAGACCTACGGCTTCAGGCACGTCGTAGCCAAGGCGTGACGCCATCACAGTGACGCCGTCGCCAACTTTTGCAACTCCGGCAACGCTTACCGGCATGCGGCCAGAGGCGTCGCTGCCGCCGAACACCACTTGTGCGGCATATTCCTGAGCAAAGGCATGGTCTTCGTAAGCCTCGATTACAGCCGCGCTTCCGGCTATCTCCTCGCTGAAGTCGGCAAGGTCGTAAGGCTTGATGAAGAACACAAGAACCACTTTGCTCTTTCCAGCTTTCGCGATGGCTTTCGCGATGGCACGCTTGGTGCCGCCGTTGTTGTTGAACACACCGATTACCAAAGCCGATGCGTTGTCGTTGTCTTCAGCCCATGACTCGGCGTTGTGTTCGGTGAGATGGTGGGTGGTGATGTCGGTGTAGAGGGCGCATGTCTGAGTGAACACCTTCGCGTCGTCGACTTTCTCTCCAGCCACAGCCACGCTCACCTTGTTTTCAAGATGCTTCACAGGCAGGCAGTCGCCGTCGCTTTTCACTATGGTCATCGCGGCTGCGTAGAGCTTGCGCAGCACGAGCTGTGCGTGGCGCGAGTTGATGCGCTCCATCATACCGTCGATGTTGACAGGCTTGTAATTGTTGAGGCCGAGAGCGTATTTGTATCTCAGCACTTTCTTGCACGTCAGCTCGATTGACTTTTGCTTGTCGCCGCCTTGATTGTAGTAGTCGAGAAGCTCGTTGAAACTTTTTTCGAGATTGTACGGTTCAAGAAGTACGTCGGCACCTGCGAGGAAAGCTCTCAGTCCGTTAGGATTGCCCGACTTCCTTGCCCCCTGCATTGTAAGCGCGTCGGTAAACACCAGTCCGCCGAAGCCTAATCTCTGTTTGAGCAAACCTGTGACAACGCTTGGAGTCAATGATGTAGGGTTGTTGCCCGTTTTCAATGCCGGTATCTGAAGGTGTCCTACCATCACGCCCGAAAGTCCGGCATTGGTGTAGGTTTGGAACGGCACAAGGTCGATCGACTCGATGCTTGCAAGCGAGCGGTCGACAATCGGCAGCGTCTTATGAGAGTCCTTCTCCGTGTCTCCGTGTCCGGGGAAATGCTTAGCCACCGACAGCACACCGCCGTCCTCAAGACCGCGAGAGTAAGCCACTACTTTGTGTGCGACGTTTTCGGCATCCTCGCCAAACGAGCGCGTGCCGATTACGGGGTTCAGAGGGTTGCTGTTGACATCGGCAGTAGGGGCGAAATTCACATTCACACCTATCTCTTTGCATTCGCGAGCCATTTCGCGTCCGTTATTCATAGATGAGCATATCGTCCTGCACGGCGCCGAGCATCATGTTTTAGGAAAACGCGGAGTGTCGGGCATGCGCATCGACAATCCCCATTCGCCGTCGAGAGCGATGGCAACCGGTGTTGATGAGATGCTGTTGACGTAGTTTGCGAGTTCGGCGTGGTGCTCAGCCTTGCCGTTGGCAAAGTATGCCCACCCGATATGGTATTTTTCTACGGTCGATTTGATTTGGCGTTTCGCAGCATTGACATCTTTTGACTGGAAACTTTGAGCAATCAGCTGACCCACTCGTTGCTCCGGAGTCATGGAGTTGTAGACAGAGTCGACCCAGGCATCCATTTCATCCTGGGGCTGGTTGCTGATAAACAATGGTGTCTTTGCCGTAATGATGCTGACGGCGATAAGACTGATGCCTAATAGTAAAATTTTTCTTAGATGCATTGTCTTGGGCTTATTTTTTGGTTATACGTTTGGTGTGGTCAAGCGACAGTTTGGGGTTTTCCTTCACATAGTCGGCGATGTCGAATTTCATCGGGCGGTCGCTGCTGTAGAGCAAATTCGCCTTTGCGAAGGAAACGAGGTCATCGTTGCCCTCGTAGATGTAGCTTATCGTCGAGATGCGGTAGGTGCGGTTCTTGTCGATTTTCTTTCCGTTGATTTTTGCGTTTACGGCTTTGCCGTCCTTGATTGTGAACGAGATTCCGCGGCTCACGCATTGTCCGTCTTTCATAGCAAGGTTGTCGAGGCATTCCTGAAGCAGCGCGCCGTTCATCTCGAGCACAACGATGTTGTTGTCGAACGGCATAAGGTTGTAGACCTCGCCGAGACTCAACTCGCCTTTATGAAAGTCGGATCGCAGACCTCCGGAGTTTGTCACTCCGGCGTCGACTTCACGCCCGACAGCCGTTCGCCGACAGTCTTTACGGCATCCGCCGCCCAGTTTCTCATAACGGTTGAGTTGCGTTGCATATCCTCGTCGGTAGAGCCGATGATGATAGCCATTACACGAGCCACTTCCTCGTCAAATGGCTTCAGCCACGCTTCAGTGGCAGCGTCAAGACGGCCGTCGTAGCGGGAGTCGATAGGCAGCAGTTCGTAAGCAGGCAGCTTCTGCAAGTCGTCGAGGTCGATGGTTATTTTTGTTATAGTGTGGCATTCGTTTCTGTTTTGAGCTACCAGAACATTTTTGCCAGCCTTGTTTGTAAACACGTATTGGTGATTGCCGGTGGCCGGATTGATTGAAGTGTGTGAGTGTCCGCCGAGGATAAGGTCGATGTTGCTTGACGAGAGCGCCATCACGCTGTCTGACGGAAGCCCGGCTTTTCCGGGACGATAGCCGATGTGAGAAAGCACGATTGCGTAGTCGGCACGGTCGTCGGCTTTAAGAGCTCCGGCGATGCTGTCGGCAAGAGCCATTGGGTCGCGGTATGTCATTCCCTTGTAGTTGTTGGCAATGATGAGACGGTCCGGATTTGCTCCGACACCGATTACGGCAAATCTTTTGCCGTGGAAATTGCGTATGATGTATGGTTTGACAAGGTCGGACAATGCCGTCTCTTTCAAGCCATAGTTGGCGTTGATTACGGGAAATTCCACACGTCGGTAGTTGTCGGCGAGCGATTCGATGCCGTTGTCAAACTCATGGTTTCCGATGGTCGCCGCGTCGTAGCCCATGCGGTTCATCATTTCATATTCCACCTCGCCTTTGAACAGCGTGAAATACATCTGTCCCTGCACGTCGTCGCCGGCATCGAGCAGCATAACGTAGGGTTCTGCCCGGCGGATGCTGTCGACCGCCGCTTTCACGCGTACCATTCCTCCCGGTTTCGTCAGTTGTTCTGGACGCACGTTGCTGTGCATATCGTTTGTGTGGAGAATCACAAGGTTCTCCGCCATTGCTCCCGAGGCAAGGATTGCTCCAAGAGCGCATGTCGCTAATGTTTTACGTAATCTCATTGTTGGTCTGTCTTAAATTTTACGAATTTACGCAAAATCTTTCAGAAACAAGACTATCGTAAACAATAATTATAAAAAGATAAAAAATTTTCAATCAGCGAGTAATCAGATATCCTCCGCCGGCAGGCACAACCGAAAGCCGTTGCAGCCCGTAGCGGTTCTCGAGCGCCTGTCCTTTTACGGGCACTCCGTCGGCCTCGCAGACGTTGAACCGCGAACCGCATTGCTTGCAGTATGCCTCGAGTGTCGACGAGTCGAAGTAAAGCACCGCTTTTCTGCTCACCTCCACAGGGCATGCCCTGTCGTATGCCACAGGGCCGTTGATGCCGTAGACGAGCATCACGCCGCCGTAGCCGGTGAAGGTGCGTTCGGTGTATGCGAAATTATCGGGAATCCTCTGCTCCCGGTCAATATGCGGCACATTCCGTAGCCGCTCACGCCGTATGTGTTCCACAGACCGGCGTTGCTGAGGTCGATATTGACGTTGAGCGCGGGAATGCGTTGGCTGTCGACCGACTCGCACGCCATTGCGGAGAGCATCACCGACAGCAGGAGGATGTATTTCAGTATCTTCATTTCTTTAATCACGTTTCTTCAGTGTTTGCATAGCAGTCGCGTCACTTCAAGAGAGCGTCTATGGCATGGTGGTATTCGTCGAAGCGGAACGCCTTTAGCGTTTCGGCAAACAGCGCCTCGATGCGGTCGTTGCATAGGTTGCCGATTGAGCCTTCGTGGGTGTGGTGCACCTCCTTGACCGGCTCGAAGCGTCCAGCTTCAATGTCGAGACCCACTTTCTTGTATGCATCGCGGAACGGCATTCCCTCACGTGTCAGACGGTTTACCTCTTCGACGGAGAACATGAATTTATAGCGGTCGTCCTGAGCCACATTGGTGTTTACCTTTATTTCCGACAACATTGCGTTGACCATGTTGAGGATTGACTTCAATTCGTCGAATGCAGGAAGAAACGCCTCTTTTATCAGCTGCATGTCGCGGAAGTATCCCGATGGCAGATTGTTGAGAATCATCGTAATCTGATAAGGCAACGACTGCAAGCGGTTGCATTTTGCACGTGTCAGCTCGAAAACGTCGGGATTTTTCTTGTGGGGCATGATCGAAGAGCCGGTGGTGTATTGGTCGGGCAACTTGATGAAACCGAAATTCTGCGAATTGTAGAGGCAGGCGTCGAAAGCCAGGCGCGACACCGTGGATGCTATTCCTGCCAGCGCGTTGGCAACCGTGCGTTCCGTCTTGCCGCGTCCCATCTGCGCATAGACCACGTTGTAGTTCATCGATTCAAAACCAAGCAGACGCGTGGTCATCTCGCGGTTGAGCGGGAATGAAGAGCCATAGCCGGCTGCAGACCCGAGCGGGTTGCGGTTTGTGACGCGGTAGGCTGCTTGAAGCACAGTCAAATCGTCGGCGAGGCTTTCGGCGTATGCGCCAAACCACAGTCCGAACGACGACGGCATAGCCACTTGAAGGTGGGTATAGCCGGGGATAAGCACGTCTTTGTATTTGTTGCTTTGGGCAATGAGCGTTTGGAAAAGCTTCTCTGTGGTCAGCGCCACAGCCTCTATCTCGGAACGCATAAACAGTTTCAGGTCGACCATCACCTGGTCGTTGCGCGAGCGTCCGCTATGGATTTTCTTTCCAATGTCGCCGAGACTGCGTGTCAGCATAAGTTCCACTTGAGAATGCACGTCTTCCACGCCTTCTTCAATCACAAATTTGCCGTTTGCTGCCTCGTGATAGATTTTTTTCAGTTCGGCGAGGAGCGCAGAGAGCTCATCTTTTTCCAGCAGACCGATGCTTTCGAGCATCGTGATGTGTGCCATCGAGCCAAGCACATCGTAAGGTGCGAGATAAAGATCCATCTCGCGGTCGAGTCCTACAGTATATGTTTCAACATCGTGGTCTACCACCACAGATTTTTCCCAAAGTTTAGTTGCCATATTCGTAAATAAAAATTTCCTTACAAAGTTACACTTTATGTGCAACATCGCAAAATTATTCCCGCGGCGCGCGCCGCGGGCGAAGCGATTGTCAGAGCGCGCCTTTTGTCGACGGCAGGTCGTAGCGGAAACGTCGCGTCGCGAGGCAGCGCGCAGTGCTCTTGCCAGCGCTTTGAATATGCCTTCAATCTTGTGGTGCTCGTTGGAGCCGTCGGCGTTGACATATAGGTTCATCGCCGCCGCGTCGCTCAGGCTTTTGAAGAAATGGAAAAACATTTCGGTGGGGACGTCGCCTATGCGCTCGCGCTTGAAGTCGGCGTTCCAGACGAGCCACGGACGTCCGCCGAAATCGAGAGCCACAGTGCAGTTGCAGTCGTCCATCGGCAGCACAAAGCCGTAGCGTTCAATGCCGCGTTTGTCGCCGAGAGCCTTTCTCAGTGCTTCGCCGAGAGCCAGCGCCGTGTCTTCAATAGTGTGGTGCTCGTCGACATAGAGGTCGCCTTTAGTTTTTATGGTAAGGTCGAATCCCGAATGCCGACCGATTTGGTTGAGCATGTGGTCGAAAAATCCTAATCCGGTTGAAATGTCGCAACGACCGTGACCGTCAAGGTCAAGGCTGATGTAGATGCCGGTTTCCGACGTTTTCCGGCTCACCTGTGCCGTGCGTGCGCCGCCCCGCAGATAATCGGCAATGCAATCCCACGACTCGGCGACAAGCACGCACGTCTGCTCAAGTCCGGCATCCTCAATCATCCGCTTGCCGGCGTCGGCATTCTGCAGCAGGATGCCCTTTGCGCCTAAATTCTTCGCCAATTGAATGTCGGTAATCCGGTCGCCGATTACGAAAGAATTTTCAAGGTCGTAACTGCCATCCATATATTTCCCGAGCAATGCCGTGCCTGGTTTGCGCGTCGGCTTATGCTCATTTTCAAATGTGCGGTCGATTATGATATCGTCAAACTCCACGCCCTCGCCCTTGAACGTCTGCAACATCTTCTCGTGGGGCGGAAGGAAGTCGGATGTCGGGAACGACGGTGTGCCGAGTCCGTCCTGGTTGGTCACCATCACAAGTTCAAAATCGAGAGTCGAAGCGATGAAATGCATGTTGCGCAGCACGCCGGGAATAAATTCCAGTTTCTGAAGCGAATCCACCTGGAAATCCACCGGCGGCTCGACGATAAGCGTGCCGTCGCGATCGATGAACAGCGCGCGTTTCTTATTTTCCATAACCTTTGAGAGTTGAAATTAGACGATTGTTCTCATCCTCGGTTCCGACAGAGAACCGCAGGCATTGCGAGCACAGCGCCACGCGGTTGCGGTTGCGCGCCACGATGCCGTTGTCGCGCAGATACGCATAGACGGCGTCGGCGTCTGTCACTCTGACAAGCAGGAAGTTGGCGTCGGAGTCAAACACCTTCTCGACCACCGGCAAGGCGGCAAGCTCGGTGGCGAGGCGTTTGCGCTCAGCCACTATTGTGGTCACCCATCCGTGCACCTCCTCGCGGCGGTCGAGCATGCGCATGGCATACTGCTGTGTGAGCAGGTTGATGTTGTACGGGTACTTGACCTTGTTGAAAATGCCTATGATTTCCTGCGACGCGAAAGCCGCTCCGAGCCGCACAGCCGCACTTGCCCACGCCTTCGACAGCGTCTGCATTACAATCAGGTTTGGATAGCGGTAGAGTTGTGTCGCCATCGATCCTTTTGTAGAGAAGTCGACATAAGCCTCGTCGACCACGACAATTCCGTTGAATCCGGCGCACACCGCCTCTATGGCGTCGCGCGGGAAGGCGTTGCCGGTAGGGTTGTTGGGCGAGCATATCCATATCACTTTGGTCATGTCGTCGATTTGCTCAAAGATTTTTTGAATGTCGATAGAGAAGTCGTCGGCAAGCGGAGCGCGGCGATATTCCACATCGTTGACCTCCGCACACACTTCATACATGCCATAGGTTGGCTCTATCGCCACCACGTTGTCGATGCCCGGGCGGCAGAACACGCGATAGACCATGTCGATGCATTCATCGCTGCCCACACCGAGGAAAATTTGGTCGGCAACGACACCGCGCATCTGCCCGATGCGTCGTTTGAGCTCCATTTGCAACGGGTCGGGGTAGCGGTTGTAGGGATTGTTGTACGGGCTTCGTTGGCGTCGATCCACACCGACGCCTTTCCGCTGAACTCTGTGCGGGCGCAACTGTAGGGCGTCAGGTTGTATATGTTTTCTCTGACAATCTTTTTCAAATCCATAATCTTACCTCTTTTTTACTTGTTCAATTCTTACGGTCGCCGCCAATTTGTGTGCGAGCAGACCTTCTCCCTCAGCCATAGTCTCGACCACCGGACCGAGCGTGGCGATGCCTTCTGCCGTCAGCCGCTGGAACGTGATTTTTTTCATAAAGCTGTCGATGTTTACGCCGCTGTAAGCCTTGGCATTGCCGCTTGTGGGAAGCGTATGGTTTGTGCCAGAGGCATAGTCGCCGGCGCTTTCGCAGGCATACTGACCGAGAAACACGCTTCCGGCGTTCTCCACCATCTCGGCGAGCTTGTCGGCGTTGGTGTGGTTTATTATGAGGTGTTCCGGAGCATATTCGTTGGCTATGCGCATCATTTCGTTGTCGGTGCGCACCACAATTATGCGGCTTTTCTTCAACGACTGCTCTATCAAATCCACGCGCGGCAACTCTTTTGCCATCTCCACGGCATTCTTAGCCACTTCGTCGGCAAGACGCTCGCTTGTGGTGACAAGTATAGACTGGCTGTCGGGGCCATGCTCGGCCTGTGACAGAAAATCGGCGGCGACAAATGTTGGATTGGCTGTTTCATCAGCCACAATCATCACTTCCGACGGTCCTGCCGGCAAATCGACAAGCGTGTGGGCCTGTTTCGCCACAAACGCCTTTGCAAGCATGACGTAAAGGTTGCCGGGACCGAAAATCTTGTTTACTTTTGGTATTGTTTCAGTTCCGAATGCCATTGCCGCTATCGCCTGTGCGCCTCCGGCTTTATACACCTCGGTTACGCCAGCCAGACGTGCCGCCACAAGGATTGTCGGGTTGACGCGACCGCTCTTGTCGGGAGGCGTGCAGATGGCAATCTCGGGGCATCCGGCAAGGCGTGCCGGGATGGCAAGCATCAGCGCCGTTGAAAACAAAGGTGCCCTGCCTCCAGGCACATATAGTCCGACGGAGTGGAGTGGCACGGCTTTCTGCCGGCACACCACGCCAGGGGTCGTTTCCACCTCAATGGGCTCCATCAGTTGTGCGGCGTGAAACTTGCGGATGTTGTCGGCCGCAACCTTCATCGCATCCTTCAGTTCTTGACTGACAGCGACTTCCGCCTCCTCAAACTCCTGCTCCGTCACCTTCAGCGACTCGATTGATGGGCAGTCGAATTGACGTTCATATTTCAGCAAAGCAGTGTCGCCGTTTTCTTCGATGTCGTTGATGATGTCGCTGATAGCCGACACCGCCTCGCCAATGAGATTGGGGTCGAAGTCGCGAATCAGCAAATCCTTCGTGTCTTTGGGATACTTGTAAATCTTGATTTCCATTGCTACAATACCATTTTTTCAATGTTCAACACCAGTATGCCTTCAGCGCCGGCAGCCTTCAGTCGGTTGATGATTTCCCAGAAGAATTTTTCTTCGAGAACGGTGTGTACCGAACACCAGTCCTTGTCGGCGAGAGGCAGCACTGTCGGACTCTTGATGCCCGGCAGAATCTGCAGCACCGTGTCGAGCTGTGTGCGCGGCACGTTCATTAGGATGTACTTCTTGCCGGAAGCCGCCTTTACAGCCTCAAAGCGGAACAGCAGTTCGTCGAGCACCTCCTGCTTCTCGGCGTCGAGGGCTTTTCCACCGATGAGCACAGCCTCCGAATCAATCACCTTCTCCACCTCTTTAAGGTTGTTGCTCACGAGAGTACTTCCCGACGACACGATGTCGAAGATAGCGTCGGCAAGACCGATGCTCGGCGCGATTTCAACCGAACCGCTGATTTCGTGCAGCTCTGCCGAGATGTTGTTGTCGCGGAAGAACTTGGATAGTATGACCGGATATGAAGTGGCTATTTTTTTGCCGTTGAACCACTGCAGCCCGTCGTAGCCGGCGCTGTTTGGCACAGCCAGAGAGATGCGGCATCGGCTGAATCCCAGTTTCTTGATTACCGTCACGTCGCGTTGTTTCTCGAGCACCTCATTGTAGCCCACAATGCCGAGGTCGGCAGTTCCGGTAGCCACAGAGTCGGGGATGTCGTCGTCGCGCAGAAACAGCAGTTCGACAGGGAAGTTGCGCGACGGCACGAGCAGTGAGCGTTTCACTGCGGTAAGTTTGATGCCTGCCTCAGAGAGCAGGTCCATTGTCTCGTCGTAGAGACGGCCTTTTGATTGTACTAGCAATTCTAAGCATAGTTTTTAAGAAATAAAAAAACGACCGGTCATCCTATGAGGCGGATAATCGGTCGTTAGTAGTCAATCATATATGAAACTTACACAAAAGCCAACTGGCCAGCCTCTTTTGGGGAAAGGTCGACGTGATGATGACGATGATATGTAAGTTGCATAGTCTGCATAAAGTTGTTATTTTGTTTGCAAAGATACGTAAATTCTTTTACTGTGCAATGAAAAATCAAATTTTTCTGGCAAATTTTTATTCATCAGCGTGCTTAGATGTTTATTGTCAGTCCTTCTTTGGCGAGAATCGTGCCGGGAAAAACGGCTTTTGCCTCGTCGAGCAACATCGACTCGTTGATATAGCGCGAGGAGAAATGCCCGATAACCAGCCGTTTCACTTTTGCGTCACGGGCAATGGCAGCCGCATCGGCGGCAACCGTGTGGAGAGTCTGCTTGGCGCGTTGCCGCAAGTCAGAGAGGAAAGTCGCTTCGTGGTAGAGCAGGTCGGCGCCTACCACCTCGCTGACCACGGCCTTCAGCGGCATCGTGTCGGAAATGTAGGCATACACGCGCGCAGGGTCGGGGTCGGTGGTCAAAGCGTTGTTTGGCACAACGATGCCGTCGGGCGTCACATAGTCATCGCCAGCCTTGATGTTGTTGCGATAGCATGTAGGCACCTGCCAGCGTTGGATAGCGTCGGGGTTTATGTGCCGAGGCTTGGGCTTTTCACGAAACACGAATCCCACGCAAGGCAGCCGATGGACAAGCGGCACTGTGTTGACCGTCAGCGAGCGGTCTTCATAAATGATGTTGTTGCCATATTCGTAGGGCTCGAAGCGCACGTTGAGGTCGTGGGCAGAATAGTCGAGCAATGGCTTGAACAGCCGCACTCCCTCTTCCGGCAGGTGTATCACAGTCTCGCCGTCGAGTCCGGTCAGCCCCATTGTTGAGAGCAGCCCAGGCAACCCGTAACAATGGTCGCCATGCAGATGCGAGATGAATATGTGGCGCAGTCGGTTGAACTTGCAGTGCGCGCGCATCAATTGAGTCTGAGTGCCCTCGCCGCAGTCAATCAGAAATGATTTTGAGTTCAGACATACCAATTGTGCGCTCGGGTTGTGGCGCACGGTGGGTTTAGCCGACCCGCATCCCAATATTGTAACCGAAAAATTGTCCATAAATGCAAAGATAGTGCAAGCCGAGAGAAAAATGAAGTTTACTTCAATTTTTCCGAGCGCAGCCGGTTTTATCCAAGAGCAAAACAAACTTGTTTGATTTTGCTCATCCGAGGCGCCGCCTATTTTATGAGAAAAAATATTTTCAGAGATATTGTGCGCATAAGCAAAATAAATCGCTATTTTTGCATAATTGATTAATCGAATCAAACGAGTTGTTTCAAGACTGATAAAACCATAAAAAGCGATGCATACACTTGAGGAATATATCAAAATGGCGGGAAATGCCGTCGACACTATAGCGTGCCATGCAGGGAGAAAGCCCGAAGCTTGTACAAACCGATAGTCTACGGACTCGAGCAAGGCGGCAAACGCCTTCGCCCGGTAATATTGCTCGCCGCGTGCGACGCTGTAGGCGGTGACAGTGACAAGGCTCTGCCGCAAGCGGCAGCCATAGAGATGTATCATAACTTCACGTTGCTCCACGACGACGTATGGACAAGGCAGCCTGCGCCGTGGAAACTACGTTC
>OKWD01000035.1_pt1 | contig 21375 bp, 22 predicted proteins | sample 1607011 | NCBI WGS metagenome assembly OKWD01 (sample SAMN04414077, study PRJEB24778) | human gut metagenome | material: faecal | host: Homo sapiens | reverse complement strand
CGGCTGGTGTCGCTGTGGGTATGGCGCTGAGCGGGACATTGCAGAATTTTGCCGGAGGCGTGCTCATTCTCCTTCTAAAGCCATACAAAGTTGGAGACTTCATTGAGTTTCAAGGCTTCACTGGAAAAGTGAAAGAAATTCAGATATTCAACACAATCCTTAATACGGGTGACAACAAATGGATTTCAATCCCGAATGGAGGACTGTCAACCGGCAGTATAAACAATTACAGCCGTGAAGATTACCGTCGCATAGACTGGACAATTAGCATCGCCTATGGTGATGACTACGAAGTGGCAAAACGAGAGATTCTACGCATTGTCAACGAAGATGACCGCATTGTAAAGAAATACATTGAAGACGACCGAGCCATGCGGTTTAAAGACTCCGACGTTTCCGCCCGACCCTCGTTTTACCGAACATTGAGTTTGAGAGACATCACTCCAGATTGTGGAAGATGTTTCATCGCAAGAAAAACAAATCCGAAAGCCAACAGGAGCAGCCAGCTGAAGAAATTCGCTTAGCGAAAACCGACTGCTCTCCGTTTGTGGCTCTGAGCACGCTCGCGGCAAGCAGTGTCGATGTCGTTGTCCGCGTATGGGCTCCGACAAGTCTTTATTGGAATGTCTACTTTGACATGAACGCGCGGTTCTACAACGAACTTCCAAAAGCCGGCATCAACTTCCCGTTCCCACAAATGGATGTTCATGTGTGCTGAAAAGGCTAATGCGACTGTTAAATTCACAGCCGCATTTTTTGTTTTATTTTTGAAAAAATCACGGTCAAGTCTGCCTGTTTAATAAAAAACAATAAGTATATTTGCGTTAACTTTGGAGCAAAGCGCAATGGCAGCCGGAACGGCCTGCGACAATTGGCAGACAATCGCCATAAACCGCTCCTGACAGCAATGCATTAATCATTGCACACCAAGCCTGTAAAAGGCTTTGAGACAGATAAAAATAAAAACAATATAAATGATAAGTAAATGGAATTACTTACCCCTTACATCAGAAGAACAAGATTTAGAGATCGAGTTGGCGAAAAAATACGCCGGCAGCCCAGCAATAGCTGAGCTGCTTGTTCAGCGGGGCATCACGTCTGTAGATGACGCTGAACACTTTTTAACCCTTCTCTGTCTGATTTGCATGATCCATTCCTGATGAAGGATATGGACAAGGCCGTAGATAGGCTTAATATGGCAATGGGGGCAAAAGAGAAGATATTGGTATATGGAGATTACGATGTCGATGGCACGACAGCGGTGTCTTTGGTATACAAATATCTAAGGAATTATTATTCGCATATCGAATACTACATTCCAACGCGTGATGAAGAAGGATATGGCATATCAATTAAAAGTATTGACTATGCTGCATCTATTGGTGTCAAACTTATAATTGTGCTGGATTGCGGCATCAAGGCCATTGATGAAATCCACTATGCCAAGGAAAAAGGCATTGATTTCATCATATGCGACCACCATGTCCCCGACGACGTTTTGCCGGAGGCATATGCCATTCTCAATCCCAAAATGGAAGGCAACACTTATCCCTATCCTCACCTCTGCGGGTGTGGCGTAGGATTTAAGTTCATGCAAGCCTTCGCCAAGAGTAACGGGCTGACAAATCAGAATGAGTTGTATAGTCTTCTTGACTTGGTCGCCGTCAGCATCGCTGCCGACATTGTGCCAATGACCGGGGAAAACCGGATCATGACATACCACGGATTGAAGCGGCTAAACTCAAACCCCAATTTGGGCCTGAAGAGCATCATAAAGATTTGCAATCTGGCAAACAGGGAGATAACCATCAGCGACGTTATCTTCAAAATCGGGCCACGCATCAATGCGTCCGGGCGTATGCAATCGGGCATGGAGGCCGTCGATCTGCTCACCACCAAAGACCTCAATGAGGCGTACGCCAAAGGAAAGAGCATCGACCAATACAACCGCGACCGCAAAGAACTCGACAAACGAATCACAGAAGAAGCCAATGCCATTTTGGAAAATCGTGGAGAAATCGATTCCGACCACAAGTCAATCGTCATCTACAACAAAAACTGGCATAAGGGCATCATTGGCATTGTAGCCTCACGTCTGACCGAGCTTTACTACAAGCCGGCTGTGGTGCTGACTCTGTCAAACGGGATTGCGACTGGATCATCACGATCGGTACAGGGATACGACATTTATTCGGCAATTGAGGCTTCTCGCGATTTGCTTGAGAACTTCGGAGGCCACACCTATGCCGTAGGATTGTCGCTGAAGGAAGAAAACATTCCGGAATTCTCACGTAGGTTTGAGGAATATGTCGCCAAAACGATAAAACCATATCAAATGACTCCGCAAATCGACATTGACGCATATCTGAGATTTGAGGAGATTACGCCTGAATTCCTGTTGCTTCTCGACAAGTTCAATCCATTCGGACCTGGAAATCAGAAGCCAATTTTCTGTTCAAAGAACGTATTGGACTATGGCACAAGCAAGTTGGTTGGCAAGAATCTCGAGCACATCAAACTGGAATTGGTAAACAACAGCTCCGGGAAAGTGTTGAACGGAATTGCTTTCAATATGGCGCAGTATTTCAGCCACATCAAATCAGGCAAGCCATTCGACATATGCTACACTATTGAGGAAAACAAACATCCGAACAATGTGAGCAAATACCAATTGCTTGTAAAGGAGATTCGTATAAATTGATATGAAATGGACCGCGGCTCAATTCACGACACACTGAAACGCTATTGGGGCTATGATTCTTTCCGAGCATAAACAAGAAGAAATTATCAACTCTGTTTTGCTCGGAAAGGATACTCTTGGACTGCTGCCTACCGGTGGCGGAAAATCAATAACTTTTCAGGTGCCGGCGATGCTGCTTGACGGCTTGACAATTGTTGTCACGCCATTGATTGCTCTTATGAAGGACCAGGCAGACGGATTGCGCGACAGGCACATAAACGCAGCTTACATTCATTCTGGACTGCGCCATGGAGAAATCCGGAACGTCATTGACCGATGCGTGTTCGGAAAGTGCAAGTTTCTTTACATTTCACCAGAGCGCTTGGCTTCATCTTCGTTTATCGAATCTCTCAGACGAATGAAGGTATCCTTGATTGTGGTCGATGAGGCTCACTGTATTTCACAATGGGGATATGACTTTCGCCCATCGTATCTGAACATTGCGTCGATACGTCAATTATTTCCAGACGCTCCTGTTCTCGCGCTTACAGCCTCCGCCACTCCTGCCGTTGTTGCCGACATAATGCAGCAGTTGCAATTCAAGGAGCCAAATGTCATAAGAAAAAAGTTTCCGCCGCGACAATCTATCTTATATTGTCAGACATCAAGAGAACAAAACCGAGAAACTATTTTCCGCATTGTCCAGGATTTATGGAAGCGGAATAATCTATGTCAGAAGCAGAGCCAAGACCAAAGACATTGCCGAGCAACTGAAATCACAGGGATTCTCGGTCGATTATTACCATGCGGGACTTCCGACAGAGGAAAAACGCGACAAACAAGACAAATGGAAACGTGGTGAAATCCGCATCATCGTTGCTACAAATGCGTTCGGAATGGGCATTGACAAACCCGACGTTCGTTTTGTAATGCACCTTGATGTTCCAAACTCCCTCGAAGAATATTACCAGGAAGCGGGACGCGCGGGGCGCGACGGCAAAAAAGCATACGTAATGCTCCTCGTGTCTTCCAAAGATGAAGGCACTCTAAAAAACGCCGCATCTCTGAAGCTTTTCCGCCAAAAGACTTCATAAAGGACGTATACACCCATATGTGCGATTTTTTAGGTCTTGGAATCGGAGCGGGCTATGACAAAGTCTTCGATTTTAACCTACAGTTGTTCTGCACCACATTCAAACTTCCTGAACGTCAAACATACAGTGCTCTGAAAATTTTGTCGGCATGTCAATACATTGATTATATCGATGAAGTTGACACTCTGTCAAGAATTATGATTTTGGTAGAGAAACGGGAACTTTACAATGTAGAGGGCATGACACCTGAAATGGACAATGTGCTCGAATTGATCCTACGCAATTTTGCCGGCGTCTTTTCCGACTATATTTTTATCGACGAGCCTACAATCGCATACAAGCACAACATCCCCGTAAATAAAATATACGAGACTCTCCTGTTTTTAAGCCGCAAGCACATTATCACATACATTCCTCGAAAGCGTACTGCATACATTTTCTTCCCATATTCCCGCATGGAACCCCGGCATCTCACAATTCACAAAGAAGCATATGAGGTCGGCAAACAACGAATTGGAACTCAGAATTAACTCTATGATTGACTACGTGTCCAACCAAACATCATGCCGGGAAGCCAAGATTTTGAAATACTTCGGCGAAAGAAAACACCCTGCAATTGCGGTCACTGCGACATATGTGTGGAACGCAAAAAAGCAAGTCCTTCCGAAAAAGAACTTGCTGATGGGATTTTATATATGCTGTCGCTAAAAAGCCGCACATTGAAAGAAATCACCGACACATTGGCTTTTCCCGCCAAAGATATTGCCGGAATGGTACGGTTCCTATTAAAGGAAGGTAAGATTACCTATACCGACGGGCTGCTTTCAATCAAGTGAGTCATACTTCGACAATTCAATATATTTTGCCGCCAAATCCGACTGCATATCGTCAAGTTTCTGGAACGCATTGAGAATAAACTGATATTCCGCCAAATAATCAATGATGGTTATCGATTTTGCAGCCAACGCTTCATCCAGATACTTCTTCACCTCTGAATAATTCAATCGTTTGCCATATTCTTCAATGGATTGAGAAATCCGCTCCACCTCGTCGTAACGACTGCGTATGTCGGCCTCCCCTTTTCTGCTCTGATATGTTTTGGCAAAATCATTGGATTGTTGTATGGCTCGCGAAGCTTTCACCTTCCCCTTATTTGAGAACAGAGGAATCGAGAAGCCGACAACGGCGCCGTGTCCACGCACATCACCGTCCGACGTAAATTTGTATCCCAATGTTATATTGGGCCACCACGACCGTTTGCCAGCCTTTACATCAAACTCATCCGCTTGAAGGCCAGACAATATCGCCATATAGTCAGGACTGTTGTAATACGCCGAGATGTAATGTTCAACAGCTTTCTTCTCTATCGGATATTTCGTGCTGTTCATATCCACATTCTCAAAGGCTTTACCACCATTCATCTGAACAAGATCCGACAAAACAACCTGGACGTTGTATCTACCATCGAACTGGATATCCGAAGCGATATCAAACGCATCTATTTTCATCTTTGAGATTTCAAGCACGTTGAATTCCGCACGCATTTCCACATCGACAACTTTTCTCAGCATCGAGTCGAGCACTTGAAGGAGTTGCCTGCGTCTTTCCAAACGGCAATTCAAGTTGATTAAATCCAAATATGCCAATCGGGCTTGTTTAACCACCTCCATGCGCTTTGACTCAAACAGATATTGAGAAGCATTTATACGGCATTCTCTTGCCTTTTACGCATCTGATATACGCCGGGCCATTCAATGGTTTCCGATACGGTAAGTTCAAGCGATGGTTCCGGCAAAGCCATTATCTCCATTTCAATTTCTGGATCCGGAAGGTTTCCCTCTGTCCGCAATGCCAATTCGTCTCCTTTCAGCGACAATTTTGCAGTCTGTAGACTTTCGTTATTTTGCAATATCTGCGTCGACAACGCATCGGCATACATTGACACCGGAGCGACCATTAATAACAATGATAATAAAATCTTCTTCATACTTGATGACTTGACGTTTTCTTCTTATTGTTTACGTAATACAAAATCGGGACTACAAAGATATTCAAAAGCGTCGAACTGAGCAAGCCGCCCAATATCACCAATGCCATCGGACTTTGAATTTCATTTCCAGGCTCAGCACCACGCGCCACGATTGGAATTAAAGCCAATGCCGATGACATCGCAGTCATGATAATAGGAAGAAGTCGGTCTCTTGACCCAATAAAAATTCTGTCCATCAAAGGTATTCCATCAGTTTCCAATTGCCGGTAATGCGAAATAAGCAACATTCCATTTCGAGTTGCAATGCCAAGCAAAGATATAAATCCGATAATAGCTGGAATATTTACTTCCTTTCCACCGATCCATAGTATCAGCACTCCTCCAATCATAGCCAGCGGGATATTGACAAGGATTATCAGTGCATCAGAAACACGATGGAACTCTTGATACAAGAGGAGCAGAACCAACAGCAATGCAAACACCGTTGCGATTCCAAGAATGCGCGATGCTGTTTTCTCGCTTTCAAACTGTCCGCCATAGTTGATATAATATCCTTCCGGCAATTTTACGGATTCATTAATTTTATCTTTGACTGCCTCGACAGCTCCAACCAAATCACGATTCTCGACATTTGCAGACACAATGATTCTTCGTCTGGCGTTTTCACGACTTATAGAATTGAATGTCGATGATGAACGCACCTCTGCCACTGTCGACAATGGAACTTTACCTTTGTCGGAGTCAATCATAAGATTTTCTATTGCCGACAATCCGCTATGACGGTCATCAGCCACCTTCAGTTTCAAGTCGTATGGCACGCCGTCTTCATATACCTCCGAAACAACAATTCCAGATGTGCAGACATTGACAAACTTACGGAAGTCAGACATTGTTATCCCATATTCAGCCATCAACACACGATTGGGCACAATTATTATTTCCGGACGTTGAATCTGTTGCTCCACATTGATGTCGACGATTCCTTCCACTTCACCAATCTCGCCCTTGATGCGTGTCGCTATGTCGTGCAATGTCGACAAATCGTTTCCAAATATCTTAATGGCTATCTGCGCTTCTGTTCCGGAGAGCATGGCGTCGATGCGATGGGAAATCGGTTGCCCGATTTCAATGTTTATTCCGGGGATTATCGACAGTTTCTTTCTAATGTCGCTCATCAACTCCTCCTTGCTGCGGTCTTTCAATTCATACGGAGCCTCAATCTCCGACGCATTGCTGCCGCGCGAATGCTCATCAAGTTCGGCACGTCCTGTCTTACGGGCAATTGTTTTGATTTCAGGAATACTCAACAATGCTTCATCCACTTGCTTTCCTATTTCGTTGGAATCCTCGAGTGAGATGCCAGGCAATGCTGTCACGTTGATTGTAAACGACCCTTCATTAAACGACGGCAGGAAGCCACGTCCAAGCGTAAAAAACAAACCTGCGGCAATCACAAACGCGGCAGAGACAGCCCAGAACACTGGCCTGCGATGACTGAACGCTTTTTTGAGCATCACGTCATAAATTCTCTTCAAATTTCTGGTCACAAATGATTCTTTGCCAACTTTCATTAGGTGCTTGTCTTTCGACAACAACATGTCGCACATCACAGGTGTTAACGTCAAGGCCACAACAGTAGACGCTGCGAGCGATACTATAAACGCTATTCCAAGCGGCACCAACAATCGTCCCTCCATACCCGACAGGAAAAACAACGGCAAGAAACATGCGATAATAATCAACGTCGAGTTGAGTATTGGCATTCTGACCTCAGACGACGCATGAAATACAACATCTATAGTCTTCTTCCGTTCTGACTCTGGCAGCTGTCTGTTCTCACGCAACTTTCTATAGACATTCTCCACATCCACAATAGCATCATCCACCAGAGAGCCTATCGCAATAGCGATACCGCCAAGCGACATTGTATTGACAGACAAATTAAGTACATGCAGAATGATAAGTGTTATTATGACAGATATTGGCAATGCAAGCACGGATATGATCGTTGCCCTATAATCCATAAGGAACAGAAACAAAATCACAACAACAAACAACGCTCCTTCTGCCAATGCACCCTGTATATTGTCAATTGCATTGTCTATGAAATCACTTTGACGGAAGATATCGGTAGAAACAGTTATATCTGACGGCATTGCCTTCTTCATTGCGTCAAGAGTATTTTCAATATCCTCCACCAGCACCGTTGTATTTGCCTCATTTTGCTTTGCAACAGTGATAAGTACCGCGGGTTTGCCCTTTTCTGTGGCAAGTCCGAGTTTCGGATAAGCGCTGCCGATTGTGACTTCGGCAATATCCGCCAATTTCACAATGTTTCCATCTGTACTCCTCACCGCAGCCAATGACAATTGAAGAGTGTCCGTGGTGTTTATTTGACCTTTTATCAAATACTCGTTCCCAAATTCATGAAGGATGCTTCCATTCGTATTGCTGTTCAACTGGTCTGTTGCATCAAGCACATCCGACATGTCAACATTGTGGAAACGCATCCGCTCTGGGCTGAGCAATATCTGATATTCCTTAACATCCCCGCCCATAACTGTGACTTGTGCGACACCTGGCAACGACAACAATTGCGGACGGATTGTGCGATCAGCAATTGTGCGCAAATCCATAAGCGATGTTTTGGCTGATGTCAAGCCCACATCATCACTTCGCCCATTATCGATGTCTGTGGAGCCATTTTGGGGCTGTCGACATTTGGCGGCAATGTTTCAGCCACAGTCGACAGTTTCTCGGCCACAATCTGACGATTCACATAAACATCTGTGCCCCAATCAAATTCAATATTAACAACCGACAATCCTGTATCGGATGTCGAACGAACCCGACGCACACCGTTCACTCCGTTCAAAGCGGTTTCAATTGGATACGACACAAGTTTCTCCACCTCTTCCGGAGCCATTCCAGGCGCTTCTGTCATTACGGTCACTGTCGGAGCATTCAAATCAGGGAAAACATCGACAGTCGTATTGGAAACGGTATATAATCCCGCAGATACAATCAGCGCGAACACACTGATTATCAAATAGCGGTTGTTGAGTGAAAACCGTATTATCTTATTCAGCATAGCGGTTGGTATTAATGATGGTGATGACCTTCAGGAACAACGCCACTGTTGCCTGCCAATTTCACATAGACTGCGCCTTCTGTCACAACTTCCTCTCCTTTTGCGAGTCCTGATGTTATTTCAATACGCTTGCCGTCTGTTCTGCCAATAGCCACTGGACGCTTCTCAAAATGTTCCTTGCTCTCTCTGACAAAAACTGCATATTTCCCTTGCTCTTCAATTACCGACTTTGTAGGCACGGAGATTACGCCCGATTCCGGATTGCCAAGCAGATAGACATCTGCATAGCTGCCAGGAGCAACGCTTCCATCGCCCACAAAACTGAATTCAATGTCAAAATAGCCATTGGTTGCTGACGCCATTGTTCCGGCTGTCAGTCTATGTCCCTGCATTTCATCCAATGCAAAAATCTTTTCACTATATGGCAGTTTGAAATTAGCAGTTTTGATTAATGCAAATTCATTGAAATACCGTTGCGGGACAGACGCTTTCAACGTAAGGCGAGCACTTGAGGTGACAACGGCAATTGGAGTGCCGGTAGTCACATAAGAGCCCGATGCTACCAACAACTGGCTGACTACACCGGATATTGGACTGACTGCCACACTGCTGCTACTATTTCCCGACACTGCATTCTTTGCCATTTCAACAGCAACCTGCGCTTCTTGAAGTTCTTTCGCTGTAGCCAAATTTGAATTGTACAATTTCTGTACGCGTTCCAGATTCTGCTTTGCTGCTGTCAGCTGAGTGCGTGCATCCGCACGTGGGTCGCCTCCGGAGATTCCTGCAGAGGATATGCTGCACACTACACCGCCGTTCTTTATTTCCACTCCCTCATTAATTCCCGCAGACAATTTTATAATACCGTCTGATTTAGCCGCAACAACAGATTGCGACAATGGAGATGGGAGAATCTCTCCACCACACTTTATTACATTTTGGAATTCGGAAGGGTTGACAATGGTTGTCTTTATACCCAGTTTTTCAATCTGTTCGTGTTTGATAACAATCTCATTACCATGCTCTTCATGGCCGTGGCTTTCTTCTTTTTCTTTATTGTCGCTGTGCGAGTCAGCACACCCCGTCATTACAACAACGGCAGCAACCGACAGACAGCGAATAACTGTTGTCATATTCATTTTTACAATTGTTTTTGTGTTAATAAATCAAATTATCGCAAAATGAATATACGGGAGGTGCTCGTAGACATTGAATTTGATCCAGGGCTGGCTTTAAAATCAGCTGAACATCGTAGAACTCAACATCTTCTTGTGAATCTATTTTTATTAATTGTGATTCTCCGGCAATAAATGAATCAAACTCCACACATTTTTTCTCAATGTGTATCTTAACCACATTGCGCAGTGCCGCTTGATGATAACTGCATTTCTGTATACCAGGGTGGTGGCATGTATGCGAAGCATCTGAATCCGCATCATCACCGTTTGAGCCAAGCAGTTCCACAACAATAGGCACAGCCATCTCATGGTGATGATGATGTATGGCAAGAAAATTGAAGGCTATGACAGCCACCAACGCTAAATACAATATCGATATCTTGCCTATTTTTTCATCCAGTTTTTACAAAGATAATGCAAGTTGCAAACTCACTTGAATATTATGCTGAGACGCAGCTTATCTTATGCAAAGATAATGCAAATCGAATGCAGAATATCAAGCTTGCTTGAATATTATGCTGAGACGCAGCTTATCTTATGCAAAGATAATTCTTTTTCAGTGCAACATTGTTGCATTCCGCATTATAGAAAATTATTCATCCTCAAGGAAATCCTCGTCAAAATCAAAATCCGTATCACTGTAAGAATACATATCATCTGTAAATCTCGACAGCTCTCTTCCATCTTTCTTTGTTGGCCGACCAAGGCCCTTTTGCCGGTCTATAAATCCGCTGATTTTGACCATTTCCAACAATTCATATTGACTTGGCGCTGTGACATTCTCCAAATATTGAGGGACCAACTTCGCCCCCATGCGATTCTCTGCCACATCTTTCACTCGAAAAGAATATGTAATCGGAGGCTTCTTGACATCAATGACCTCTCCTATTTTCACCGGGCGCGACGGTTTGACATTTACTCCCGACACCGACACGCGTCCTTTTTTACAAGCTTCAGTGGCAATTGTCCGCGTTTTGAAAATCCGCGTAGCCCAAAGCCATTTATCTATTCTGACATCTTTCATCTATTCAAAAGTTTATTCTCCTTCTATATCCTTCCAAAGAATTTTCACACTGCAAAGATAGCCATATTTTTTGGCTCAAGCACCATCTCAATGTTCAGCAATCCTGATACATAAAGGGGGCTATACTCTTCAGTACAGCCCCCTTCAACTATTTTCTTTATAACTATCGTTATTTTTTCAATTCAATCTCATCAGGATTCTGACCCCAATGCTGCAATGCCAAACGACGATAGTTGTTGTAGCGCCATTGTGCATTTTCCTTAGCGGCCTCAAACAACTGCTCTGCCTCATTAGGATAAGCCTTCATCACTGATGCGTAGCGAACCTCACCCTTCAAGAATGCAGTGAAATTGTCCCAATTCGGCTCTTTGCTATCGAGCGTAAATGGATTTTTGCCTTCCTTCTCAAGTTCTGGGTTATAACGCCACAAGTGCCAGTAGCCACATTCAACAGCCGCAGCCTCTTCAGCCTGTGATTTACCCATACCCTTCTTCAATCCATGGTTGATACATGGTGCATAGGCGATAATCAATGATGGTCCATCGTATGCTTCTGCCTCGCGGATTGCCTTAACGGGTCTGAGCCTGGTCAGCGCCCATAGCCACCTGAGCCACATAGACATATCCATAAGTTGAAGCAATCAAACCAAGGTCTTTCTTTCGGACACGCTTTCCTGATGCTGCAAATTTTGCAATTGCGCCAAGAGGAGTTGCTTTCGAAGCCTGACCACCAGTGTTTGAATAAACCTCGGTGTCGAGGACAAGGATGTTTACGTTCTTGCCCGATGCAATTACGTGGTCAAGGCCACCGAAACCGATATCGTAAGATGCTCCGTCACCACCAATTATCCATTGAGAACGTTTCACCAAGTGGTTCTTCAAGTGGTCAAGACGCGCACACAAAGAGCATTTATCCTTGTTGGCCTCAATCATCGGAATCAACTTGTCGGCAGCAGCACGGCTTGCTTCTGGATCATCCTTACCTGCGAGCCATTCTGCACAAGCTTCTTTCATTTCTGCCGGTGCGTCAGACTCTGCCACTTCCGCCATAATGTCGCACAATCGCGACACCATCTTTTCATGAGCCAATGTCATACCAAGACCAAACTCACAGAAGTCCTCAAACAAAGAGTTTGCCCATGCTGGACCATGACCCTTATCGTTTGTGGTGTATGGAGTCGATGGCACAGAACCAGAGTAGATAGAGCTACATCCCGTTGCGTTGGCAACCATTTCGCGGTCACCGAACAATTGGCTTATAAGTTTAACGTATGGAGTTTCGCCACAGCCTGAGCATGCGCCAGAGAACTCAAACAAAGGAGTTGCAAACTGTGAATTCTTGACATTCGACTTGATGTCTACCAAGTGTTGCTTTGACGTCACATTGTTTACGCAATATTCCCAATTCTTATCTTCGTCAAGCTGAGTTTCAATATGCTTCATTTCAAGCGCCTTGACGCCCTTCTTGCCCGGACATACATCCACACAGTTTCCACAGCCAAGACAGTCGAGCACATCAACCTGCTGAACGAAGCGCATTCCTGTAAATGTCTTTCCAATAGCAGGAAGCGTTTTCTCTTCTGCAATGGAGATGCCGCCATCTCTTCCGCCGTCAACACAAACGGACGAATTGCTGCGTGAGGACAAACGTATGCACATTTGTTACACTGAATACAGTTTTCAGCGCTCCATTCTGGAACAAATGTTGCCACACCACGTTTCTCATAGCGGGCTGTACCCTGCTGCCATGTACCGTCTTCAATACCTTTGAATGTAGAAACTGGCAACAAATCGCCGTCTTGCGCATTGATTGGACGCACAACCTTGTTGATGAATTCAGGGTCATTGTTCTCCACCACAGCGTCGTCTTCCAAATCCGCCCATGCTGGATTGATTGCCAATGTCTGATATTCACCGCCACGGTCAACAGCGGCATAGTTCTTGTTTACCACATCCTCGCCCTTCTTGCCATATGACTTAACGATGAATTTCTTCATCTGTTCAACAGCCAAGTCTACTGGGATCACCTCTGTGATACGGAAGAATGCCGATTGGAGAATCGTGTTTGTGCGATTGCCAAGACCAATTTCCTGTGCAATTTGCGTTGCGTTGATATAGTAAACTGTTATGTTGTTTTTCGCAAAATATTTTTTCACCTTATTTGGCAAGTGTTTTGCCAACTCTTCTCCGCTCCAAACAGTGTTAAGAAGGAATGTTCCGTTAGGACGCAAACCTCTTGTCACATCATACATATGAAGATATGCCTGAACGTGGCATGCCACGAAATTCGGTGTGTTGACCAAATATGTCGAACGGATTGGTGTGTCGCCGAAACGCAAGTGGGAGCAAGTGAAACCTCCCGACTTCTTAGAGTCGTAAGCAAAATATGCCTGGCAATATTTATTGGTGTTGTCACCGATAATCTTCACCGAGTTCTTGTTGGCACCTACAGTACCATCGGCTCCAAGTCCATAGAATTTTGCCTCAAATATGCCTTCTCCACCAAGAGCGATTTCTTCCTTCGGAGGAAGAGACGTAAATGTCACATCATCAACAATTCCAATTGTGAATTGATTCTTTGGTTCCGGAAGTGACAAGTTTTCAAACACAGAGAGGATTTGAGCTGGTGTTGTATCCTTGGAACCAAGTCCATAACGTCCGCCAACAATCAACGGAGCATTTTCCTTGCCATAGAAACAATCCTTAACATCAAGATATAAAGGCTCGCCGTTGCTCCAGGCTCTTTTGTGCGGTCAAGCACAGCGATTCTCTTCGCAGTCTTAGGAACAGCAGCCAAGAAATGCTTTGCAGAGAACGGACGATACAAGTGCACTGAAACGATACCAACCTTTTCGCCCTTTTCCATCAAATAGTCAATTGCTTCCTGAGCGGCCTGTGAAACAGAGCCCATTGCGATGATTACGCGTTCTGCATCTTCCGCACCATAATAATTGAACAAGCCATATTTGCGTCCGGTAATCTCGGAGATTTTGTTCATATACTCTTCAACAATTGCTGGAACGGCATCGTAATAGCTATTGCTTGCCTCTCTATGCTGGAAGAAATGGTCTGGGTTTTCAGCCATACCGCGAGCCACTGGCTTCTCTGGGTTCAACGCACGAGCACGGAACTCAGCCAACGCCTCTTGGTCAATAAGCGGCTCAAGGTCTTTTTCCTCGAGCATCTCAATTTTTTGAATTTCATGAGAAGTGCGGAAGCCGTCAAAGAAATTCATGAACGGAACACGCGCTTTAAGCGCAGACAAATGCGCCACGCCCGCCAAGTCCATAACCTCTTGGACTGAGCCTTCGCAAAGCATTGCGAAACCAGTCTGACGCGTAGACATAACATCTTGATGGTCGCCAAAAATACACAATGCATGAGAAGCCAATGTACGAGCCGACACATGGAACACGCATGGAAGGTTCTCCCCGGCTATCTTGTACATATTCGGTATCATAAGGAGCAAGCCCTGTGATGCTGTGTAATGTAGGGTAAGCGCCTGCTTTGCAAACGAGCTCGAACGACTCGCACCGCAGCGCTCCGCCTTCAGATTGCATCTCTTCGACCAAACAGTCTCTCCAAAATGTTCTTACGGCCGGCAGCAGCCCACTCGTCAACATATTCAGCCATTGTAGACGATGGCGTGATAGGATAAATCGCAGCCACCTCTGAGAACATATAGCTAATATGTGCGGCAGCCTGATTACCATCACAGGTCAAGAATTTCTTTTCTTTACTCATATTTGTTAATCAGTTAATTGATAATTATACTCTATTGGTTATTGGCCTAAAACATAATACCTTATACCAAAGTAATTCGGAGAATGTCCATTCTTCGCTTTTACGCTGCGAAATTACACAATAATCTTCTTTTATCAAAGCATTTATTCATATTTTAGATATGTTTCCCATTTTTCATCGTCTAATTGCAATGCGCACAGGCGGCGCAAAGTTTGCCGCCCGCCTGTGCGCATTGACTTGCATCTGATTTTATCAGAACCTATTTTCCTCCGATCTTTTTTTATTTATCGCCTTTGTAAGCAAGATGTTGAACGCTGTCCAAATAAAGATATCCAGCAGAAGAATGACATTGATGTCGATGACTTTAAGCAGAACAAGGTTCATCATGACAAAGAACATTGAGATTACAAGAATTGTTATCATCGCAACCTTGTGAGTCATCCCAAGCATGAGCAGCTTGTGATGTATATGGCTATTGTCTGCCTCAAACACATTTTTATGTCTGCGGAAACGATGGATCATCACCCGGACAACATCGAATGCCGGCACGAGCAACATCGAGAACGCCACGATAATGATGCCGCTAATTTTAGGCTGTTCATCGGGCAACGTCATCGAAAGTCGGATTGCCAAAACACTAAGTATCAACCCCACACACTGAGACCCCGTGTCGCCCATAAATATCTTACGCCGTTTTGAGCATCTCCAAAAAACGTTGAAGTAAAAGAACGGGACAAGCGTGCCCATCAATGAGAATGCAAGCATTGCGAAGCCCCAATAGCCCTCATAGCAGAACATTATTCCAAAGAAGAATGCAGACACGATGCTCAATCCCGACGCCAAGCCGTCGATTCCGTCCATTAGATTGATTGCATTGATTATAAACACTACGAGCAGCACCGAGAAAGGCACTCCAAACCAAGGACTAAGCCCTGCGAGTCCGAACAAGCCATGGAAATCATTAAGCCATATTCCAGATGCTACAATAAGCAACGCACACAATATTTGGATTACAAATTTGACACGATATCTCAATCCCACCAAATCATCCATAATTCCTTCAAAATACAACAGAATCAGACTGCATAAGCCAAAAGCCATCTGAAGAGTGGGAACAACAAAAACATTGGCATCTCCCGGCAAAACCAACGATGAGATTCCTGCCATAAGGCTCACGGATATCAATATCGACGGCACAAATGCCACTCCGCCCAAACGAGGAACTACTCCTGTATGGACCTTTCTTTCGTCGGCAAAGTCGAACAACTTCTTTTTGAACGACACGACTAAGATTCGCGGTATAAACCAAAGAGTAAACACCACCCCAATCAATGCGCAAAGCACCACATTGATGATGTGCAAATTTCCTATAGCTTCTAATAATCCCATAAATTGTGTTTTCTGTTTTTCAAAATTTCCACAAATTTACATTTAATTTATCTAATTCTAAGTACTTTTGCGAAAAAATTATATCAATGAAAGAAAGCATCATTCTAAACAATATTTCAAGCCGACTCGGAATCGAATCAATAAACGAGATTCAAAAAGCTATGGCTGAAAACTTTAGCACCAACAACATAATGTTGCTGTCACCTACTGGCTCAGGAAAGACCCTGGCGTTTATCATTCCCGTGCTCAAAAATTTGCGTCAACCAAACGGCAAAGTACAAGTTGTTGCAATATCCCCGTCACGAGAGCTTGCGATTCAAACATACAAAATCTTCCGTGAAATCGCATCTGACTACAAAGTGACATGTTGCTATGGCGGACATAATTTTGAAGATGAAAAAAATCATTGTCTGTGGTTCCAGACATCATAGTAGCCACACCCGGAAGGATGCTCGACCACATAAAGCGTAAAAACATCGATGTCTATAATGTCCGCATTCTTGTCGTCGATGAGTTTGACAAGCACTTGAGTTGGGATTCCAAGACGAAATGGAACGTCTCGTCAGAAAAATGCCAAACGCTGCGCGCCATATATTCACATCTGCGACAAAGATGGACTCTCTTCCTCCTTTTATAAAGGCGGAGGGACTGAAAACGCTCGATTATCTCAAAGAATCAACATTGCCGCAAAGACTGGAAATATTCAATGTGAAGTCGGAAGAAAAGGACAAGCTCAAAACTCTGGACTCTCTGCTGTCTGACATCGACAATGGACGCACCATTGTTTTTGTCAACTATCGCGATTCCGTTGACCGAGTATATTCCCACCTGAAAGAGCAAGGATTGCCTGTGGGATTGTACCACGGCGGATTGGAGCAGATTGACCGTGAAAAGGCTGTATCGATGCTCAACAACGGCACTTTCAAGATTTTGGTGACGACCGACCTTGGTGCACGTGGTCTGGACATCAGTGATATAAAAAATGTGATTCATTACCACATGCCTGTCACTGAAGAGGTGTTCACCCACAGAAACGGGCGTTCCGCCAGAGTCGATGCGTCTGGAAGCGTTTACGTCATAGTAGGGCCAGGTGAAAAGGTCCCAAGTTTCATCAATTTCAGCGATACATTTAAACCTACAACCTCTGAATCCAACAAGTTCACAAAAACGGAGGAAACCCTTTTCTTTTCCGCAGGAAAAAAAGAAAAAATATCCAAGGGCGACATTCTCGGATTTTTAACAGCCAAAGGAGGTCTGGAGGCAAATGAAGTCGGACAAATTGACATTTCCGACCACTACTCCATCGTTGCTATCCCGGCAGGAAAAGCCTCAATGGTGTTAAAGCGCATCCAACAAGAGAAAATCAAGAACAAGAAGGTGAAAATCACCATTGCTCGTCAATAGTTTTCATTACTCAAGATCGCCTTTACCATATCTTACAATTTGTATTTCGTCGGCAGTGCAGTCAACAATTGTCGACGGAATCAAGCCGCCGTCGCCTCCATCGACAATACAATCGACAGCTCCCCCATAAGCCTCTGCAATAAGCTCCGGATTGGTTGCGTAATCATCATCGTCATACGCTATTGTCGTTGACATAAGAGGATTCCCGAGACTTCGAGCCAACGACATAGCAATGTCGTTGGCGGGTATTCTCACGCCAACAGTTTTTCTTCCCTTAAATGCCTTCGGCAGCGAAGACAAAGACGGGAAAATAAACGTAAATGGCCCCGGGACATTACGTTTGAGCAGTTTAAACCCTGCATTGTCAAATTTTGCATACTCGGCAGCCATAGAGATACTGTCGCACACAATTGAAAGAAATTGCTTATCCGGGTTTATTCCCTTCAATTTGCATATTTTGTTTATGGCATTATTGTTCAAGGCATCGCAACCTATCGCATAAAGCGTGTCTGTCGGATAAATCACGATTCCGCCATCTTTTAAAATATCGACAACAGAATGCAGCGTTTTGTCGTCGACTGTAGAGCCGTATATTTTTATCGTTTTCATTCTTACTGGAAATATTCAATCTCAAAATTATTGCCACCGGCATACTTCTCCAACAGAGACACTGTCCATGCCACCGTTTCCTCCAACGGCATCTCCTCTCCGAATGCATTTATCTGCATTTGCAACTTACGGGTATCCAACGTCAGTTTTGTCCGCTCCTCGTCACTTGTGGGCGACCCTATTCCACCGACAGCATCCCGATACAACGGCAATCCCGCCACATTCAGCAGCCCCCTGCCTATTCCCTCGAATTTTTCATTTACCTCTCCGACACCCCACGTAATGGTGTCGCCGACTATTTTATCCGCATCAAAACCTCCGATAGCATAGCCGCTGCCAATCGAAACCAAATTTATCAAATCGACGAGAGTGTTTATCCGATAGACATCCATACCCTTGACAATTCTTCTGCACAAAGCCTCGCTCGACACTCTGTAACGGTTGGGATCCTTTCCGAAATGTTTATACAGGCTTCGCGTGGCAGCAATTGCCGGACGCTTATTTATCCACGCCATTTCATAACTGTCGCGTATTCTGTCTTCCATCTGCCGTATCTCCGTCCAAAGCATCTCGTCAGTTTCCGAATTCACGACATCCGCCCGGAGCAGTGCAATCCTCGTATTGGGACACACATTCTTTATTTCTTGACCGATTATAACCTTCATTGTTCTGCCATTTGTTTAAAGCACGAGCAAAGGTATGCAAAATACAATGATTTTATCTACCTTTGCAACAAAAAATAAGAATAATGAAAATTGGCATCATAGTAGCAATGGGAAAGGAGTTGAATCTGCTCCTTAACCAAATTGAGAACAAACGCACAGAAACAACCGACGGCTATATGTTTCACTGCGGCAACATAGGCAAACATGAGATTTTGCAATTGCAATGTGGCATTGGAAAAGTCAAATGCGGCAATCGGAACCGTAATGACATGATTGGCAACTACAGTCCAGAATTGATAATAAACACCGGCGTGGCTGGCGGAGCAGACAAAAGTGTCGCGCAGATGGACATAGTTGTGTGTGAGAAGATTGCGCACCATGACATATGGCGCGGTCCTGGCACACAGTATGGAGAAGCAGCAGGATGCCCACTGTTTTTCCATTCCGATGACGCAATAATCAAGCATCTGCACACATCCGCCAAAAGCGCGTTGAAATACGGACTAATCTGCTCTGGCGACAAATTCATTTCAAAGGCAGAAGAAATATCCGAAATCAAAAGCCATTTTCCTGACGCAATAGCCGTAGATATGGAATCTGCTTCAATTGCCCAAGTGTGCTATATGAAAAACGTCCCGGTTCTTGTTGTTCGCGTAATCAGCGACACTCCAGGATGCGACAACGACAATGCCAAGCAATACGACAACTTTTGGGAAACAGCTCCCGAACACACATTCAAGGTGCTTACAGAAGTGTTGAATACAATATAAGTTTAGTAATGGAAAAAATAGCAAGTTTTACAAATAAACCACTTTGACTCTCAATCGGGGTATATACGTCTCCCGTAAGGACTCGACTGAACATGGTGACATAATCACCACTTTCGACGTACGTATGAAAGAGCCAAATCGGGAACCAGCTGTAAGCCAGTCGGCTCTGCACACAATAGAGCATCTCGCCGCAACTTTTCTTCGCAATCACAAGCAGTGGAAAGACAAAATCGTGTATTGGGGACCTATGGGCTGCTGCACTGGCAACTACCTTATTGTGAAAGGCGACCTTGCTTCATCCGACATTCTCCCATTGATGGTTGAGACTTTTGAATTTATCCGCGATTTCGACGGCATCATTCCCGGAGCCACACCTCGCGACTGCGGTAACTACCTGCTCAACAATCTCCCAATGGCAAAATGGGAAGCAAAGAAATATCTTGACGAGACACTATATGTGGCAACCGATGACAATCTTAATTATCCCGACTAAGACTGTTCAACTGTAGCGTTTGTGGTCAACAGCCACATGCCGGCATCATATTTGAATTCCAGAAGTCCCATTGAGCAAAGGAATATCACGATATTCTCTGCCATCTTCTTTGACAAATGGCACGACAACATTATATTCTCAAGAGTGACTGAAACTTTTTCCGAAACGAAGTTCAGCACTCTTGATTCTGTTTCTGAATACGCGAACAAGACTCCCTCTTCTTTCTTTGCCTTCCAAACCCTTGTCAATAATTTTGGCGCCACAATATTTTCATCAGCAATGCGATAATAAGACTGCCACGTGTGGTTGTCATCCTGCGCCATTACCGGACGGCTGTCTGCCGGCTGAATTTCCACAAGCAAAACATATTTGCCGTCAGCGCAGTAAAGACGTTGACTCACCGTCTGAGCCGGCTTGCAGTACATTTCAGCTGCTTGCTCTATCATATAGAATTCCTCCTCGGAGCGAATACCTGCAATATTGCCATTGTCCTTCACTCCCACAAGCAAGCGTCCACCAGAATGATTGGCAAATGCCGAAATGCTTCTCGCTATTTTTCTGGAGTCAGAAATGGAAAATTTAAAATCCTGCATCTCATGCTCGCCCTCTTCAATTAATTCCAATATATATTCTTTATCGTGTATCGCCCTGAAATTCTTAATTTCCATCTTTTTTTCTTTTTTCATACAACTGATATGAATTCACAATATTGTGCCACACACTGTAAAAGCCTCCCGCAATAGATGTTATCGGAGTGAAAAATGTGAATCCCATCCATATTGCAAAAACCGTATTCTTCTGTCCCAAAGCCTGCCCGGCTGTTATAGAATCATTGTATTTCCGCCCGATTTTCTTTCCGAAATAAAACTGCAATGCACAGCATACCAATGATATCAATGCCACACCTATTTGATAAACGATTGGCATTTCCGCATGGATAATGGTCCGTGTCGTCACCGAGATGGCAAGTGCAAGCGCAACCGCCCAAATATAAAACGACAGATTAAAATAATTTGACAGCCAATGATGCAACGACGGCAACAGGTATCTAACCAGCAATGCGCATACAAACGGAAGCAGCAACAACGGAAACACTTTTCCGACAATGAGTGCGACAGACATCAAAAATGACTGTCCCGCTTGCGGATGCACCATAGGCACAAACAGTGGCACGACAATCGCCGTAAATAAATTAATCAAGATTGTATATGTTGTCACATCCTCCGCACTTCCGCCAAGTTTTTT
>OKWD01000034.1_pt1 | contig 21570 bp, 22 predicted proteins | sample 1607011 | NCBI WGS metagenome assembly OKWD01 (sample SAMN04414077, study PRJEB24778) | human gut metagenome | material: faecal | host: Homo sapiens | reverse complement strand
ACAAGTTGCATGGTATTCTTGAAACACTCTCTAACAAATAATAAACAAAAAAAATAACAATAAAAAAATTATACAATTATGGCAGATTTGAAAGCTTTTGCAGAACAATTAGTTAACCTCTCAGTAAAAGAAGTAAACGAACTTGCTCAGATTTTGAAAGACGAATATGGTATTGAACCTGCTGCTGCAGCTGTAGCTGTTGCTGCTGGCCCTGCTGCCGGCGCTGCTACTGAGGCAGAGAAAACAGCATTCGATGTAGTATTGAAGAGCGCAGGCGCTTCTAAGCTTCAGGTTGTAAAGGCCGTTAAGGAAGCTTGTGGTCTTGGTTTGAAAGAAGCTAAGGACTTGGTAGACGGTGCACCTAGCACAATCAAGGAAGGTGTTGCTAAAGCTGAGGCTGAGGCTCTTAAGAAACAACTCGAAGAGGCTGGAGCTGAAGTTGAACTTAAATAATATTGCCTGAAATTCAGGTAATTAGGTTAAGAATCCCCTATAAAGTCGATTCTTAACCTTTTTGTGTTATTTTCAATTTCGGGTTCAATTAATATTATTTTTATGTCAGTTTCAACAGTAAAACCACGCGTAAATTTCGCCTCCGTAAAGAATCCGTTGCCCTTCCCCGACTTTTTGGAGATTCAGCTGAAGTCGTTTCACGATTTCTTGCAGCTGGACACTCCGTTAGAGAAGAGAAAGAACGAGGGATTGTACAAGGTTTTTGCGGAAAACTTTCCAATTGCCGACACAAGGAATAACTTTGTGCTCGAATTCTTAGACTATTACATCGACCCGCCGAGATATACGATAGAGGAATGTCTTGAGCGCGGCTTGACATATAGTGTGCCGTTGAAGGCAAAATTAAAATTATACTGTACAGATCCCGACCATGAGGACTTCGACACCGTAATCCAGGATGTTTATCTTGGACCTATTCCGTATATGACGGAAAAGGGCACATTTGTGATCAACGGTGCGGAGCGCGTTGTCGTGTCGCAGCTGCACCGTTCGCCTGGTGTGTTCTTCGGACAGAGCACACACGCCAACGGAACCAAATTGTATTCAGCACGTATCATCCCGTTCCGTGGCTCATGGATAGAGTTTGCCACTGACATCAACAATGTGATGTATGCCTACATCGACCGCAAGAAGAAATTGCCGGTAACAACATTGTTGCGTGCCATCGGTCTTGACAGCGATAAAGACATCATAGAAATCTTTGGTCTTGCTGAGGAAATAAAAGTAAACAAAACGAACCTGAAGAAATGCATTGGCCGCAAGCTTGCGCCCGTGTGTTGAAAACGTGGGTTGAAGATTTCGTTGACGAAGACACCGGCGAGGTGGTTTCGATTGAGCGAAACGATGTGGTCATCGACCGCGAGACCGTTATCGAGGAGGAGCATATCCAGGAAATCCTTGATTCGGGACTTCAGACCATCCTTCTGCACAAGGAGGATGTAGACATGAGCGACTACTCGATTATCTTCAATACACTCCAGAAAGACTCAAGCAACTCTGAAAAAGAGGCTATCAACTATATCTATCGCCAATTGCGCAACGCGGAGCCACCGGACGATGCGAGCGCGCGTGAGGTGATAACCAACCTTTTCTTCTCCGAGAAGCGTTATGACTTGGGCGATGTGGGCCGTTACCGCATCAACAAGAAATTGTCGCTTACAGTGCCGGAGGAGGTGAAAGTGTTGACTAAGGAAGACATCATCGCCATCATCAAGTATTTGATTGAGCTTATCAATTCGAAGTCGGATGTCGACGATATCGACCACCTTTCGAACCGTCGTGTGCGCACAGTCGGCGAGCAGCTCTACAACCAGTTTGGAGTGGGTCTTGCACGTATGGCGCGTACAATCCGTGAGCGTATGAACGTCCGCGACAACGAGGTGTTTACTCCGATTGACCTGATCAACGCCAAGACAATCTCTTCCGTTATCAATACGTTCTTCGGAACCAACGCATTGTCGCAGTTCATGGACCAGACCAACCCGCTTGCCGAGATTACTCACAAGCGAAGAATGTCGGCTCTCGGTCCTGGCGGTTTGTCGCGTGACCGTGCCGGATTTGAGGTGCGCGACGTGCACTACACCCACTACGGACGTCTTTGCCCGATTGAGACCCCTGAGGGTCCTAACATCGGTTTGATTTCGTCGTTGTGTGTGTTTGCTAAAATCAACAACCTCGGCTTTATCGAGACCCCTTACCGCAAGGTTGAGAACAGCAAGGTGGATCTCGACAACAGCCATGTCACTTATCTGACAGCGGAAATCGAGGAAGGTCAGATCATCGCGCAGGGCAACGCTCCGCTTAACGATGACGGCACTTTCGTAAAAAACAAGGTTAAAGCGCGTCTTGACGCCGACTTCCCTGTGGTAGCACCGGAAGAAGTGCAGCTTATGGACGTGTCGCCGATGCAGATTGCCTCAATCGCCGCATCTTTGATTCCGTTCCTTGAGCACGATGATGCCAACCGTGCGTTGATGGGATCGAACATGATGCGCCAGGCTGTGCCGTTGTTGCGCAGCGAGGCTCCTATTGTCGGCACAGGCATTGAGAAGCAGCTTGCCCACGACTCCCGCACACAGATTATGGCAGAGGGCGCCGGTGTCATCGAGTTTGTTGACGCCAGCGTTATCAGAATCCGCTATGACCGTACTGAGGACGAGGAATTCGTGAATTTCGAGGACTCGGTTAAAGAATATATCATTCCGAAATTCCGCATGACCAACCAGAGCACCACAATCGACTTGCGTCCAATCTGCAAGAAGGGACAGCGCGTCGAGAAGGGAATGATTCTGACAGAGGGTTATGCCACGGAAAACGGCGAGCTCGCACTCGGCCGCAACCTTAAGGTGGCGTTCATGCCATGGAAGGGTTACAACTACGAGGATGCCATCGTGCTCAACGAGCGCATGGTGCGTGAGGATATCCTTACGTCTGTCCACGTCAGCGAGTACTCTCTTGAGGTGCGCGAGACAAAACGAGGAATGGAGGAACTTACGTCAGACATTCCAAACGTCAGCGAGGACGCTACAAAGGATCTCGACGAGCGCGGAATTGTCCGTGTGGGCGCACACGTTGTGCCGGGCGACATCCTTATCGGTAAGATCACACCTAAGGGCGAGAGCGACCCGACGCCGGAGGAAAAACTTCTCCGTGCCATCTTCGGTGACAAGGCCGGCGATGTGAAGGATGCGTCGTTGAAGGCATCTCCTTCGTTGAAGGGTGTGATTGTTAAGACCAACCTTTATGCAAAGGCTCAGAAGAAGAAGGGCAAGGCGGCAAACCTTGAGCTTCAGCAGATGGACGAGGAATTCGAACAGCGTCAGGTGGCTTTGAAGGCACGTCTTATCGAGAAACTCATCACGCTTACCGACGGCAAGACTTCGCAAGGCGTGAAGGACTTCCTCGGCACAGAGGTTATTCCTAAGGGCGAGAAGTTTACGGCAGAGTATCTGAAGGGCATCGAGGAATTCGACACCATCAACCTCAGCAAGTGGACAACAGACGCTCACAAGAACGATATGATCCACGACACGATCATCAACTACCTGCGCAAGTCGAAGGAAATCGATGCAGAATTGCGCCGCAAGAAGTTTGACTTCTCTATCGGCGACGAGCTTCCTTCAGGCATCATGCAGCTTGCCAAGGTTTATGTTGCCAAGAAGCGTAAGATCGGTGTCGGTGACAAGATGGCGGGTCGCCACGGTAACAAGGGTATCGTTTCGCGCGTAGTGCGTCAGGAAGATATGCCGTTCCTTGCCGACGGAACTCCAGTGGATATCGTTTTGAACCCGCTTGGTGTGCCGTCACGTATGAACTTGGGACAGATTTTCGAGACCGTTCTCGGATGGGCAGGCCGCGAGCTTGGCGAGAAATTCGCCACTCCGATTTTCGACGGAGCGAGCCTCGACGACCTCAATTCATGGACCGACAAGGCGGGAGTGCCACGCTATGGTAAGACATACCTTTATGACGGCGGCACAGGCGAGCGCTTCGACCAACCGGCAACCGTTGGTGTAATCTACATGCTTAAGCTCGGCCACATGGTTGAAGACAAGATGCATGCCCGCAGCATTGGCCCGTACTCATTGATTACGCAGCAGCCACTCGGCGGTAAGGCACAATTCGGTGGACAGCGTTTCGGAGAGATGGAGGTTTGGGCGCTTGAGGCATTCGGCGCATCCCACATCCTTCAAGAGATCCTGACAATCAAGAGTGACGACGTGGTTGGCCGCAGCAAGGCATACGAGGCAATCGTCAAAGGCGAGCCTATGCCAACTCCGGGCATACCTGAATCCTTGAACGTGCTTCTGCACGAGCTTCGTGGTCTGGGACTTAGCATAAACTTGGAATAAAACGACAAAAGAATATGGCATTCAATAAAGATAATAGAATAAAAAGTAACTTTTCGAAGATTACGATCGGGCTTGCTTCGCCGGAAGAAATCCTTGAGCGGTCATACGGCGAGGTGCTCAAGCCTGAGACGATCAACTATCGAACTTACAAACCTGAACGCGACGCCTGTCTGCGAGCGCATTTTTGGTCCGGTAAAGGACTATGAGTGCCACTGCGGAAAGTACAAACGCATCCGTTACAAGGCAATCGTCTGCGACCGTTGCGGTGTGGAAGTTACAGAGAAGAAAGTGCGCCGCGAACGTACAGCCTATCTCTTTGGTCGTGCCGGTTAGCCCATATTCTGGTATTTCCGCTCATTGCCTAACAAAATCGGTTATCTTCTCGGCTTGCCGTCGAAGAAGCTTGATTCTGTAATCTACTACGAGCGCTATATCGTAATCTAACCGGGAGCCGCAGCCGAGCTTGAGGGTCATGAGGACCTTGCCCGTCTCGACCTCCTTTCGGAAGACGAATATCTTGAAATCGTGGACAAGTTGCCGCGCGAGAACTCGATGCTCGAGGACTCAGACCCCAACAAGTTCATCTGCAAGATGGGTGCCGACGCAATCTACGATTTGTTGAAGAGCGTAGACCTTGACAGCCTTTCTTACGAGTTGCGCCACCGTGCCGACACCGACACGTCGCAACAGCGCAAGACGGAGGCATTGAAGCGTCTGCAGGTTGTAGAGTCGTTCCGTGCGTCGAAAAACCGCAACAAACCGGAGTGGATGGTGCTGAAAGTGGTGCCTGTCACTCCTCCAGAATTGCGCCCGCTCGTACCGTTGGACGGCGGCCGTTTCGCCACCAGCGACTTGAACGACCTTTATCGTAGAGTCATTATCCGTAACAACCGCTTGAAACGCCTTATCGAGATCAAGGCGCCAGAGGTGATTCTCCGCAACGAGAAGCGTATGCTTCAGGAGGCAGTCGACTCATTGCTCGACAACTCACGCAAGTCAAGCGTTGTAAAGACCGAGAGCAACCGTCCGTTGAAGTCACTCAGCGACAGCTTGAAGGGTAAGCAGGGACGTTTCCGTCAGAACTTGCTTGGTAAGCGTGTCGACTACTCAGCGCGTTCGGTAATCGTTGTAGGTCCGGAATTGAAGATGCATGAATGCGGTTTGCCAAAAGACATGGCAGCCGAACTTTATAAACCGTTTATCATCCGCAAGCTTATTGAGCGCGGCATTGTGAAGACAGTGAAGAGCGCCAAGAAGATTGTAGACCGCAAGGAGCCGATTGTATGGGATATCCTTGAATACGTGATGAAGGGTCATCCGGTGCTTCTCAACCGTGCCCCGACACTTCACCGTCTTGGTATCCAGGCATTCCAGCCACGCATGATCGAGGGCAAGGCTATCCAGTTGCACCCGTTGGCATGTACGGCGTTCAACGCCGACTTCGACGGTGACCAGATGGCAGTTCACTTGCCTCTCGGCAACGAGGCAGTGCTCGAGGCACAGTTGCTGATGCTCGGTGCGCACAACATCCTTAACCCGGCCAACGGCGCTCCTATCACCGTGCCGTCGCAGGATATGGTGCTTGGTCTGTACTACATCACCAAGCTCCGCAAGGGCGACAAGGGCGAGGGTCTTGTGTTCTACGGACCGGAAGAGGCTCAGATTGCATACAACGAAGGCAAATGTACGCTTCACGCCATAATCTCTGTTGTTGTCGACGACCTTGACGAAAACGGAAACCTCGTGAAGACAATGGTTAAGGAAACGTCTGTCGGACGTCTGCTCTTCAACCAGAACGTGCCAGAGGAGATGGGCTATGTCAACACATTGATTTCCAAGAAATCGTTGCGCGACATCATCGGCGCCGTCATCAAGCGTTGCGGTGTGGTTCGTTCAGCCAAGTTCCTTGACGACATCAAGAACCTCGGTTACTACATGGCATTCAAGGGCGGCTTGTCGTTCAACTTGGGCGACGTGCTTATCCCTGCCGAGAAGGAAGAATACGTAAAAGAAGGTTACGCGCAGGTTGAAGAAGTGATGAACAACTACAACATGGGATTCATCACCAACAACGAGCGCTACAACCAGATTATTGATATTTGGACGCACGTCAACTCCCGCTTGACAAGCACATTGATGAAGCAGCTTACAGCAGCCAACCAGGGCTTCAACCCAATCTTCATGATGCTTGACTCAGGAGCCCGTGGTTCTAAGGACCAGATTCGTCAGCTCGCCGGTATGCGTGGTCTTATGGCCAAGCCGCAGAAGAGCGGTGCCGAGGGCGGTCAGATTATCGAGAACCCGATTTTGGCGAACTTCAAGGAAGGCCTTTCAGTGTTGGAGTACTTCATCTCTACCCACGGTGCCCGCAAGGGTCTTGCGGATACGGCATTGAAGACCGCCGACGCCGGTTATCTTACCCGTCTCTTGTCGACGTAGCCCACGACGTGATTATCACCGAGGAGAACTGCGGCACGCTTCGCGGACTTGTCTGCACAGAGCTTAAGAACAACGAAGACGTTGTTGCAACTCTCAGCGAGCGCATTCTCGGACGTGTGTCGGTTCACGATGTGGTAGACCCATTGACAGGCGACATCATCGTGAAGAGCGGAGAGGAAATCAACGATGCAGCAGCAGAGCGCATCGAGAAGTCGCCGATTGAGTCGGTTGAAGTGCGTTCGGTGCTTACCTGCGAGTCGAAGAAGGGCGTCTGCGCCAAGTGCTACGGCCGCAACCTGTCGACCAACCGTATGGTTCAGAAGGGCGAGGCTGTCGGCGTAATCGCGGCACAGTCAATCGGTGAGCCGGGTACGCAGCTGACCCTCCGTACGTTCCACGTCGGTGGTGTGGCATCCAATATCGCAGCCGTATCGTCAGTGACATCACGCTACGACGGTGTGCTTGAGATTGAAGAGCTCCGCACGGTTAAGACAGAGGACTGCGACGTAGTTGTAGGCCGTCTGGCAGAAATGCGTATCGTCGACGCCAATACGGGCATGGTGCTTACAAACACCAACATCCCTTATGGTTCGAAACTTTACTTCGGCAACGGAGCAACAGTCAAGAAAGGCGACGTAATCTGCGAATGGGACCCGTTCAACGCCGTTGTTGTCAGCGAGGTTGCCGGTAAGGCACAATTCGTCAACGTGATTGAAGGTGTTACTTACCGCAAGGAAACCGACGAGACATCCGGTTTGCACGAAAAGATTATCATAGAGTCGAAAGACCGCACCAAGGTGCCGGAGGTCAACATCGTTGACGCCAACGGACAGGTGCTGAAAACATATTCATTCCCTGTCAACGCCCACCTTATGATTGAGGACGGCGATGAAATCAAGGCAGGTCAGGTGTTTATGAAGACACCGCGCGCATCTGGTAACGCAGGTGATATCACCGGTGGTCTTCCACGTGTCACTGAGCTCTTCGAGGCACGCAACCCGTCTAACCCAGCCATCGTTTCAGAAATCGACGGCGAGGTTATGTTTGGAAAAATCAAGCGCGGTAACCGCGAAATCAGCGTGACATCGAAGATTGGCGAAGTGAAGAAATATCTCGTGCCGTTGTCGAAGCAAATCCTCGTACAGGAAAACGACTACGTGCGCGCCGGCACACCGCTTTCAGACGGTGCGATCACTCCGTCAGACATTCTTAACATCAAGGGCCCGACAGCCGTTCAGGAATACATTGTCAACGAGGTTCAGGACGTCTATCGCATGCAGGGTGTGAAGATCAACGACAAGCACTTTGAGGTGATTGTGCGTCAGATGATGCGCAAGGTCTGCATCCTTGATCCGGGCGACACCCGCTTCCTTGAGTCGCAGGTTGTCGACAAGCGCGACTTTATGGATGAGAACGACCGCATTTGGGGCAAGAAGGTGGTTACCGACGCCGGTGACTCACAGAATCTCCAGGCTGGTCAAATCATCACAGCGCGCAAACTCCGCGACGAGAACTCCGCTTTGAAGCGCAAGGACTTGAATCTCGTACAGGTGCGCGATGCCGTTCCGGCAACGTCCGACCAGATGCTTCAGGGTATCACCCGCGCAGCATTGCAGACTTCAAGCTTTATGTCGGCGGCTTCCTTCCAGGAAACCACGAAGGTGCTCAACGAGGCAGCAATCAACGGCAAAACCGACAATCTGGAGGGCATGAAGGAGAACGTTATCTGCGGTCACTTGATTCCAGCCGGAACAGGTCTGCGCGACTACAACTCGCTTGTTGTAGGAAGCAAGGAAGACTTTGAATATCTCGACAAGAGTCTCGACGCCCGTCTTGAGGCTGAAGCGGCTGAAGACGCTGCCAAAATCAAGAAGGCTGAAGAGAAAGGCAAATAAAGAAACTGATTGAAAAAACTGACAATAAAGATAGCCCGGCGATTGGTTCGTCGGGCTATCTTTTTAATGAGTGGACAAACTTCCTGTATTGGAAAAGCATCCATCATGATATGGAACATTCGTTTGAGATTACAAGGAAAAGGTGTCTTAATAAAGTGTTGTCGATACAACCGTCGTTCCAGTATATCGCCAACGGAAACGGAAAATCCGCAGTTCTCCTTGTCCGCCTGTATTGCAGATTTTGAGAAACAGGAGCTTCTCAGGGTTTTGTATGGGTGCAAATAAATGGTGGGTGGAGGGGATTGGATGCTCTTGCCACTGACGTTTATTTGTCGTAACTTTGCACGGTCATCAATATCGATATGGCAAAGAAGAAGTATCAGAAAAGAAACAGTACCGCGCGTCAGGTGAGAACTGCCGTGATTGTTGTGGCGGTTATCGTGGCTGTGTGGTGGTTTATAGGACATGCGAAGGAGTTGGGCTTCAAGCGTGTTGAGAGTGGTGCGCCCGCCAGCAATGTCGATGTAGAGGCGCTTATGGAAGTGAATGCTCCAGAGGGGTTGCGGCAGCAGATTGTTGCGTATGAGGGCTACACCGCGTCGTTCACGCCGACCTGCGTATTCCCAACTATGTTGTCTACGAACTCACACGTTTCGAGACCCAGGGCGCGGAGCAGCGTCACGACAAGTTTATGTGCGACACCGAAGTGGATGGCTGTCCGACTACCGACGACTATAAGGGTTCGGGCTACGACCGCGGTCATATGGCTCCCGCTGCCGATATGAAATGGAGCAAGAAGGCGATGCAGGAGTCGTTTTTTCTGACAAATATATGTCCGCAGAACCATTCGCTCAACAGCGGCGGGTGGAAGCGTCTGGAGGAGAAAGTGCGCCTGTGGGCAGACCGCGACAGTGCAGTCATTGTAGTTTCCGGGCCAATCGTGCAAGGCCACATCAACCGTTTGGAAAGCGGAGTGGCTGTGCCTACCGGTTTTTTCAAGGTGCTGCTCGCTCCGTTTGCCACCCCGAAGCGCGCCATCGCATTCATCTACAAAGAACGAAGGCGGACAAAAGGTGATTGAGCGGCAGGCAGTAAGCGTAGACGAGGTGGAGGCTCTCACGGGGTTTGACTTCTTCTCTTCGCTGCCCGACGAGGAGGAAAATGAAATAGAAAAAACTTGTGATTATTACGAATGGAACAATTAGACATCAACCAGCATAACGACGACACAATATGCGCCGTGTCGACACCGGCGGGAGTGGGAGGAATAGCAGTGGTGCGCGTCAGCGGACGCGACGCCGTGAAATGCGTGATGAAATCATGGCGCGGAGCCGACCTTAATGCCGTGCAGACCCACACGCTGCACCTCGGACGCATCGTCGACACCGACGGCGAGACGCTCGACGAGGTTGTGGCAGCCGTATTCCGCGGTCCACGGTCGTTTACTGGCGAGGATGTCATCGAGCTGTCGTGCCACGGCTCGCTATGGGTGCAGCAGCAACTTGTAGCACTGCTCATCGGCAATGGGTGCCGCGCCGCCGAGGGAGGCGAATTCACGCGTCGCGCATTTATGAACGGGCGTCTCGACCTGTCGCAGGCAGAAGCCGTAGCCGACGTGATTGCAAGTGGCTCGAAAGCGGCACACCGCATCGCCGTAAGCCAGATGCGCGGCGGTTTCAGCCGTATGCTCTCCACTTTGCGCGAACGACTGCTCGAATTTGTGTCACTTATGGAGCTTGAACTCGATTTCAGCGAAGAGGATGTGGAGTTTGCTGACCGCACACGTCTAATCGCCATCGCAGAAGAAATCAACACAGCCGTGACACGCCTTGCCGACTCTTTTGCCGTCGGCAACGCCATCAAAAACGGATTTCCCGTGGCGATAGTGGGAGAGCCCAACGCAGGAAATCCACACTCCTCAACCGGTTGCTGCACGACGACAAAGCACTCGTGAGCGACATCCGCGGCACAACGCGCGACGTGATAGAGGACACCATAACGCTCGGCGGACTGACATTCCGGTTTATCGACACAGCAGGCATACGCCAGACCACCGACACTATAGAGACAATGGGTATTGAACGGACATTCAAAAAACTTGACGAGGCAGCGATAATCCTCTGGATGATCGACGGCACACAGCCTGTTGCCAACATCGCCACCGTTGCCGCCGACATCCTGCCGCACGCCGAAGGAAAGCATCTTGTTGCCGTAATCAACAAAATCGACTGTCTTTCGGATGCCGACATCAGCGCGCTGCGCTCAGCCGTAGCCACTGCCGCCCCGTCGGCTGCGATAGCCACAATCTCGGCAAAAGCCGACATCGCCGTCGACTCGCTTGAGCAAAGCCTGATTGAAGCAGCCGCCATTGCCGACACCGACCCCAACGCAGTCATCGTGACCAACGCGCGCCACTACGACGCCCTTCTGCATGCCGGTGAGGCCATCAGACGCGCCCTCGACGGGTTGCGCAGCGGCATCTCGGGCGACTTTGTGTCGCAGGACATCCGTGAATGCATGCACTATCTCGGAGAAATAACCGGCGAAATAACAACCCACGAAATCCTCGGCTCCATCTTCTCCCGCTTCTGCATCGGCAAATGACGTAATTGTCACAATCCGTCACAATCCATTAGTACAGCGTGCTTTACAGCACGCTTTTTCCATACCCTTACTGATGGATTCTAACGGATTCTGACCTCTTTTTCGCCCATTTTTGTATCCCGATTGTATTTCGCCATCGACCGGGACCGAAAGCGCGAGATAAGTGATGGAGGATTTACACGTCAGTACACGTCGATACACGCCCATACACGCTTTTGGCGAAATAATTGGCGAAATAACCACTTATATAAAGCCGGTATGAGCAGTAACATTCAAATTGAAAAAGTCTGTCAGTGGTGCGGAAAAAACTTCATTGCCCGGACTACTCAGACTGCGTACTGTTCCAAACGATGCGCTGAACATGCCTATAAGGATAGAAAGCGCAAAGAGAAAATGGAACGGTGCAAAGAAGAGGTGCGTCGAGTTCAGACCGGGATGAAAGGAATTGACGAGAAAGAATTTCTCACTCCCCGTCAGGCAGCTCAGTATCTTGGCCTTTGCTATAAGACCTTTTACATCTATATCAATAAAGGTGTAATCAAGGCATGGAAACTCAACCGTAAGACCCTTGTCAAGCGATATTGACACTCTATTCGCTGCGACGGAACGGACAACCATTGCACGAGAGGAAACACCAATTTCTGAGTTTTACACTACACAGGAAGTTCTTGACAAATATCAGGTATCTAACGGCTGGTTTTGGAAAGTCTGTAAAGAAAAGAAAATCCCAAAGACCGTGTATCGTGGGAAAAACATGTGGAGCAAAGCCCATGTTGACCGGGCATTTGCAAAGAAACCAACTCCGGAGGGAATCACAGAGTGGCACACTGTTGCTGAAATCCAAGAGAAATTCGGAATGACACTATCAGCCATATACAACCTTGCTTCCAAGGAAGGAATTCCGAAAACTAAAGTCGGTAAAGAAGTTCGCTATTCAAAGAATCATTTTGATGTGGCTAAAGTCGTGGCAGAGCCTGAACCTCCGGCTGAATACACGATTGCCGAGGCTATGGCAAAGTTTGGCATGACAAGAGACCAGCTTTATCACTATGTCAAAACATACAAGATAACCCGTACCAAGAGAGGCAAGTTTACCTATCTCTCCCGCAAAGAACTGGATGATTTGCTTGCGCCACCTACGATTTAGCCGAATCCGGCTATAGTGGTGCGATGGTGGCTGATTCCACCATGCAAACACTACCGAACTTTGCGTCAAACTTTTAACTCTTTCAAGATAAATGAATACCTGCACTAAAGTTTTCCTTCGTAAAAAAGAAATATCGGGCGACCGCATTCGCTCTACCTCGACTTCTATCCCCCGATCCGAAATCCTCACACCAACAGGCTCAGCCGCCGTGAGGGCCTGGGAATCGACCTCTACGGACATCCAGCTAATGCCCGTGAACGAGAGTTCAACGCCTCCATGATGGAAAAAGCGGAGGCTATCCGCTGTCGCCGCTTTGAGCAGTTGCTCAACGAGCAGTTCGGCTTCCTCGATAAAGAGAAGCTCCGCATCGACTTTCTGGAATACTTCCGCAAGAAGTGTTTCAAGAAATACCAGAAGTGGAAGATTGTCTATCAGCACTTCTATGATTTTTGCGACGGTACATTTACCCTCGCAAAAATCAATGAGGACTTCTGCAAGAAGTTTCAGGCTTACCTTCTTAAAGGTGGCCGTCGTGACGGTCGCAAGAGCAAGCTCGCCCACAATTCAATCGTCGGTTACTTTGTTATACGATGCAAAATTAAAGACAGGTTGTATCAAAATGCGATACAGTATCAAATTTCATAATGAACCCGAGAATTTTTTGACAGGATTACCACGTTTCAGATTATCATGGTTACTCCATTGGCGAGATTGAGAAACTGCTAACGTTTTATCGTTCTGTTGGCGGAGTTTTAATAGAAGGCGTTCTCTTGCAAGAGCCTTATTCTGCGATTGGGTGCGTTCATCAGAGCATTTTACCGATAGACCGGTAGGTGTATGGATTGCACGAACCGCAGTCTCGACTTTGTTGACATTCTGACCGCCCTTGCCTCCCGATCGACAGGTTTCATAAATAATGTCAGATTCATCAATCTGCGGAAGCGACACTTCATTGAAGAAGTTGACGCCTACAAACCAGTTGCTGCGTTTGTGTCCCGGACGATAGGGATTCTTGGTTGAACGCCAAAGTATCGTGCCTTGCCACTCGTCAATAACAGACTGGTGGATTGATTCTTCCGTGGCGAATGTCATTGACATGAAGCACCCATGCGCCTGATTGTGAGGCTCACAGTCGGCGAGTTGCAGCGATGGGAAAGCCTTTAGCAATTCGCGGGCAACGAGCGTGACGGCTCGGGCACATTCCACCGGACCCCGTCCGGCTGTAATCTGTATATATTTTTTCATTCTCCGTTGTCTTTGATGTTAAGTTTAGGTTTTATCATAGCGATGACCTCGACTGTCGGCCGGATAAGTTCGAGTATCTCCCCAGTTGGTTTGTATGCCATCGGGGATTCATCAAGAGTACCGGCACATACTGATGATGAATAGATGCCTGCCATTGAATTTTCAAATTCGTTCAATGATATTTGCTTTTTGGCTTGGGCGCGGCTCATTATGCGTCCGGCGCCATGCGGAGCGGTGTTGAACCACTGCTCATTACCTTTCCCTATACAGATAGCAATGCCGTCGCGCATATTGAACGGGATTGCCACTTTACGACCCTCGGAAGCATCAATCGCACCTTTGCGTAACATAGGCACGTCGTCCGTTACCGATATATAATTGTGAGTGGTAAAGATTGATTCGACACATTTTGCCTTGCACAACTTTTTGAGAATGGCGAAAATGCGGTCACGAATTATCTGATGATTAAAAAGAGCGTATGCCTGGGCTATAATCATATCCGAGAGATAACCGCGCAAAGCATCGCCCCAAAGATAGCCGATGTATTTCGCTCGTTTGGGATTCTGTGCAATATTTCGCCAGTGATTGGCAACTTTGACTCCGAGATTTCGAGACCCACAGTGAATAGTCAGCCATCCGTCGCCTAATTCGGAGTCTTCTCCATATTCTATGAAATGATTGCCGCCACCGAGTGTTCCGAGACTTTTGTAGAAGATACCTTCCTGAAGTTTTATGCGACGGCAGAAGTCGGTGATGAAACGTCCATCAATGCGAGGAGCCTCATTGATAAGGTCAGGGGTAGCCGAACGGGCCTTCTGATACTGTGAGTTCAGAAAGCGGAACAATTCTTTTTCATTAAGTGAGTTCTTTTGGCAAATATCCGTGCCTGTCGGAATTACCTCGCGGATGCGATGGTCGAGCAACGGAAAGTCATTGGGGTTGATAGCAAACGAAAGTCGGTGCATGGAAATGGTACAACCAATGTCAACTCCTACATGGTCAGGATTGACATACATTCCGATTGGATAGGCTGTGCCTACATTGCATGAACTCCCGGCGTGAACGTCGGGCATTTGCACGATGGGCACACCCTCCATTGCAGGATGATCGCACAGTTCAGTTATCCAGTCAAGAGCTGACAGCTCTATATTATCGGTGAATATCTCAGCCGATGTTGTTTTTCCATTTATATTCATGCCGCAAAGTTGAGATGTGCGTGCGCAATGGATTTGCGCACTGCTGAAAAATTTGCTACTTTTGTAAAAAAATAATCTGATTATGCCTATCAATCGCGCCACTCTCATACGAATTTCCACCATTGACAAGTGCCTCCAGAACCATTATCGCCGCTGGACTATCAACGACTTGATTGACGCCTGTACCGATGCGTTGGCGGAATTTGAAGGGCGAAGTAATCCAGTGAGTCGCCGCACGTTTCAGAACGACCTTGCACTGATGCGCAGCGACCGTTTGGGCTATAATGCCCCTATAGTGGTTCGAGAAAACAAATATTATGAGTACGAAGACCCCGATTTCAGCATCACGCATCTACCGCTGAATGATGAAGGTCTTGATGCTCTCAACTCAGCTCTTGACATATTGCGACAGTTGCAGGGCTTTCCGCAGCTGGCTTCTTCTATCGACACAATAAGCAAACTCAACGAGCAGATTTCGCGACATATGGGCACGTCGGTTCCGGCTATGGATATGGAGCATGTGGCAGGATACAGGGGGGCAAAATTTATAGGCGACATATATGACGCTGTGCGCAAACAGCAGACTATCATTATCGAATACCAGTCGTTCAAGGCTCGACAATCCGAGGCTTTGGTGGTATATCCCTATTTGTTGAAGGAGTATCGTAACCGATGGTTTCTAATCGGTGAGAAAGCGTCAAACTGCGTACCGCAGGTCAATATCTTTGCTCTCGACCGCATCCAGTCGTTAGCAGTTGACAAAGAACATCCGTTTAAGAAATGTGTTGACTTCGACCCGGAACACTTCTTTGATGACACAATCGGAGTGACCAAAGGGATTCATGACAAGGCGCGGCGTGTGGTTATTAAAATCGACCGCCAACAGGCACCATACGTCGAGTCAAAGCCATTCCATAAATCGCAGAAAGTGGAGCAACGTTTCCGCGACGGCTCAATCCAACTCTCTCTAAAGGTCGTCATAAACAACGAACTGGAGCGTTTGATTCTCGGCTACGGAGGTCATGCCGAAGTCATTGCTCCACCGGAGTTCCGCGCCCGGATTGCAGAGAGCGTCAGCATAGCTGCACGACACTATAATGATGCTTCTAATGACTCGGCTTGTCCTACTTCAAAATAAGATAGTTTCACGGAATCATTCCCCTTGTATAGAACAAAAGCCATTTCCGTGTGGTCGAGTTCTACACTATCGTATATGGCATCGGTATAGCCGTAAGGTGTCATTATGCCAATTTTTTCATTTTTATGTAGAATCCAAAAAGTGGTTGGATGGCGTGAGTCCTTGTAATTCACTTTCACTAATATCTTCATACTCACAAGGCACAAATGGCTCTATCGAGCTGAGGGTGAAAGGTCTCTCGTCTGTACTGGTCTCGTCATAGTAATCATTCTTTATACGGAACATTCCCCAAAGATAGTCCCATTCCTGTATGAAGAATAGTTGCTTTTCCCATCGTTCACTCAGGATATTCTGATAGGCAAAAGGTAATACACATACACCGGATTTTTACCAGTCGATATTATGCCCCAATCATCGTAAACTCTCACTGGGATGATCGTCAACACTCGTACCGATTAGATTATAATCTGATTAGGTGAGTTGGGAACGGTATAGTCAGCGTTCATAATTGCACCATTGGAGAATATAACATCGTTTTGCTCCAAAATTCCGTGCTGGGCATGGATATGACCGAATAGATGTGCTTTAAGGTGAAGGTCAGATAGCTTCATTAGAATCTCTTCGGATCCGTAGTTGATACCATCATCATAATCAAGTATGCCGTAAGCCGGAGAATGAGTAATCAATATATCGGTATCGCCGGGAATTTTCTCATAGTTGCGGCTCTGTCGCTCGGTTATGCAATCTTCCAGAAACATCGGAACACCATAAAACTTAACACCATCAATTTCAACTCCTGAGTTGGAGAGTTGATAGCACGTTGTCAGGGAGTCCGTCAATGATTTGCTCCATAGAGGCAATTGTCATGGTTGCCACAGATAAAGATTTTGTGTTTGTATGGCAAGTCACAAAACCAGTTGAGGAAATCAAGGGCTTCCTGTTCGGTCCCTACCATACAGAAATCACCGGAATGTACTACCACATCAGCCTCGGGTAAATCCCGGAGCCGATGATGGCAGTTGTGAGTATCAGAAAGATGGAGTATTTTCATTAAATAAGTCCTGATTCCATTGCGTTGAGTGCTTCCTTGTCGGAATATACAAAGGCATTTATGAATTTAATGTCCGGATAGCGTTCTGTAAGTTATCTATCGTCTTGTAATGCTTTTGAGGCTTATCGTAGGCAAAAATTTTAGCTTCAGTAAAGTCAAACCACGGATCTCTTATAGCCGCGAAATACTCACCGTCGTTAAGAAGGATCACAGGCCATTTATCGCAGAACAAATCTGCGAGAGCCTGTGGATTGTCTGTGTGGATAGGAATAATGGCTTTGGGATCCAGCTCTGTAATTAACTCATCGAGACTCTTCATGTCGCAGTGACCGCTGGTGTGCATATACCTATAATCATCGCCGACAGATTTTGCAAGAGCAGGATTATAAGCTGCTTTAGACACATCGAGGTATCCGTTCCACATAGAGAGGTATTTTACTCTGCCTTCATCCGGAAGTTGATTCAGCAATTTGTCAAACCGCTCTCCCTGTCTTGCAACAAGTACATAACCATGTTCCGAAACGAAATCTATAAATTTATCATTGGCAATAAATTCAGTCCCTCGTTGTATAAGCTTCTGAGGCTTCTTGCCTTCTATGTAATTATACAGTGACGATTTGCTCCAGATTTTATCCCGTCCGGCGACTATATCCATAATACGCTTCTGATAGGCATCCACATAGAACGGACGGTTTGCTCTGATAGCAGCATGATACAGACCAAACAGGCGGTCTATATTGGTTGACGAAACATAGGCCACATTATATTTGTTCTCGGTGAACGCTTTTTCAAACTCTTTCTGAAGTTCATGCTCCGACATGATAGCAGTATCAGGTCTATTGACGTTTGTAGCTTCACATACAACGTAATCAGCCCTCTTTACATATCTTTCAATAACCGTTGCCAACTTTCCGCTACGGAAACCGTGTTTGCGAAAATCGCCTGAATGAAACACCTTCAGTCCTTTAGCCTCAATGCAGAACGCATAAGCATCAAAAGCTGAGTGGTCAACCACTATTGGGGTAATATCAAATTCACCGAAAGTGAAATGTTTTCTTGGGACGAAGGTGTTGACATTGTTAAGACGCTCGGCCATCTTACGATGCTCTACACTTACTGTGCTTAAATGATTTGCAAGTTCTGATGCTATTTCTTTAGCCATCTTGCCCATATATATGGGAAGCTCTGGCGGTAGTTCGGTGATTTTGCCTATATGATCGCCATGATAGTGCGTGATTAACAGGGCACTTTTTTGTAAGTCGCCACAGGTCAGTCCATCTATCTCCAACTTTTTGTCAGACATAGGTGCGCCCGGTAGCTGTTCGCCGTAATCGACAAACAGTTTCCACCCATTAGACTCGTATTCGGTTACGCATCCTCCTATCTGATTGGAGCCGCGATGAACTGTGATTTTCATTTTTTTATTTCTGCTAAAAAAGTACCGGAAAACTCAAAGTTATGAGTTTCTAAAAACTTCTGAGGATTATAGTATAAGCTATGGCAATGCAACTTGAAATCAGTTCCTAGAATTTCAATAATTTTGTCTTGGAATGTTTCGGTATCGCCTTCTGGCATTATTGTTACGACCTCTATATCGTATGTGTCTAAACATTTTGAATTTCTGTTCAGCTTGGTCTTATGCCCCATGAAAAATTCCATCCAGTCAGGCTGCCTTGTCAACAATTCTGCTACAAATGTAGCATAAGTTATAGCCTGAGACATAGCAACCTTCTGACTTTCGGTAGGCTTGTTTTTGTCCTTGATTTCAATGATGCATAAACGTGTATGCCCCTTTTCAGAACTCTTTATACGCGCCAGCATATCAATACCACCTCCACTATGCTCTGCATACGATGGAATATGTGTGCTGGCTTTTAAGGGAGTTGGCATCTGAAAAAAGTTTCCATGCAAAAGAACCGGCTGGATGTTATGAAGAACTTTCTCTGCGCCTATACGTTTACGGAATTCTTGAAGAAGTGCATTTTCTACTTCATGTTCAGGACTCTTTGTTTTGGTTTCTAAAGACAGATGTTTGAAAAACGCGCGGAATTTTGTAGCCTCTGCTGAATCCCAATCTACGACTTCTTTATATTTTAGCGGACAACCTTTAATATCATGAGTTGTAGATTCCTCAACAACACATTGTAGTGTCACTTTGCCAGTTCTTCCAACTTTCACTTTGCCAACGTTCTGTCCTTTGAAACGAAGATAGTAGTTTTTTGTATTCCGGTCACCTACTGTCGTATAGACAGATAACCCTTGAGGTTTTTTAAAACCTTTGTATGTTTTGTCAGGGTTCGACCAAATGTCAGAAAGGTACTCTTCATACCTTTCTTGCCATTCACTATTGGCCTCAGTATTTCGATGGTTTTATTTATTATATTTAGCATCTGATATGATTTAAAATAATTACAAATTTAGTGATTTTCAGAGGGTTTGCAAAGTAGTTTGTTGTAATTCTCCATACCGAGGATTGATTTTAATTCATCCTCGGTGATGAAGTTGCCAGTGTCTCCGGCACAGGTGTTCCATCTCGAAGTGATTGAGACGATTTTGTTTTCAGGGCTGACTTCAACAGCGATGAGTGAATATCCGAATCGGTCACGGGGGAAACCGAATCCCGGAATACAAGGCACGTCCCACCACTCTCTGTTACCACAGAAGTAGAAACGGTTGCCATTGACAGTATAGGTATTGAATGACTCTTCTGAAATAACGATACACCAAGATGTCATATCGAGATATTGACGAGCCTCAGCATAACTTCCAATATAACTGACTGTATAGTCAAATTCAATCTTTGGCTCTTCAACTGGAGTAATAGGTGCCATTCCTATGATTTCACAAACCGTTTCAGGGGTAGCTTCATTGAAAGTGTTGTCGAAAAAGTCAAAACCAGGTGTTTGGTCAATGACCTTAGAATAAGTCGCACACGGCTTACATCATCAGGATTGTTGATGTCGATAAGTCCTGCAATGTTCCATATCAAAAGACCAATAGCAAATTTTGACAGTCGGCTCTTCAGTTCAGGAAACAATGCAAGATAGTTGTCCACCTCGCTCTCTGACCCAAGCTCGGCAAACCACCAGGTTATTTCTTTTCTGTATTGTTCTTCCATAATCACGATGCAAAGTTAATAATGTGGTGTCCCATTTTTCGAGACACCACAATTTTTTAGTGATTCGATGATGCTGTATCGTAATATGCGTCACCTTGGATGTAATTTTGCGCTCATAGAAGAATGTCGTGTTTCTTTTTTAATGCGCAAATGGTTGCGCAACGACAATCTATCTTTGCACCGAAATATTAAAAACATCAGAATAATGAATACGATAGAAGGACATGACGTAAAGATATTTACGGACAACATCGAGGAGAGCGCGTTGGAACAGATTAAGGAACTGCTTTCGATCGATGTGTTTTCCGACAAGAAGATACGCATTATGCCCGACGTTCATGCCGGGGCGGGCTGCGTCATTGGTTTCACCGGCGACCTTGGCGACAAGGTAATTCCCAATATAGTGGGCGTTGACATTGGCTGCGGTATGCGAATCCTCAATCTCGGCAAACTCTCCGAGATTGACTTTCACGCATTTCATGAACATATCCGGGGCAATGTACCTTCCGGTAAGATAGTGCGCGAAGATAGGTTCGGTTTCAAGCCGCTTGTCGGTGAGGAAATGGAAATATACCGTGCGGCAAAGCAACTTGTGACCGAACTTCACTGCTACCGTGAACTTAAAGACTCCGGGCGTATCAACAAGGCTATCGGTTCGCTCGGCGGCGGCAACCGTTTCATCGAGCTTGACAAGGATGATGAGGGGAATGTTTACCTTGTGATTCATACCGGCTCGCGCAATCTCGGCAAGCAGGTGGCCGACATCTATCAGGCAAAAGCCGTGAAACATCTTACCGACGGAGCCGACGAGTTTGAAGAGATAATCAAACGCACCATTGAGGAATACAAGGCAGCAGGTCGTCGATCTGAATTGCAGAGCGTCATAAAGAAGATGCACAAGGAACATCAGCAAATTAGAGCGGACATTTATTTGTCTATTATAAGTGAATCCATTATTAAAAGGAGTTCCTTGGTTCAAGAAACCTCCAGACATGAAATACTGTACCCTCTCGCTTCCCCCACGCAGAGAGAGATTGGCTTTGTCCTGGTGAGTCCATGTTTTTTGAACAGTTCTGTACCAGTCCGTATTCGGGTAATTCAAAGGATCTGACCCATCGGCAAACTTCCGTATCTCTTCCTCGGTATAAGTAGGCTCTAATCCCTTTGTTATATTGGCCCAATTTCGTGCGGTCGCATAAGTTGCAGCATCGGCCATCTTTACGATTCGTGTAGGTTGGGACAAATGAATGGTTGTAAGAAACGTTTATGGTAGGCTTAAGTCCCGTTTTACCTCGTTGGTCGTGATCAAGATAACGCCATTTGCAGCTCTTGATCCATAAATCGCAGCAGAAGCGTCTTTCAATACGGAAATC
>OKWD01000033.1_pt1 | contig 21717 bp, 23 predicted proteins | sample 1607011 | NCBI WGS metagenome assembly OKWD01 (sample SAMN04414077, study PRJEB24778) | human gut metagenome | material: faecal | host: Homo sapiens | reverse complement strand
GTAGGACCAAAAAGCAAGAGCGAATAACGACCCCCAACAACATTAGCTCCCCAACCGCCTTTAGTTTTCTTTTTCAGGCTTTCCCCACCGATATTAATTTTGGGTAGATTGAGTTTTATTATATCAAGCATAAATATTCCAATGATGATTAACACCGGAGCAATCAGCATTTCCCCGTATTTGCTTACAGCTTTTTGCACCATAAACATACTTGCGCCCTCACGAAGAATAGGAATAAGAATAAAGCCAAGAACCGTATAGGTCACTATTCTGCCGAAAGTGTAGAGCAACCCGTTTATAAAAATCCGGTGACGGTTTTCTATATCCTTGCTTATAAATCCTATTGCCGTTATGTTTGTAGCCAGCGGGCACGGGCTAACTGCCGTTAAAATCCCCAATATAAAGGCTGTAATAGCGGGAACAGAACTGCTATCTAATAATGATTGAAGAAAGTCCATCTTACAACTGTTTTAACAATTCGTCAATCTTGCTTTTAATTCCCTCTTTAAACTTGTCCGGTGCATTTCTCGCATTGGAGAAACTAAACTCGGTCATATTGTTTACATTCTCTTTTCCGTCTTTCCAGCCATTCACAAACAAAGACGACCATGTAACTTCGTACTTGTCTGCAATCGCTTCATTCTCTTTCTTAGAAATATCTACTACTTTGTAGATAATCTTGCCATTTGCTTTTTCTTGGGAATAAAGACTATCCAAAAGGGCTACTGTATTGGCTTCAATCGCCCTGCAAGTGATACATCGTTGCGCTCCATGAAAATAGAGAACTTCAATGCGGTTAGGCTGTATTTCTTCCGCTTTGTTTTCCTCGTTTTTTTTCTTTGAACCATTTCCACAGGACATTAAGACCAGCATCGCAATCAGTAGATAAAATAACTTTCTCATAGTTCATTTTTTATTTGGTTATCAACTCTTTTACTTCCGAAAGGGACAATCTTTTTCCGGCTGATACAACTTTTCCGTCAATCACCAAAGCCGGAAGACCTAAAATGTTGTACTCCATGATTTTCAATAAATCTTCTTCCTTGATTAGTGTTGCATCGCAGCCTAATTCTGAAATAGCTTGTTTAGTGGTTTCATACAATGCTTTACAGCTTGAACACCCGGTTCCTAATACTTTGATTTCCATTTCTAATTCTACTTTAAAGTTAATATAATAATCGTAATTCGTAGAACTACGAACAATGATTTTAAAAAAAGGTGCTGTTATTCACAGCACGATGTACCTTTACATTGGCAATCCCCCAAAAAAGTAGTAAATAACTTTCGTGCGAGTTCCCAATTTTCCCGGTTGATACAATATCGTACTTTTGGCGTTTCTATTTCTCCTTGAATTAAGCCAGCTTCTTTCAGTTCTTTCAAATGTTGAGAAACGGTTGCCTTAGCGATAGGCAGCACTTCGTGTATATCACCGAAGAAGCAACTTTCTTGATTTGCTAAAAAAGCAAGAATAGCCATTCGTGCGGGATGTCCCATTGCTTTGGCAAAACGAGCAATCTGTTCCTGCTCTACTGTGTACGGTTTATCTTTCACTTCAATATCTCCTTTTTATTTGTTGTTCGCAAACAACGAACAATATTTTAAATAGCAAAAAGAAGTAGGAACTTTTTTTCAGGTAGGTTGAAAATTGAGTTTTAGTTTATCGCTTTGTATAGATATCCAAAACGGACTAAACCTGTTTGTGTTGACAGCAAAATAGATGCTGGCGAAAAGAAAAAGAATGTTTCTCTTTTCGCCAGCTTTATTTTTTATGATTGGCGGGCTTTTGTTACCTTTGCAGCGTAAGCCCACCACTAAGCGAATTTCTTCGTTTTTTTGTTACTATTTTGTTACCCACTGTTAGTAATAGGTGGGCTTCCTTATTGATAATCAGATTAATACACTCTATGATATATAATTTGTGGCAGAACATCATCAATAGTTATCAGTTGTGGAAGAAAAGAAAAAATGAGATAAAAAATTAAGTCGCAACTATTTACTTTGTTATACGTAATGCTTGGTATGGTAAACTATATAGTTGCGTTCTATTAAAAATGAATTTGCCGTATATATCTCTTAAAGATTTCTTACGAAACCAGTAAAACGTTTCAATCCTTCTGCCAGTGTAGTACGTGGGCAGGCGATATTCCAGCGCATGAATCCTTTTCCTTCAGTCCCATACATTGTTCCTGCATTGAGCCATAATCCGGCTTCGTTAACCAATCGCTGTTCGAGTTCCTGCGAGTGTATGCCGAGTCTGTGACAGTCCATCCAAACGAGATAGGTTCCCTCCAATACCGTGATAGGAAACTCGGGCAGATGTTCCCGACAGAACTCCTGCATATAGAGAAAATTGGCCTGTAAATATTTGATGAGTTGGTTCAGCCACTCTTCCTCTTCGTTGTAAGCTACTTGAGTAGCAATTACACCAAAAGGATTGACATCACATACTTCGTTATCGTTAATGGCCCGATCGATTTTCGCCCGACGGTCAGCATCAGCACATATAATGTTCGCAATCTGTAATCCGGCAATATTGAACGCTTTACTGGGAGATATACAGACTACAGAATGGTGACGGAAATTTTCTGAGATGGAAGCAAACGGTGTGTAACGGTACTCTGGAAAAACCAGTTCGCAATGAATCTCATCCGAAACGACCGTAACATCGTGTCGAATACAAATTTCACCAATACGTACCAGTTCTTCACGTTTCCACACCCTTCCGGCAGGATTGTGAGGATTGCACAGCAGCATCACCTTCACTTTCGGATCAGCAGTCTTACGCTCTAAATCTTCATAATCGATGGTGAAGTATACTTGTAAAGACCAACGGTGATGATACCATTTCACACCCATTGTTACGGATTGAAGAAAAGAAACAATTATAGACCGGGGTCTGCACCAATACCTTATCTCCCGGAACGGTCAAAGCCTTGATGACTGCCGAGATGGCTGGGACTACGCCCGATGTGTAAATTATCCATTCACGGTCAATCGTCCAACCGTGACGACGTGCGAACCAGCCTGTAACAGCCTCGTAGTAACTGTCGGGCACACGGGTATAACCGAAAATGCCGTGTTCTACCCGTCGGCGTAAAGCATCGACGATAGCGGGAGCTGTACGGAAATCCATGTCAGCCACCCACATCGGCAATACATTTTCGCTTTCTGCGCTATCCCATTTGTAGGAATCGGTTCCCCGTCTTGAAATTTGTTTGTCAAAGTTGTATTTCATATCTTCATCTTAATCGGTAAAACAGGTACGCTCGTCCCGGAGACGGATTTCACAATCGGCAGGAGCCTTGATGTTCTCATCTATGGTTATGGAACCGAATTCGTCAGCCACAATGCATCCCGACATCGGGTTCTTGATATTTGTAATAGCTCCGTGAATATCGGCTTGCAACGTGCTGTACTCAAAGGTACGGTCGCAGTCAGGTCCGAAGGTACAGTTTTCAAGAATAAGGTCGTGTGCATAGCAAAGCGGTTGCTCACCGGTAATGTGGCAGTTGACCAAACGTAGATTCTTCGAATGCCAGCCGAGGTATTCGCCGTTGAGTTCGGAATCGTAGATGGTCACATTTTCCACTTCCCAGAAGGCATCCTTCGTTGTAATCTTTGCATGATGAATCTCTACATTTTTCACGTACTGGAACACATACTTGCTGTTGCTTTCCAGTCCGTCCACATAAATGTTGTTGCTGAACATGAAAGGATAAGTTCCGCTGTGCAGCTTGAGATTCTTGATGCGGATACCATTACAACGCCAGAATACTTCGTCGGCATCGTTCATCGTTACGTTCTCGATATCTATTTCGTCCATTTCACGGAACATCTTCGGTGCGTCGATAATCGTGTCGGTCATCTTCAGGTGATCGGAATACCACAATGCCGAACGCCCTCCGACATCGAAATAGCAACGGTCGATTTTGAAACCGTGTACATGCCAGAAGGGATAGTTACCCTCAAAGCGGCAATCTACAGCTTCGATATTGCTACATTCTTTGATGGCCGATTCACCGGTACGAATAATCACATTTTCCAGACGAAGGTCGTGGGACTCGAACAAGGGACGCTCGCCCCCGAATTCAGCATTTTTAATCAGTTTCATTTTGATATATTGTTTTTAGTTTGTCAGTCATTTATTAATTTTAAAAAGTCATGTTCACATTGCTGCGTCCGCGAACTGAAGCCAATCAGGATATAGGCAATTCCTTTTTCTTGAAGCCTTCTATTTTAAGTATTCTTTGAAAATTCCTCCAAGCTTATCGAATGGAATAATGTCTGTCCGGTCATATAAATCCGTATGTACGGCATCGGGAATAATCATCAGTTCTTTATTATCGCCTTTCAGCTTCTTGAAAGTATCCTCACTAAAATAGCGGGAGTGAGCTTTTTCTCCATGAATGAGCAACACGGCACTGCGGATTTCATCGGCATACGCAAGGATAGGTGCGTTGAGAAATGCAAGATTGGAGGTTTTGTTCCAGCCCAAACCGGAGTTGATGGAACGAGGATGATAACCTCGTTCGGTCTTGTAATAATCATAATAATCCTTCATGAACTGCGGCGCATCACCGGTAGGTTCCGGGTTCGTCACGGTGCGGGGATAAGTGTCGGTACGGTAGTCTTCCGTGCGCTGGGCGTTAAACTCCTGACGCATTTTGTAACGTGCATCTGCATTGTCAGCGGCATCGAAGTAACCGTTTGCTGTACAGCGGCTAATGTCGTACATTGTGGAAGCTACCGTTGCCTTGATACGTGTGTCGTTGGCAGCCGCATTGATAGCAAAACCACCCCAACCACAAATGCCAATGATGCCGATTCGTTCGGCATCCACATCCGGACGTGTCGCGAGGTAATCCACCGCCGCCGAGAAGTCTTCGGTGTTGATGTCTGGCGAAGCTACGCTGCGAGGCTGTCCACCGCTTTCACCAGTAAATGAAGGATCAAAAGCAATCGTCAGGAATCCTCGTTCGGCCAATGTCTGGGCATACAGCCCCGACGACTGTTCCTTTACAGCTCCAAACGGACCGCTGACAGCAATAGCAGGCAGCTTACCTCCGAAAATCGTTTTCGGTGCATACAGGTCGGCAGCGAGCGTGATACCGTAACGATTTATGAAAGTCACTTTGCTATGATTCACCTTGTCGCTTTTCGGGTACGTCTTGTCCCATTCCTGTGTCAGATTTAACTGTTCCATATTTTTGTGAGTGTTTTGTGCCGGGCTTTCCGTCAGGCTGAAGAGGCAGAGGAAAGCAGCCATTAAAATAGTTGTACGTTTCATAACCGATGTAATTTAAATTTTTATTGTTTCTTGTTTTCTTTTCATAGTGCAAAATTACAGCGGATTACAGGAAAAGCCGGTAGATGGATTACTGATTGTATAACCTCAATTACAGACATTATTTTACATGCATCTCATCCAACGTTCCCGCTTCAAGCAGATCAGGAAAATCAGCCTCTTTTTCTTGCCGCATTGGTGATGATGATGGAGAAACCGATATCGAACAGTAGCAAGAGTCTTGTGCAAAATCTGCCGTCGATAAAGATGTATTGCAGATTATGATACGGCCGACTCCGGCAGTAGGCATGGCACTCGTCGTTTCAACCGGAAGAAGGGAATACAACGAGAACTCCGGAAAGTTGGTCAGTGCAATGCCCGGTAGAACCAATCCGCACAACCCGTTCAGTATGGTGTACCGTTCGGATGGATCTGACAAGGATGGCAGTATGGTTGGTTAGTGATTCCGATTCCATAGGCTATCACTTTTCGTTCCTGTCGATATCTCGGATATGCCTTGCCGGTACACCTCCTACAACCGTGTTGGCCGCTACGTCTTTCGTCACCACAGATCCGGCGGCGATAATGGCGTTGTCACCCACGGTCACACCCCGCAGGATGGTGGAGTTGGAGCCTACCCATACATTTTTGCCTAACCGGATAGGCGCCGGATACATTGCCCCGCGGTCTTCGGGAGCCGTACCGTGATCGAGCGTGGCAAAGACCACATTATGCCCGATAAGACAGCCGTCACCCAACGTCACACCGCCATGATCCTGGAAGTGGCAACCGGCATTGATAAAGACACGACGCCCGATGGTAATATTCTTGCCGAAGTCTGTGTAGAACGGAGGAAACATCTTGAATGTTTCGTCCACAGGTTTACCGGTCAGGCGCGACATGAACGCACGCAATTCTTCTTGTGAATGGTACGAGTTGTTTATCTCACAGGTAACGCGCCGGGCTTCATCGCTCATTTCATCCATCAGCCGATAGATTTCCGGTGTATTGAGTGCACCGCCGGCTTCAATATGATTCAAAAAATCATCTAATGTCATAATATTCTTTTTTCCTATACTTGTTTACTCGTTTCGTATGCCTCTTGCGATTTCGGGTTTCCTTTGATTTCTTCCATGTGCCATACACCACTGCGAAACAGTGTACCCTTTACCATCGGTTTTTCCAAACATCCATTCGCTTGTTGCGCTTGAAATAGGTGACAGACCGCCCCGTTATCTGTACGTTCTTCGTAAAGCACATACTTATTACCATTTTTCTTGGGAACCGGATCGGACTGTGTTATGGCAGGTATTCCTATAACAAATAAACTTGCAATCATGATGACTGGTATACGTTTCATTATCACTTGATTTTATTAAGTTTTGAATTCCAGAATCTTGATGCAAAGATAAGTACATGACTGAAAATACAGTGTAGATAAATTACAGATGTTATAACCCTAATTACATGATTTCCGGAAAGAATAGCATAAATCTGTAGCCAAGGTTGATACAATGTCTCAATCTGTTATTCTAGAAAATGATAAGTATAGAATTTGAAATCTTAAATTGATGTTAAACAGGAGGGTATGTGAGAATTATAGCCGTGCAATACCCCGGAATTGAGCGAGTGGCTACACCATCGGCATTAGTTATGTTATTTTTACCAATAGTAAACCGGAGCGTATTTATAACAGATGAGAAATTGAATACTGCAAGAAATTATCATGTTGCCTCTTTGGTTGAAATAGTGTTATGAAATAGAGATTTTAATCCATCGAAAATGGCAGGAAGAGCAATGGTGCCATGCACCTCGTCGGGAAATTTTTTATAAATGACATGCAAATGCTTGTTTTTCATTTCAGGGATGATCTTATTTTTTAAGCTGTCGGCCAATGAAAACTGAATAAGTTTGATTGCAGGACGTTGGCGGGTGGCGAAAGCAACATACAAATGTTTGCTGGAGAAGTCTTTTTGATAAACATTCTTTGCTGCTTGTTGTAGAAAGACTCCTCGGTCCCACCATAAACTTGGGTCTATTGCTATATACGAGTCAAAAGACTCGGGATGATTTGACAGTGTCTGTAGGGTAAATAAACCTGCGTATGAATGTCCGACAAGAAAGTTTGTACCGTTGGCAGGAACTTTATTTTCCACTTCCAGACGTAGTTCCTCTATCAGAAAGCGATGGAACTGTTCAGCTCCACCACCTGCCGGCTTATCATAGGGACAATGGTACCATCCCGGCGGGCGGGCTGAGCAGGTAGGAGTGAAATCTCTGGTCCGGTCTGTGTTTAAAACAGCCACAACGATGCAAGGAGGTAAGTTTGAGGTTTTAGAAGAAGAGAAGAAACGCGTAAAACCAACCACGGAATGAAAGAAGGAATCTCCATCCAATAGATAAAGAACCGGATAAGCCTTTCCTTTTTCACCAGCTTTGGTCTCAGGTACATAAATCCAATATTTTCTTTCTTCATTCAGTATTTCAGAAAACAATGTATGACGCGTTCCGATATAAATGGAATCTTGTTTTTGTGCGGAGAGGGGAAATATCCATCCTATTTGTATGAACAGTATTATATAAAGTATCTTCATTTGTTCGTTTTTTGGGGTTGCAAAGTTCGATGAAAATATGGATATGGACAATCCCTATTTTAGGTATTTCAGAATATCTCCAATGGAATTTCCTCTATGTCTTATGATTTTGTGGAGGTGGCACCGGATGCATCGGAAGGAATTGATTGAACCGGATTTTTAAGTAACTTCTTAGGGGAATTCATTAAAATATCCTATCACTTCTAACATTTCCCGATTAATTTTGTATTTTTACAGACATACAAAGATTAACTGTAACAAGATATGATTATTTCTGTCGTCTTCGTATCTATGATGGTGGTTTTCGTAACAGTTTATTATTTTGTTGCAAAGCCGAAAAAGCAGCAAGAAAAGATTTATTCGGCGATGACCACCGATGAACTTATCAGGTTCGTGCAGTCCATGCACTGTGAACTAGTGAAGAGAATTGATGCTGATGCCATTATCATCGGTTTTCAAGGAGGTTATTTTCATTTGTTAAGAGAAAAAACAGGTCAGAATATTCAGTTATATTATAAAGATTTTTACGCATGTAGCTATGAACAGTCTAAAAAAATAGTTTTTGACATTAACAACATTAACTGCCGATACACAGCTTGGACTTGCTATTTGCGTAAAAGTCATGAGGATGGAGAAAGTGAGACACCTTTTACGGCTTGTCTGTCTGCCTGTCTGTTCTTGTCGGGCAGTGAAACTCAGTTAAAACAACATTTGCGGGTATTGCTTGAGTCATCTTTTATGATAGCCCGTAGTTTTAAAGAGTTGGCAGAACAATCTGCTTCAATACAAGACATGTTGGTGAAAAAAGAATTCGAAAATCGCTTGGCTTTGTTGAGACGAAAATTGGAGATTGGACATGGTAAGCTGTTGGAACCTGTCGATGTTTCCCGGCAAGATATGGATCAGATAGAGGATATTCTTTCTCTTTTTGGTACAGTGAAACAGGAAGATATAAAGGGAATGACACTGGTTTGCAATGGGCGGATAGAGAGGCGTACCGAATTATTGTCTATTCTTTCTTTTCGGTTGAAAGATGCTGTGATGGATGAAAAAGGACAGGCGGGAAAAGATGCTCTGATCTGTATTACACTTGCCGAAGGGCAGTTGGTGATTGCGTTGGAGAAAGCTGAAGGCAGTAATGAACGATCTCTTTATTATAAGTTGTCGGCTATGCGGACGGACAGGGTAGATGCTTTTTTCGATGAAACCCAAAAAGGCAGAGTATTCAGTAGTATGATTGAGGTAAGATTGACAACGGATCATGATGATTATTGGGAGTTGAAATATATGTTGGACGATGCTAAAGAAAAAGCGGCAAACAAACAGTTTGACGAACTGACGGAGGAACAACAGGCGTTGCTGGCTTATACCGAGCCTACCTTGCAGACTACTATTTATTGGGGGAAGAAATTTTTCAGGCAGCAATGTTATCTTCAGGCGTTGGGGTGTTATCTTTCTATTTTTCGGTATTATCAAGTCCACTGGACAGAATTGCCGGAGCGTGGCAAGGAAGAATATTATGTGATTTGTTATCATATCGGTTTTGTTTATCTCACATTAGGGCATTTTGAAAAGGCTTATTATTATTTGACTAATGCTAAAAGAAATTCATCCATTCATGCGATTCGTGATTTTACCAACTGTCTCGTCGAAATGAAGGATACAGGAGCTCTTGAGTATATTTATTCTATGGTGAGTTTGGTTGGCAGTCAGATAAAGATGTATGGTGATGAAAAGAATACCTTGTTTCCACTTTATCATTTTCTTCGGCGCAGGGCAGCACAAGTATTAGTAAACTTGAAATATTATTCGCAAGCTAGGGAACTGCTCTATCAAATGCTGGGAGAGGAGGAGAATCGTGAGTTTGCGGAACGGGAATTGCAGTATCTTGAGAGTATGGGTGCAGGTGATGATGCGAAGCGGAACGAGTGAGAAGAATGTGAGGAGGTTGAATGAAAGTTTCATGGAATTTCATAATGGGATGTTGCTAGGAGTAAAGCAGAAATGTGGAAAATGTTCTGTAACATGGACTGCTCTTCATTGAACTCTGTGAATAAAGTGTAATCCCTATACCGTCCTTCTGAGCTTTTGATTTGATGGTATCTTGCCAAGTATCCTTGGATGAGTAAAGGTCGTTGATGTTTATTTTTCTCATCTCTGAAAGAAAAGGTATAGGAGTAGAGCTGGCCGTTGGAAAAAGTGTAATAAATCAGATTTATTCGTTTGGAAAAATGTAACTTCCTCCGTTTGTCCACTATGGAAAATGTTTGTATGCTCTAACAGGAACAATTATATTCAGGCAAGAACTATTATATCTTATCGGGTATAATTCTGTTTGTTATACCAATATTATACCTGAAATGGTATAAATCAATAGATTTGACTGAACTCCATAATGTCGAGCATTTAATATAGTATTCCGTCAATGGCAGAATGCCAACTTTGATGAAAATGACCATAGTACCAATGGCTTATCGGATGGTTGTCGGTTTTGAGATGGTGCAGAAGCATATCCATCGTTTCCCGTCCAATTGTATATCCTCAATCAATGAAGGATCATTTATAGTCCATTGGCTAAGGTTGTTTTTGGAGAATAGTTCACAATGTGAAGGTGCGGTATGTGTGTGACAACTGTGTCAATCAGGAAGCTAGCAGGGATGGCATTCATCTTATTTGGATCATAAACAGGAACTTCGTTCTGCCAAATTATAAATTGCGAGAAATATCATTTTCTTGTGACTCATTTGAATGAACACGGTATTTGTTTCTATTCCATTCATTTATGCGATAGATACGGTCAATAGAGATAGCTCCACCTACACAAAGGATGGTATGATTACAAACTTGTAGAATGGAATAATCGGGAATAGCAACGAAGCGTTTGAAGTTGAGCATTGCGCCATCGAAATAAGCAGGATTATCATGATTGCCTCGCACAAACACAATCCAATTGTTGGCTTGGTTCATTCGCTTGGCGTTTCGTCTAACTATCTGCTCATAGTACTCTTTCTTTTCGAAGCCGAAGCCACAATCCCCGGCTACAATTAGCAAAGTGTCTGTAAGCTGATATTGGATACAGAGTTTGAACACCAACTGATTAAAGTTTCCATGAATATCACCAGAAACAATAATTGTCTTGGCTTCGGGAAAAGATAGTGAGAATATGCCGTTGTGATTCATCTTTTTTTAATAGACTAATTCCATTGTTTTTTTAATTGTACAATTCGATAGTTAATGTTGCTTCTTTTTATAGTTCGTCAATCAATCGCCTAACTTCGTCCATTGAAATTTCTCCTTCTATATGTTTACGAACTATGTTGTGCATATTCTTATCATCTTTTTGATTTTCACGCCATAAGTTGGGGATTCATATAGCTACAAAAGTACAATAATAATCCAGATATTGAATATAATTCACTACATTTGCATTATAAAATCGTACCAAACAGTGAAGCTAAATAGAATAAAGGCGGTTCTTTTGGAAAAAGGTATCTCTCAGACGTGGTTGGCGAAACAGCTTGATAAGAGTTTCAGCATGGTAAATGCCTATGCTTGTAATCGGATTCAGCCTAATTTGGATATTCTACAACAGATTGCAGAGATATTGCAGGTAGATTTGAAGGACTTAATAATTGATAAAAAAGATAGGTAATAATATACAAGCCTTTCTGATGTTATTATTGAGTTTAATTGATTAGAATATAAAAATAAGCAATAAGATGGCAAACTTAAATATTGAACAGAAAAAGGTGAAAAGCCTTTTTCAAGAATCGAAATACAACTTCCTTATACCTGATTACCAACGCCCATATGCGTGGGGTGAGATGGAGTGTAAAACTTTATGGGACGATTTGTTTTCGTTCTCTTTCCCAAATGATGACTGTGACCAATTTGTTGACGATGAAGAGTATTTTCTTGGTCCCATAGTAACATTTAAGAATAGAAACCAAATGGAGGTAATTGATGGGCAGCAACGTTTAACGACACTTATGCTTTTGTTAAGGGCTTTTTATAATAAACTAGGTAGTATGAAAGACTCTCGCTCAAAACGGATGAAGGAGGATATTGAAAAATGTATTTGGAGAGCTAATGAATTTGGGGAGTTTGAAACATCTGCTCTGAAAATCAATTCACAAGTTGCTACAGATGAAGATAAAGAAGAGTTTATTGCAATATTGAAAGATGGACAAGGAATTGGCAAAAAAAGTCGTTACGCAAAGAATTTCAATTTTTTCGTTGAAAAGATAGATGCTTTTCTAAGTAATTATCCATCTTATTTTGCATATTTCCCGGCTCGTGTGTTGAATAACTGTGTCCTTTTACCAATAGAGGCAGAATCACAAAATACGGCGTTAAGAATTTTCTCAACCTTGAATGATAGAGGGAAACCTCTCTCTGATGCAGATATTTTTAAGGCGCAACTTTATAAATATTATTCATCATTTGGCAAAAAGATGAATTTATAGAAACGTGGAAAAATCTAGATAAGATTACTAGCGAAGTGTTTCATCCAATTTATGGTACACCATTAGATGAATTGTTTACAAGATATATGTATTATGAACGAGCACTTGCAGAGATAAAATCATCAACAACAGAAGCTTTGCGCAAGTTTTATGAAGGAGATGGCAGTTATCCTCTTTTGCATCAGCCAAAGACATTGAGTAATCTTGTAAGCCTTGCCAAATTTTGGCAAGATGTTAACAATCAAGAAACAGAACGTTTCTCAGATAAAGTTCTAAAGCGTTTGTTCGTACTTAGTTATGCTCCTAATGGAATGTGGACGTATATCACTTCTGTGTATTTTATGTACCATCGTGATGAAAATGATGAAATAGAAGAAAATGCTTTTTGTCGTTTCTTGGACTGTATAACAGCTTTCATATGGGCGTATGCTATAACTAATCCAGGTGTTAATTCTTTGCGTACCCCTGTGTATGCGGAAATGGTTAAAATAATCAAAGGCGAAGAAGTAACATTCTCAGATTTCAAATTTTCAGAAGAACGTTATCGTGCGCAAATAACAAATTATGTATTCAATAATAGTCGTGCGATTACAAAATCAATGATTACTTGGTGGGCCTTTTCAACATGATAATCAATCATTATTGTCATTGGAAACTAGATTCGATATAGAACATATATATGCACGAAACAGACGGGATAAAGAAAAAGCTTATCAAATCCTCAGAATGTAGAAATACTTGGGAAATAAAGTTCTTCTTGAGAAAGATTGAATATCAGAGCTTCCGACTATCGCTTTGTAGATAAAGTAAAATATTATAAAGGTTTTACCACTGCTAATGGTCAGGAAAAGAATGGCTCTCAAATTGTAGAATTGGCAGAGATAAGTAATTCATATAGTGATTTTACTGAAACTGATATTATTAATCGTAATTCTAAAATTATTGATTCGTTTGTGAATTTCCTTAGAGCGAATCAATTATTGAAAGAGTAAAGTTATAGCTTTGAATATCAATTTGTTTTTTGACATAAGCTTCCGATAATTTACAATATCAAGAACATGACTCCTGAAGAAAAAGCAAGAATAAAGATAGACCAGTGGTTTGCCGATGCTGGTTGGAAAGTAGTCAACAGGGAGGATTATGAACCTACTTGTACGGCTGTAGCCATAAGAGAAGGTTTATTGAAAGGAAATCTTGAGGCAGATTATTTCCTTTTCATTAATGGAAAAGCAGTAGGGGTACTTGAAGCTAAGCGTGAAGAAACGGATGCTTTTGCTTCAGAGGTATGCGAGCAAGCAGCCTTATATGCAAGAAGTGTTCCGAATATCTATCAGGCATATCAAAAGCCATTGCCTTTTATCTTCACTTCGAATGGTAAGGAACTATATTGCTGTGATTTTCGTGAACAAGATTCTTGTTTCAGGCAGATCATGAATATCCCTACACCACATGAATTGGTAAAGAGGCTGGGAATTGAAGATGCATTTGCCGGACTCCCTACATTGAAAAAGAAAGGGCTGCGTGATTGCCAATATGAGGCAGTGACAGAACTTGAAAAGAGTTTCCGTGCCGGGCAAAATCGGGCGTTGATGGTTCTTGCCACCGGTGTGGGTAAAACATATACTGCTTGTCTTGCTGCCTACCGGATGCTTTCTTATACACCAATGCGTAGAGTGTTGTTTCTTGTAGACCGAAATAATCTTGGAAAACAAGCAGAAGGAGAATTTGGAACTTTCCGTCTGACAGAGAACGGGGAGGCTTTCAATACTATCTTTACGGTCAATCGCCTTCGCTCGTCTTCTATTCCTTCTGATAGCAATGTCGTTATTTCTACAATACAACGTCTATTCTCATTCTTGAAAGGAGAAACTATTGAGGATAATGATGATGACGAGAATGAACCTATAGAGGAAGTAACCTTGCCTCCTAATCCCAACTTACCGCACGACTACTTTGATATGATTATCATAGACGAGTGCCATCGCTCCATTTATGGGAACTGGCGCAAGGTGCTGGAGTATTTCGATACGGCAAGATTGGTTGGTCTGACCGCAACTCCTATCCCTGAAACAATGGCATTCTTCAATAATAACTGCATTGTTAACTACACATTGGAAAAGAGTATTGTTGATGGCGTGAATGTGGATTGTCGGGTATATAGAATAAAAACGCAAGTCACAGAAACGGGTGGGGCTATATTAGAGGGTGAGAAATTTAAAGAAGAAACAAGATATACAGGTGAGGTTAAGATTGTAAGTAGTAAGGAAACCAAAATCTATACAAATAAAGAACTTAATCGGAGTATTATCAATCCGGCACAGATAAAGTTAGTCCTTTCGACCTATCGGGATGTGGTTTATACGGAATTGTTTAATGACCCGCAACGTGAACCAAATATGGACTTTTTGCCCAAAACATTGATTTTTGCTCTCAATGAAGCTCATGCTACAAATATCGTACAAATAGCTAAAGAGGTGTTTGGACGGACTGATGACCGCTTTGTTCAGAAAATTACCTATTCGGCAGGCGACAGTAACGAACTGATACGCCAATTCCGTAACGACAAGGATTTCCGTATTGCTGTCACCTGTACGTTGGTTGCCACCGGAACAGATGTAAAGCCGCTGGAAGTAGTGATGTTCATGCGTGATGTGGAGTCATTGCCTTTGTATATTCAGATGAAAGGGCGTGGAGTACGTACTATTGGTGATGAGCAACTTCGCAATGTTACCCCGAACGCATTCAGCAAGGATTGTTTTTATTTGGTTGATGCGGTAGGCGTGACGGAACATGCGCAAACAGTGGCACCTATAGATGATGCTCCTACAACAAAGACGATTACTCTAAAGGAGCTATTAGAACGTATTAGTCATGGCTATATTCCTGACGAGTATCTCAAACGGCTTGCTGCAACGCTTGCCCGAATATACAACAAGGCGGATGATCCGCAACGGAAAGAGTTTGTCCGTTTGTCTCATGATGACATGAAGGAACTTTCTGCCAGAATATACGATGCACTGGAGAAAGGCATTCTTCCACCGTTTGTAAGCACTGATGAGCCTAACAATGAACGTAAGGGGCTAGTCGCTCCGCTTGCCAATCATGCAGATGCTCGGAAATACCTTCTTATACTTGCAGCCGGATTCGTCAATACATTGATGCCGGGTGAAGATACGCTTATCTCCAAAGGGTTTTCCATTGAGGAAGCAAAAAATACGACAGAGGCTTTTGAGGACTTTTGTAAAAAATACTATGACGAAATAGAGGCACTGCGCATCATTTACAACAATGAGGGAGAGCCTATAACCTATTCGATGCTAAAGGATTTGGAGAACAGACTTAAAATGGCAAACAATCATTTTACATCCAAACAACTCTGGAACTCTTATGCCATAGTTAACCCTAAAGTGGTAAGGCGTTCCATTACCAAAGAAGAAAGCGATGCATTGACCAATATCATACAACTTGTGCGCTTTGCTTTCCACCAAATCGAACGATTGGATAGCGTAGTTACTACCTCTAAACAGTTTTTCAATCTTTGGTTAGGGCAAAACCAGCGTGAAATAACTGACAAACAGCGAGAGGTTATCAGTCGTATTGTGGATTACATCGCTTCTAACGGAGCTTGTACTATCAGAGATATTCGTGAAGATGATGCTACCCATGCAGCCCAAATGATTAGAGCGTTTGGCAATATGCAGAAGGCGGACGAGGCACTTCATTCACTTTACACATTTGTAGTTTAAGAAAAGCAGCATAAAGAATGGTAACAAATAATACAACAGAGCAATCGCTCACCAAAAAAGTATGGAATCTGGCAACCACTCTTGCCGGACAAGGAATTGGATTTACTGATTATATTACCCAACTGACCTATCTTTTATTCTTGAAGATGGATGCCGAAAATGTAGAAATGTTTGGAGAAGAGTCGGCTATTCCAACTGGTTATCAGTGGGCAGATTTGATAGTACTTGATGGCTTGGATTTGGTAAAACAATATGAAGAGACCCTTAAATTGCTTAGTGAGCAGGATAATCTGATAGGTACGATTTATACGAAGGCTCAAAACAAGATAGACAAGCCTGTTTATCTGAAAAAGGTCATCACCATGATTGATGAGGAGCAATGGCTCATTATGGACGGTGATGTGAAAGGAGCTATCTACGAAAGCATTCTTGAAAAGAACGGACAAGACAAGAAAAGCGGGGCAGGACAGTATTTTACTCCTCGTCCACTTATTCAGGCAATAGTAGATTGTATCAATCCGCAAATGGGGGAAACGGTTTGTGACCCGGCTTGTGGAACGGGTGGATTCTTGCTTACAGCTTACGATTATATGAAAGGTCAGTCAGCAAGTAAAGAAAAACGTGATTTCTTGCGTGACAAAGCTTTGCATGGTGTGGATAATACGCCTTTAGTGGTGACGCTTGCTTCCATGAATCTTTATTTGCATGGTATTGGTACAGACCGTAGTCCGATTGTTTGTGAGGATTCTTTGGAAAAAGAACCGTCAACTCTTGTAGATGTGATTCTTGCCAATCCTCCTTTTGGAACTCGTCCGGCTGGATCGGTGGATATTAACCGCCCGGATTTTTATGTAGAGACCAAGAATAACCAGTTAAATTTCCTCCAGCACATGATGCTTATGCTCAAAACGGGAGGACGTGCAGCAGTTGTACTTCCTGATAATGTTCTCTTTGAGGCTGGAGCAGGTGAGACTATTCGTAAACGCTTATTGCAGGATTTTAATTTGCATACTATCTTGCGTTTACCTACAGGTATTTTCTATGCCCAAGGCGTAAAAGCCAACGTGTTGTTTTCAGCAAAGGACAACCGACCAAGGAAATATGGTTTTACGACTACCGTACAGATATAAAGCATACGCTTGCCACCAATAAACTGGAACGGCATCATTTGGATGATTTTGTTTCTTGCTATAATAATCGAGTAGAGACATACGATGCAGAAAATACTCCGCAAGGTCGTTGGCGTAAATACCCTGTAGATGAAATTCTTACCAGAGACAAAACAAGTCTTGACATTACTTGGATAAAGCAAGGTGGTGAGGTGGCCAACCGTTCATTGGCAGAGCTGATGGCTGATATAAAGGATAAAAGCCAAACGATAAGTGCTGCTGTGGTTGAACTTGAAAAGCTACTTGCGAATATTGAAGAAAATTGAGTTATGGGAAAAGAGATTTTCACAAATGATAAATATATAAACGACCTGTTCTTGAAGGTTGTTAACCTTGTCACGCAGGCAAGGGAACGTGTGGCAACAGCCGTCAATATAGCTGAGGTTTATACTAAGTTCCATATCGGACAATATATAGTAGAATATGAGCAAAAGGGGGAAACAAGAGCCGAATATGGAAAGGCGGTGCTGAAAGAACTCTCCAAACGTCTGACTGATAGGTTGGGAGATGGATGGTCATATTCAACTCTTAAGAATATACGGCAGTTTTATATTGTTTTTTCTAAAGGGCTAACCAGTGGTTGTCCAAAGCCGAGTCAAAAGGCTAACCAGTGGTTAGCCGATTATCCGAAGTCAGAGGAATGTATCTCTGAGCCGACATTCGCTCTCTCATGGTCTCATTATCTTATACTGATGAGGGTGGAAAATCCGGATGCCCGCAGTTTCTATGAAATAGAATGTACTCAACAACAATGGTCTAAAAGACAACTCAGCCGTCAAGTAGGAAGCTGTCTTTATGAGAGATTGGCTTTGAGCCGTAACAAAGATGAAGTAATGCGGTTGGCTAAGGAAGGACAATCTATTGGGAAACCATCAGACATTATCAAGAATCCCATCACATTAGAGTTTCTTGGTCTAAAACCCGATGCAGTTTATTCAGAGTCTAAATTAGAGAATGCCATTATCAACAAGATGCAGCAATTCCTATTAGAACTTGGCAAAGGATTTCTATTTGAAGCAAGGCAGAAAAGGTTCACATTTGATGAGCAGCATTTCTTTGTTGACTTGGTGTTTTACAATCGTTTGCTACAATGCTATGTGCTTATAGATTTGAAGATAGACAAACTAACTCACCAAGACCTTGGGCAGATGCAGATGTATGTCAACTATTACGACCGCTATGTCAAACAAGACTTTGAAAAGCCGACAATTGGTATTCTACTGTGTAAGGAGAAGAACGATGCACTAGTGGAACTTACCTTGCCTAAGGATGCTAACATCTATGCTTCTGCTTATCAACTCTATCTCCCCAACAAGGCTTTATTGCAAGCTAAGGTGAAGGAATGGATTGAAGAGTTTGAAGAAAATGAGGAATTAAAGAAACTGGAAGAACATGAATAGTAATTGTGCAGCCAAAACTGCACAATTACAAACAGAAATATAACGATGGATACAAAAGCGTTACGTCAAAAGATACTCGACCTTGCGATACATGGAAAACTTGTACCCCAAGATCCCAACGATGAACCAGCATCAGTTCTGCTCGAACGAATCAAGGCTGAAAAAGAAACGAACTGATAAAAGAAGGCAAAATTAAACGGAGTAAGAAGTCTGCAAAATCTTCCGATACGCCCCATTATCCCTATTTGTTACCAAATGGGTGGGAATGGTGCAATTTAGAAGATATTGTGTGCGAATTGAAATACGGAACTTCAGAGAAGTCTTTAAGTGTGGGAAAAATAGCTGTCTTGCGAATGGGGAATATTACTAATGTCGGTACAATCGATTATTCTAATTTAGTGTATTCGTCAAATAATGAAGATATTAAGCTGTACTCACTTGAAAAAGACGATTTACTGTTCAATCGCACAAACAGTAGTGAATGGGTAGGGAAAACGGCAATCTATAAGAAAGAACAACCAGCCATATATGCTGGCTATCTTATTCGCATTAGACCGATATTGATTTTTTCAGACTACCTTAATACTGTAATGAATAGCAGCTATTATCGTAATTGGTGCTATAATGTAAAAACGGATGCTGTTAATCAATCTAATATCAATGCTCAAAAGCTTTCGCAATTAATGATACCTATTCCACCCTTAAAGGAACAAGAAAGAATTGTTGTAGAGGTGGCTAAGTGGATTTCTTTAATTAATACTATCAAGAATAGCAAGGAAGATTTACAAACAACTATCAAGCAGGCAAAAAGTAAAATCCTCAATCTTGCTATTCACGCAAACTCGTGCCGCAAGATCCGAATGACGAGCCAGCCATTGAACTGTTGAAGCGCATAAATCCCGACTTCACACCTTGTGATAACGGGCATTATACACAGTTGCCTGAAGGATGGGCTATTTGTAAAATGAAACAGATTACAAGTATAACGAATGGGAAGTCTCAAAAAAATGTTGAACACTTAACGGTATATATCCAATTTATGGTAGTGGCGGTGTTATAGGCAGAGCTAATCAGTATCTTTGCATCGCAGGTTCTACAATAATTGGAAGAAAAGGTACAATTAATAATCCTATATTCGTAGAGGAACATTTTTGGAACGTTGATACAGCTTTGGCTTGAAGGCTAATGATGCTATACTTGATAAATATCTGTATTATTTCTGCTTATCATTTGAATTTTAGACAAATTAGATAAAAGTACGGCTATGCCCAGTTTAACAAAAACATCTATTGGTAATGTTTTAATACCCATACCGCCATATAAAGAGCAAGAACGAATTGTGGCTAAAATAGATATGGTGCTTGATACGATGAATGAAATATTACGGGCTGTATAAACAATCCGTTTTTGTTCTGCCTTCGGTGGTATAGGTATCTCTTATTTTGAGTATTCAGAAATCCAATATCGTTTATGAGTGTAACCAGATTGATATGTGACACTCATAAACATTGCCACATAATCAATCTCAATATCACTGTGCATTTTTAGAATCTTCATTACTGATGATTTTACCTTGAAAGGAAAAACAACTAGTTTTGAATCTGTTGTAAAATCATCAAAGATTATACAAGGAAGATTTGAGCATATCCCTGTCGCTTCATTGGTATAACCAATTATAAAAGACTTACCTGCTGTTAAGACTGGTATTGAGTAGGAATCATCATAAGCCGTTGAATTTATAATATAAGCAGTAGGTTGTTCATAATCTACAACTTATTCAAGCCTGCACATAGCCCATCCTTCAGACAACTTCTTATCATGTTCGATATATTCTCTTATATTGTTACTGTATTCATTATAAATCAATGTAGTATGGTAACAAAATTCAAAAATCATTTGGCAAAGACTAATCTCGCCAAGAACACCGTTACATCGTATGTGTGGACGGTACAGTATTTCCTCAATCATTATGGAGAAGTAAACAAGAAGAACCTCTTGGCATATAAGGGGTACTTGGTGGAGAACTTTAAGCCACAGACGGTGAACCTCGGCTGCAAGGTATCAATAAGTATCTGGAGTTTACGAAACAAGAAAAACTAAAAGTGAAGTTCGTAAAAGTACAGCAAAAGAACTTCTTGGAAAATGTAATCAGCGATGCTGATTATAAATTTCTTAAAGCCCAACTTAAAGATAGATGGTTATGAGGAGTGGTATTTTATTGTGTGGGTTTATGGCGGCTACAGGGGCACGTGTCAGCGAACTACTCCATATCAAAGCAGAACATATACAAATCGGGCATCTTGACCTATACAGCAAGGGAGGAAAGATACGCCGTTTGTATATCCCGAAGAACTTGCGCACGGAGGCTGCGAAATGGCTCAGAGAAATAGGACTTACTTCCGGCTACATCTTTCTGAATCGGTTTGGACAGCGCATTACTACTCGTGGAATAGCTTCTCAACTCAAACATTTTGCTGAAAAATACGGGATGAACAAAGAGGTGGTTTACCCTCATTCATTCCGTCACCGTTTCGCCAAAAACTTCCTTGACCGCTTTAACGACCTTGCTTTACTTGCCGACCTCATGGGGCATGAAAGCATAGAAACCACTCGTATCTATTTACGCCGCACTGCCAGCGAACAGCAGAAGATTGTGGATAAAGTGGTGAACTGGTAAAGTTACATTAGTCCTTAGAAGCGTTCTTGTTTACGCTTCTAAGGAATTTTGAATACCGTCAAAAATGGAGAATGTCTCTTCAATCTTGGCTACTATGCGCTGTTGCTCGGCAAGTGGAGGTAGGGGCAATATATATTGTTTTGCCTTTTCAATCGTAATGGTATCAACAGTTGTACCCTTTGAGTTATCATACATCTGTTTTAGCATATATTCGCTTCTCATGATGTGGTAAATATATTTCGCATTTATTTGATAGTCATTACACAAACAAAGTACACTTGCATCCTTGTAATAGAACTTATCAGACTCTTTTACAATGTAGCATTTGCCAATAGTACCAACGGCAGAAATCATAATATCTGACGCTTTGGGTACTTGGAA
>OKWD01000031.1_pt1 | contig 22011 bp, 23 predicted proteins | sample 1607011 | NCBI WGS metagenome assembly OKWD01 (sample SAMN04414077, study PRJEB24778) | human gut metagenome | material: faecal | host: Homo sapiens | reverse complement strand
GGACAATCCGTCCGGCACACTCGTCAATATGCAATTTCCGTTTTTTTCTATCTTACAATGGTCTTTACCACCTTGTCGCCTACGCGGACAATTACAAATCCTTGGCAATCAACAGCGTTCTCGCCCTGATGTGCCTCAAATGCAGCGATTACACGGCCGTATGCGTCAACAACTGTGACTGGGGCTGCCTCTGCCGCATCGACAACGAGACGTCCGTTGCGTGCAAACACTTTGAATCCTGCGGCTGCAACGTCGGCAACGCCGTCTGCCTCACCAACCATAATTTCGTTGGATGCGCCTGAATAAACCACATCGTCCATACCAACGGCTGTGATTGTGTTCACGCTTGCAAACACTTTGTAAGAATATTCCGTGTTGGCTGCCGGCTCATAAGTGAATTTCGCCGACAGTCCGGTTGTCTCAACCTGCTGGGCCACGGTGCGCACCTTGTCGCCTGCCTTGGTCTTCTGAGTAATCACTACATCGTCAAAATGCACCTCGCTGGTACCTCCGTAAGAGAAGCGGATAAACGTGCCTTTCGCGCCTTTGGTAAACATTGTGCCGTAGTTCTTGAACGCGCCTTCGTCGAGTTCGATTTCCGCGCTCTCAAGCACTGTGGTCTCGTTGTTTGCCTGAGTCAGAAGGTCTACTGTAACTTTTTCTCCGGTTTTGTATTTTCCGCTGTCGCCTGCGGCTGCGGTAAAGTCTACAAACACCACCCCGCCATTGCCGCTGAGGTCAAGAGACGGCGTTACAAAGAACGCACTTCCAAACATCGGCCAAAGCACAAGGCTTCCGCCACCGAAAGCGTATGTCGATGCATACCAACCTGGTGTGTGGGTGTAGGCGTCGAGGTTGTCTGGGTCTTTTGATGGAAGAACAATCAAATCAAACGATCCTTTCGTGATGCCCGCGAAATCTTCGTTGAGAATCTCTGTGTCGCTGTCCTCCGTAAGAGTTATGGTCTTATAAAGAGTTGCTGTGTAGGTGTCTGCGTCGGGAACGGCTGTCCAGTTGGCTGTGAAGCTGTTGGTGGTCACGTCGGTTGCCGCAAGTGCGGTCGGAGCTGCCAGACTTTCAACGTGCTTGATAACTTCCGACTCATTCGACTCTGTAGAAACGTTTGTGCCTCTTTTGGCAACAACCACAAAGTAATATTTCAACGTGTTGTCGTCCACTGTGACAATCACGCGGTTGCCCGATGTGTCGCCTTCCGGAAGCGGTTCTGCGTCGTAGGTCTTGACGTTGATTCGGTTGCCTTTGGCATCCTTGTTGTAGACCGACACGGTGTAGCCTGTTGCGTTTGGCACAGAAAGCCAGCGTGCCGAGAATGTTGTGCCGTCATAGTCTGTCGGACGCAGGGATGTTGGTGGAGGCACCACTTCATCGCCCTGTTCAATCTTCAGATAATCAATAAAGAACGGGGTGGAATAAAGGCTCGCTGAAGAAATCGACAACGCTCCGGGAAGTCCCTTGTCTGTTACAATAACAAAATCATGCCACTCTCCGTCCTCGAAATAAGGGGAACTCAATTTCGTGTCGCCGGCCTTGATGTTGATCATGTTGCCGTACTCTGTCCACGATTTCACACGCAATGTGATGCGGATATTGCCATCTTTTGCATCCAGGTCCAAATCGGGAGTAGAAATCGAATGCGGGTCGAAATCAAGCACATCGGTTGTGCCAACAAACAGTGAGCCGCCCGCTTCGTAGATTGCATCACCCGTCCATCCAAGCAACACATCGCCGAGCTTTCCGCTCGCTGCGATGTCCACATTCCCTGGCTTGCTTGTTGTGCCATCCGTAAACTGGTTGAAATCTTCCTCAAGCACCACTCCGGCATTTGCCAGCGGCGCCGCTCCAAGCAGCGCTGAGGCTGCGAGAAATCCAAATAGTAAATTCTTCTTCATCTGTTTTAATTTTTAGGTTATCGTTTCCAGACAGCAACAAAGTTACACATTATTTCTTCATTCGCAATCTTTTTTTTACAAAAATCGCCTTTCTGGTTGATTTTTTCTACAAAAGCCTTCCCAAAACCGTAATTCCGATGCCAAACGCACCATTTTAAACGGTTGTTAATAACTTTTTTTCAATCTATTACGCTACTTTTATAAATAATGTCTACCTTTACCACCTAATTAGGTATGGAAGAAGATTTTTTATGGTAATGAAAGAGGAACTACCTGTGTATCATATCCCTGCATTGGCGCCGGAAACAATCCAAGGGCTCGACATAAAGCCCGACGGCACATACGTCGACGTGACATTCGGAGGAGGAGGTCACTCGCGCGCCATTATGTCGTGTCTCGGACCTAATGGTCGGCTGTTCAGTTTCGACCAGGACATGGACGCTTATGCAAACCGGATTGACGACAACCGGTTCACATTTGTGCATGGAACTTCCGATACCTGCGTAATTTCCTTCGTTTCTACAATGCGCTGCCTGCCGACGGCATCCTCGCCGACCTCGGCGTGTCGTTCCATCACTTCGACGACGGAGAGCGCGGTTTCTCGTTCAGATACAGCGACGGCGTTCTCGACATGCGCATGAACCGCGACAACGACCTTGACGCGCGACGCGTGGTAAACGAATACGACGCCGAACGGCTGACCACGATTTTCCGCCTTTACGGCGAGCTGAAGAATGCCAAACGAATGGCTGACTGCATCGTGAAGGCAAGGGCTTCGAAGGACATTGTCACTATCGCCGACCTGCTGAACGTGGTACGACCGCTTATAAACCCTCGTCAGGAGAAAAAAGAACTGGCGCAAGTGTTCCAGGCTTTGCGTATGGAGGTGAACCACGAAGTCGACGCGCTTCAGGAGTTTCTCGAGCAGACGCTAACGGCTATACGCCCAGGCGGACGACTCGCTATAATAACATACCACAGCATCGAGGACCGCATGGTGAAAAATTTCATGCGCAGCGGACGCATCGACGGCAAAGTGGAAACCGACTTCTTCGGACACCGGCTGTCGCCTATAGCGCCGCTGTCGGGAAAACCGATTGTTCCGTCTGACGAGGAGGTGGAACGCAATCCGCGCGCACGCAGCGCAAAACTGCGTGTGGCGATAATTGGAAAGGAGGACGAGTGATGGCCGACGAGCAGAAACCCAAGAAATCGTCCAGTCTGCTGAAGCGCATATACCGCGGGCAGTGGCTTCCGTAAAAGACTACAAACGCAACATCATCGGCGTTGTGGTTGTTGTGGCCATGTTCATCATCTACATCTCTTTCAAATTCGATGTGCAGATGAAAATCGCCCAAATAATACACCTGAGCGAGGTGCTCGCAAACGCCAAGACAAACATGGTCAACGCTTCTTCGGAATACAGCAGCAAAATCCGCGAGAGCGAGCTGACCCAAAAGCTCGACACTCTTCACATGTACCTGAAAGTTGCCGAGCAACCGCCATATTATCTGGACTCTTCAAACGACACTGACGATGGAGAAGAAAAAGAAAAGTAAAATACAACAGGGCATGCTCAACCGCTACCGCATGATATTCATTATCATTGCGCTTTTTGCAATCCTCATTGCCACTATGCTTTTCAAAACAACGGTTGTCGACGCTCCCCTCTGGAATGAGAAGGCAGCGGGAACGCTTGTGAGCGGCGACTCCATCACGCCCGAACGTGGAAAGATTCTTGCTTCCGACGGGTCGATTCTGTCAGTGAGCGTGAGATACTATATGGTGAGACTCGACTTGCGCTCGCCAAACTTCAAGCCTGAGGCCATCGACTCGCTGCTGCCGCGGCTGTGCTCTCAGCTCGAATCGCTGCACACACAGCCCCAACGCACGGCTGCTCAATGGAAGGTGTTGTTTGACAATGAAATAAAAAAGGAAAAGAGCAACCGGTCACGCACTTTCCTCATTTCAAAGAAAATGACAAAAGCCGAGCTCGACACGCTCCGCACGTTCGCTTATCTGAACTCCCGAAACGGCAGGACAATCATAACCGCGCAGTCGCTCGACTGCCGCGAGAAGCCGTTCGGACGCATGGCGGCTCGAAGCATCGGCAACATCAACGATTTGAAACACGGAACGTCGGGTCTGGAGAAGGAGCTTGACTCGCTGCTATACGGCAAGCCGGGCGCAAGAAGAAGGTGCAGCTGACCACTGCGATAAAGGAGTGGGAGGACATCGCCGCCATCAACGGATACGACATCCTGACCTCTATCGACGTGCAGATTCAGGACATCCTCGAAACGGAGCTTTACAATATGTGTGTCGAGCAGGAACCGGAATGGGCGACTGCGGTGCTGATGGACGTGAAGACGGGCGACATCAAAGCCATTTCCAACCTGTCGTGGAACGAAACCGCACACGACTATATCGAGACCGTAAACCACGCCGTGCGCTCATGGGAGCTTGGCTCGGTGATGAAGCCCATATCGCTTGCCATAGCAATCGAGGACGGTTTTGTGCATGCAAGCACTCCCGTCACAATCGGCGCGAGCTTCCCATACGCCCAGGCAAGGCCTATCACCGACACCCACTCCATCGGAGCGAACCCGACGGTGACCGAGGTGCTCGCCGGATCAAGCAACATCGGAACTGCGCGGATAATCACGAGCACTATGGAGAAAAGCCATGGGAATTCCGTAAACGCCTTGAGGAAATCGGATTCTTCGAACCGCTCAACATCGGAATCTCCGGCGAGAGCAGACCCACAATACAACCGCTCGGAAGCCCCGACAAGAGGATGGAGAACCCTTGGCGCATCAACCTGTCGCGTTGCTGCTACGGATATGCCGTGCAACAGTCGCCGGTCACCAACCTTGCAATCATCAACGCCATCGCAAACGACGGAAAGTTTGTGCGCCCGCGGCTTGTTAAGGAGCTGTGGCGAAACGACTCGCTGATAAAATCAAACCCGGTGTCGTACGTGCGGAAACAGGCATTCAGCCCGAAGACGGCAAGCGAGGTGCGGTCAATGCTGCGAGCTGTGGTGTGGAGCGACCGCAAGGGTGTGCCTACGGCACCGCGGCTGCAAAACAACTTCGTGGAGATTGCCGGAAAACCGGAACCGCACGCATCATGGAGCCGGGCGTGGGATACACAAACAAACTCCGGGTGACGTTTACCCGGCTTCTTCCCTACGACAAACCGATGTATTCATGCATCGTGGTGTTCAACGCTCCCCGCATACGCAGCGCGCAGCTGGTGAGCGGACGGGTGCTGATGAACACGGCCTTGAAAATGTATGCACGGGGGATGCTCGGCAACCAATCCGACTCCGAAAAGACGGACGACAACACCCACCGCGCACCTACCCTGATGGCGATGAGCAGCGACAAGACCACAAGAGTGCTGAGCCAGATGAAGGCTAAGTCATATTCCCAGATGAAAAGCAAGGGAAACGAGAAAGGAATGGTGCCCAACGTTTTAGGAATGGGACTGCGCGATGCCGTGGCAACTCTTGAACGCTGCGGTGTGACTGTGACAAAAATAAGCGGATCGGGCTATGTGGCCCAGCAGATTCCTGCCGCCGGCTCTCCGCTAAGAAAAGGAACAAAAGCAATTTTTGCATTTAAATAATTGATTATATATGAGCAAGATTTTATCTCAATTATTGTCAAGAATTAAAGCGGTCAGCATCACCGGTGCTACCGACAAGGAAATCTCAAGCATCGAGAGCGACTCGCGGAAGATTACGCCGGGCGCCTTGTTTGTAGCCGTGCCGGGCGTCACCGTCGACGGACATAAATTCATCCCGACGTGGTGAAGGCTGGAGCGACGGCTGTGGTATGCCAGACGCTGCCCGATGTGCTCGACAGCGATGTGACATAGTGTAAAGGTGGAATGCTGCGCTTCGGCGCTGGGCTTCCTCGCCTCGGAATGGTACGACAACCCTACCGACAAGCTGAAGCTTGTCGGCGTAACCGGAACAAACGGAAAGACCACCACCGCCACGCTGCTCTACGAGATGCTGCGGATGATGGGCTACAAGACCGGTCTGTTTTCAACCGTCTGCAACTATGTTGACGGACGTGCGGTGCCTGCCACACAGACCACTCCCGACCAGCTGACGCTCAATCGCTTGATGCACGAAATGGTGGAGGAAGGTTGCGAATATGCGTTTATGGAAGTGAGCTCGCACGCTGCCGACCAGCACCGCATCGACGGTCTGCGATTCCGCGGTGCAATCTTCACCAACCTGACGCGCGACCACCTCGACTACCACAAGACTGTCGACACATATATGAGGGCGAAAAAACGGTTTTTCGACATCCTCCCTGCCGACGCGTTCGCTCTGGTAAACGCCGACGACAAGGCTGGACAGTTCATGCTGCAGAACACCGCCGCAAAGAAATACACATATTCGCTGCGCTCGCAGGCCGACTTCCGTTGCAAAATCATCGAGAGCCGACTCAACGGAACGCTGCTCAACATTGACCGCCACGAAGTGGAGGTGCTGTTCACCGGACGATTCAACGCCTACAACCTGCTTGCCGTCTACGGAGCCACTCGCCTGCTCGGTTTCGACGAGGAGCGCACATTGGTCGACATGAGCCGGCTGGTGCCTGTTGCCGGACGATTCCAGACTTTTGAGTCGCCGCGCGGCTACACGGCAATCGTCGACTATGCCCACACTCCCGACGCTTTGGTCAACGTACTTTCGACCGTGCGCGACGTGGTGGGGACACGGCGGCAAAATAATCACCGTTGTCGGTGCCGGCGGAAACCGCGACCGTGGCAAGCGTCCAATCATGGCGAAAGAGGCTTCACGACTGAGCGACAAGTTGATACTCACTTCCGACAACCCACGCTTCGAGAATCCCGACGACATCCTCAATGATATGGTAGAGGGGCTTGACGCGACGACCGCAGGCGCATGCTGCGCATCGCCGACCGTCGCGAGGCTATCCGCACCGCGGCTCAGTTTGCCCAAAAGGGCGACGTGGTCGTGATTGCCGGCAAAGGACACGAGAACTATCAGGAAATCTGCGGAGTAAAGCACCATTTCGACGACAAGGAAGTGGTACAGGAGATTTTTAACGAAGAAAAAGAATTACAACAATAAACAATGCTTTATCATTTATTCGATTATCTACAGCAATTCGACGTGCCCGGCGCACGCCTGTTTGAATATCTGACCTTCAGGTCGGGTATGGCGTTGATATTGTCAATCCTCATCGCCACAATCGTGGGTCGGCACATCATCGACCGTCTGCAAATGATGCAGGTGGGCGAGATTGTGCGCAACCTCGGACTTGAGGGACAGATGAGCAAGACCGGCACACCGACAATGGGCGGCGTGATCATCATCATCGCCATTATCGTGCCATGCCTGCTGCTTGGCGACTTCACAAACGTCTACATGATTCTGATGGTGGTGTCAACACTGCTCTTCGGACTGCTCGGCTTCCTCGACGACTACAAGAAACTCGCCAAGCACAACAAGGACGGCTTGGCTGGCAAGTTCAAGATTGTAGGTCAAGTGGGAGTGGGTCTGATGGTCGGACTGACAATGTATCTCAGCCCCGACATCGTGGTGCGCGAGAACATCGAGACTCAAAACGCTGCCAATCACCAGATTGAGGTGACCTACAAATCGCAGGAAGAGAAGCAGCCAATCACCACAATCCCGTTTGTGAAAGGCAACAACATGAACTATGCGTGGTTCACCAAATGGATGGGCGACAACGCCGAGACCGGCGGCTGGATATTGTTTGTCCTCGTGACAATCTTCGTGGTGGCGGCTGTGTCAAACGGCGCCAACCTCACCGACGGAATCGACGGACTCGCAACCGGCACATCGGCAATCATCGGAGTGGCGCTCGCCATTATGTGCTATCTCGGAGGCAACATCATCTACTCGTCCTACCTCAACATAATGTATATCCCAGGCAGCGGCGAGCTGATGGTCTACGCAGCGGCATTCATCGGCGCGCTGGTGGGCTTCCTGTGGTACAACGCCTATCCTGCACAAGTGTTTATGGGCGACACTGGCAGCCTTACGCTCGGTGGCATCATCGCCGTGTTCTCAATCCTGATCCGCAAGGAGCTGCTCATCCCAATCCTCTGCGGAATCTTCCTTGTTGAAAACCTGTCGGTGATCCTTCAGACAGCATATTTCAAATACACCCGGCACAAGACCGGCACCGGACGGCGCATCTTCAAGATGGCTCCGCTCCACCACCATTTCCAGAAACAAGGCACAGGCGACAAGGGCGTGCTTTGGCAGCATCCGTTCAATGCCATCCCTGAGTCGAAAATCACCGTAAGATTCTGGATTATTGGCATATTTCTTGCAATATTGACATTTATAACTTTAAAAATACGATAATGACTCGAAGAATTGCAGTGCTTGGCGGAGGAGAAAGCGGCGTAGGCGCCGCGGTCCTCGCAAAAGTAAAAGGAATGGACGTTTGGCTTTCCGATTTTGGAAACATTGCCGACAAATACAAGGCACGTCTTGACGAGTACTCTATCAACTGGGAAGAAGGCCACCACACCGAGGAGCGCATCCTTGCCGCCGACGAGTGGTGAAAAAGTCCGGGCATCCCCGACACAGCGCCTATCATCCAGAAAATAAAGGCTAAAAACATCCCGGTGATTTCGGAAATCGAATTTGCCGGACGCTATACCGATGCGAAAATGGTATGTATCACGGGTAGTAACGGCAAGACAACAACCACAATGCTTACCTACCACATCCTCAAGGACGCCGGCTTGAACGTGGGCCTGGCTGGAAACGTGGGGCAAGCCTCGCATATCAGGTGGCGACAGCAACCACGATGTCTATGTGATTGAGCTGAGCAGTTTCCAACTCGACAATATGTATGACTTCAAAGCCAACATCGCCGTGCTGCTCAACATCACTCCCGACCATCTTGACCGCTACAACTATGAGATGCAGAATTATGTGAACGCAAAGTTCCGCATTCTCCAGAACCAGACAAAAGACGACTCGTTCATCTATTGGGAAGACGACCCTGTGATTGCAGAGCAGCTCAACCACATCAACGTGGAGGCTCAGATGCTGCCGTTCTCTGAGCACAACGAGGAAGGCGCCAGAGCATACTGCGACGGCGACACACTGGTGTTCAATGCCGCCGAAGGCACCGACTTCGAGATGCCTGTCGACGAGCTCGCCCTCAACGGTCTGCACAACCTCTACAACTCTATGGCCGCAGGTCTGTCGGCATCGCTGCTCAACATCAAGAAGGACGTAATCCGCAAAGCCTTGTCCGACTTCCAGTCGGTTGAGCATCGTCTGGAATACGTTGACACCATCAACGGCATCCGCTACGTTAACGACTCCAAAGCCACCAACGTAAACTCTTGCTGGTATGCGCTTGAGAGTATGAAAACGCCTGTGGTTCTGATTCTTGGAGGCAAAGACAAAGGCAACGACTACTCGGAAATCGAAAAATTTGTCACCGACAAAGTTTCAGCCATCGTGTGCATGGGCAAGGACAACGAGAAAATCAAGACATTCTTCGCCGGAAAAGTCCCCGTGATAGCCGACACCCACAGCATCGGCGACGCGGTGAGCGAGGCTACACGCCTTGCCAAGAGCGGCGACACTGTGCTGTTGTCGCCATGCTGCGCAAGTTTCGACCTCTTCAAGAGCTACGAAGACCGCGGACGTCAATTCAAAGACGAAGTCAGAAAACTTAAAAAATAACAGAAACGGAGGCATCACGTTATGGCTGAAGCAACGACAAACACCAAAGTCGGCAAACCCGACACCTACATCCTCGGCATCTATATCACCCTGTTGGTGATATCGGTGGTGGAAAGTTACAGTGCGTCGAGCCGCGAGATAAAAAACGACTTGATGGAACCAATGGTCAGACAGCTTACGTATCTTGCCATCGGTGTGGTGACGATGATTGCCTGCTCGCGCATAAACTACACCAAATATGTCAACTACGGCAATGTGTTCAGCCTCATTGCCATCGGCTTGATGCTGTTTGCAGCATTCTTCGGCAAAAACATCAACGGGGCGCAACGTGCCGTGCACCTTCCCGGCTTCACTATACAACCGGCGGAACTCGCCAAGGTTGCAATCGTGTTTCTGCTGTCGCTGGTGATGGCAACCAACATCGACCACAAACAAGGACGCATCAAGGACAGGGGACTATGGATATCGGCGGTAATCGTCGGAATGTTCGGCAGCCTCCTCGTGATGCAAGGCATGACCAACACATTGCTGTTCGTCCTTATCAGCCTGTCGCTTATCATCATAGGCAAGGTGAGCGGGAAGGCTTTCATGCGCGCCGTGCTTTTATTCAGCGTTGTGGTCGCCATTCTGTTCGGCATAAAAAGCTGCGCCGAGGCAAACACCCTCTCCGACCCGGAAAAAGCGGAAACGGTGCAGACAGAACAGGCAGCCAAGGCCACCACGCCGCGCGCCAGCACATGGGATGCCCGTATGGACCGCTTCTTCGAGCGATTCCGCACCCCGCTCTATGAGCAGGAGATAACCGAGAAAAACGACCAGGAGATGTACTCATACATGGCACAAGCCCACGGAGGCATCTTTGGCGTGTTGCCTGGCAACTCCCGCGAGTGCAGCCGTCTGCCTCTGGCATTTTCCGACTATGTGTTCTCTATCATCGTGGAGGAACTCGGACTGTTCGGCGGACTGTTTCTGATCGGACTGTTCTTCACCCTGCTGATGCGCGCCGGAAACATCGCGCGCAAGTGCAACCGCGCCTACCCAGCCTTCCTCGTGATGGGAATGGCAGTGATGGTGGTGCTTCAAGCCTACTTCCACATGGCAATCAACACAGGAGTGTTTCCCGTGTCGGGACAGCCGCTGCCGTTGATTTCCAAAGGCGGCACGTCGGTGCTGGTGATAAGCATCGCCTTCGGAGTGATGCTCAGCGTAAGCCGCACGGCAACACAGACAAGCGCCGAGAAAGACGTGCGCAAGGAGAAGGAGGCACTGCCTGAAGCATGCGCGCCGCCAACCCGACACGCAACGACTGACGGCTTTTATAAACTATTGAACAACAAGACGTTTTATCAAGATATGAAAAAACAATTGAATGTACTTATCAGCGGTGGCGGCACCGGCGGACACATCTTCCCGGCGCTGTCGATAGCCAACGGCATCAAGGAACGCCGTCCAGATGCCAACATCCTCTTTGTCGGTGCAGAAAACCGTATGGAGATGGAGAAGGTGCCGGCGGCAGGCTACAAAATTGTTGGTCTGCCCGTCAGCGGATTCGACCGCAAGCATCTGCTGCGCAACGTCAAAGTCGTTGCCCGGCTGCTGAAAAGTATGCATCTGGCAAAAAGATTCTCCGCGACTTCAAGCCCGACATCGCCATCGGCGTGGGCGGATATGCCAGCGGACCAATGCTTAAGGAGGCACAAAAGAAAGGCATCCCGACGCTCATACAGGAGCAGAACTCCTACGCCGGAGTGACCAACAAGCTGCTCGCACAGAAAGCCAACGCTATATGCGTGGCATACGAAGGCATGGAACGCTTCTTCCCTGCCGACAAAATCCTCGTCACGGGCAACCCCGTGAGACAGAACATCCTCAACTGCACGCTCACGCCGCAACAGGCAAGGCAGAAATTCGGACTCGACCCCGACCGACGCACAATCCTCGTGGTGGGAGGCTCGCTCGGCGCCCGCACCGTCAACAACTGCATCGCCGCGGCTCTCGACACGATAAAAGCCGACTCCGAGGTGCAACTGATCTGGCAGACCGGCAAAATCTACGATGAGCAGGCACGCGCCACAATGCAGGAGAAACAACCCGGCAACGTGGTGCAGCAGGCTTTCGTGTCGAATATGGACGAGGCATACCGCGCCGCCGACCTTGTGGTGTCGCGTGCGGGAGCAAGCTCCATTTCCGAACTGCAGCTGCTCGGCAAAGCCTCACTCCTTGTGCCGTCGCCCAACGTAGCCGAGGACCATCAGACAAAAAATGCGATGGCACTCGTCGACCACGGCGCAGCAGTGATGGTGCGCGACGCCGAAGCCGCCGACAAGCTTATGCCCGAGGCGCTCGCCCTTGTGAAAGACAACGCCAAGCTGCAGAAATTGTCGGCCAACATCTCCAAAATGGCATTGCGCAACGCCGTCGGCGACATCGTTGACCGCGTAATGCAAATCGTTGAACAATAAAACCAAACAAAGACTATGGCAGAAAAAAAACAATATAAAAGCGTATATTTTGTTGGAGCCGGAGGCATAGGCATGGCGGCTCTCGTCAGATACTATCTATCAAAAGGGCTTAAAGTGGCCGGCTACGACCGCACACGCACTGCCCTCACCGACGAACTGACAGCCGAAGGCGCCGAAATCACCTACGATGATGCGGCAGAGCTGATTTCCCGGCTATTGCCGCGACAAGGCGACCACACTCGTGGTCTACACCCCCGCGGTGCCGTCGACCCATCCCGGGCTCACATATTTCCGCGACGGCGGATTTGACGTGATGAAACGCGCCCAGGTGCTCGGACTGCTCACCCACGACTCCAAGGGGCTCTGCTTCTCAGGCACACACGGCAAGACCACCACATCGAGCATGGCGGCACACATACTGCACTCCTCCGAGATAGGCTGCAACGCCTTCCTCGGCGGCATCCTGCGCAACTACGACAGCAACTTCATGCTCAGCCCCACAAGCCCCTACACCGTCATCGAGGCCGACGAGTTCGACCGCTCATTCCACTGGCTCAACCCCTACATAGCAGTGGTTACAGCCACCGACCCCGACCACCTCGACATCTACGGCACAGAGGAGGCATATCTGGAAAGTTTCGCCCACTTCACCGAGCTAATCCAGCCCGGCGGCACACTCATCTGCCACACCGGACTGAAACTGCGTCCGCGCCCACAGCAGGGCGTCGCCGTCTACCACTACTCGCGCAACGAGGGCGACTTCCACGCAGAAAACGTGCGCAAGGGCGACGGCGAAATCGTGTTTGACTTCGTAAGCCCCAAAGGCACAATCAAAGACGTCAAACTCGGCGTGCCTGTCGATATCAACATCGAGAACGCAGTGGCAGCAATGGCAGTATGCCAGCTGGTAGGCGTGCCCGACGACGTGATGCGCAATGCCGTAGGCACATTCCTCGGACCAAAGCGCCGCTTCGAGTTCTGGCTCAAAGAGCCCGGCAAAAACGGCAAAGTGATTATCGACGACTATGCCCACCACCCCGACGAACTCAAGGCAAGCATCCGCTCCGTCAGCTTATACCCCAACCGCCGACTGACCGTAGTTTTCCAGCCGCACCTCTACACCCGTACCCGCGATTTCGCTCCGCAATTCGCCGAAGCCCTGTCGCTCGCCGACGACGTTCTGCTGCTCGACATCTACCCAGCCCGCGAGCTTCCGATACCCGGAGTGACGTCAGAAATCATACTTAAAGATATAAAATGCAAAAACAAAGCACTTTGCAATAAAAATTCTTTGGTAGAAACAATAAAAAATTATAATTTTGACGTACTTTTGACAGTTGGTGCAGGCGACATCTGCAACTATCTGCCCCAAATTTGTGAAGTGGTAAAGCAAAAACATTGAAAAAGTTACTGTTCTACATATCGACAATCCTGGTTGTTGCCTACGTCATAGGCTCATTCTTCTGGACCAGTGCCGCGCGGCGCGACGCCACGTGCAGCGGCATTGTCGTGACTGTGGAAAACCCCAACGACTCCATCCGGTTCATCACCGACAAGTTTATCCTGTCGGAAATGAACCGCCTCGGCTTCAATGTCAAGGGCAAACGCCTCGTCAACATCAGCGAGGAGCAGATTGAACGCACGTTCAACAAGCAATACTACGTGGAGCACGTACAGTGCTACACCAACAGCGACAACAGCCTGTGCATCGACCTGGAGCCGATACAGCCCGTGATGCGGGTTTTTGACGGCAACCAGTCGTACTACATCAACCGCGCCGGCAAGCACGTCCCAGCCAACGAAGGATTCTTCCTCGACGTGCCCGTCGTAAGCGGACATTTCAGCAAGCGGTTTCAGCCCACACAGCTTCTGCCGCTCATCGACTTCCTCTCCAGCCATCCCGAGGCAGACGAAATGGTTTCGGCAATCAACGCCGCCAACCCGCGCAACGTCTACATCATCCCCCAGATGGCAGGAATCACCGTGAACCTCGGCGACCTGTCCGACCTTGACAAGAAATTCGCCAAGCTGAAGCGGTTCTATCAAGAAGTGCTGCCGGTGAAAGGATGGGACTTCTACGACACCATCACGCTGAAATGGCACGGACAGATTGTGGCAAGCAAACGCATCAACACGCCACGCCTGAAGATACAGCAGGACGTAAGCCTCGGCCACGAGGAGTCGCCCGACCCGCTGGTGTCGGTAGCAGTCAGCGAAGTTTCCGACACCACACGCAAACATACGATACACCAAACAGCCATAAAGATATGGAAGACAAGAAATACATAGTAGCCCTTGAGATTGGCAGTTCACACATCGCCGGAGTGGTGGCAAGCGTCACAGCGCCCGGCAATGCGACAATTGTGTGCTATCACGAAGTGCCGATTCTGGACTGTGTCAGATACGGCAGCATCGTCAACGTCGACGAGGTGTGCAGCAAGACAAACGACCTGCTCTACCGTATCAAGAACGACAGCCGAGTGGCTCCACGCCAGATAGACAGCGTGTATCTCGCCTTTGGCGGACGCTCGCTCCACACAGAGAAAAATAGAGATTGACCGCGACCTCAACGAAGATGTCCCCATCAGCCGCGAATTCATCGATTTGCTGAAAAAAAAGAGGCTTCGGCGGGGCTCGACAGCAAAAACATTGTCGCAGTGCTTCCGCGCGAGTATGAGCTCGACGGCAGCACCGTGGCAAACCCCATTGGCTCGATTGGACAACATCTGCACGCCGTGATGAACGTTGTGCTGTGCCGTCCGCAGATGCGCCGCAACCTCCAGATGGTGTTCGACCGTATGAAAATCCGCATCAACGACTTCATCATCACCCCGATAGCCGCCGCACAGTCGATGCTCACCAGCGAAGAGCGCCGTCTTGGCAGCGTCTACGTTGACCACGGAGCAGAGACAACGACCGTTGCCGTCTACAAAAACAACAGCCTTCTGTATCTCAACGTGCTGCCGATGGGTTCACGCAACATCACCCGCGACCTCTGCTCGCTCAACCTTCTTGAGGAGCAGGCCGACAAGATAAAACGCAGCTACGGCGACGCAATGTCGGTTGGCGTAGACCTGCCCAACGCCGACATCTCGGGCGCATCGGCTCTCGACGTGTCAAACTACGTTTCGGCGCGCGCAGGTGAAATCATGGCGAACGTGTTCAACCAGCTGCAGTTTGCCCAGATGACCCCTGGCGACCTTGCCGCCGGCTTTGTCACCACAGGCCGCGGCATGCACTTGAAGCGTATGGCAGACCTTCTCAACAACATCTCCGACCATGAAGGTGCGCACCGGCTTGTATCCGGGAGTTGACGAAGGCAAGGAGCTCTCCAAGATACCGCAGCTTCTGTCGGTAGTAGAGTGGATTTCCAACCAGCCGCAGGCGGCAAACTGCATGTCGATACCGGCGATGCCCAAGTATCCCGACGCCAACGAGCCAGCGCAACCGACCCATAAGCCTCAAGAGACTCCCGACGAGCAACCGAAGAAACCGAAAAAGCCAGGCTTCTTCTCGCGCATCATCAAGCAAATGAGCGACGGCGTTGAAAAAACATTCGAAGATGCAGAAGACGAACAATAAAAACGAACGACTATGAGTGGCGAAGATATAGCAACCAAATCAACGATTTTCCCAACCGACGAACGCCAAGTGAGCAGTTTCAACGAAAACGGCTCGGCAATCATCAAAGTTGTCGGTGTGGGCGGCGGCGGCAACAACGCCGTCAACTATATGTATAAGCAAAATATCCCGGGAGTGTCGTTTGTTGTGACCAACACCGACCGCCAGGCTCTGCTTAATTCCCCGGTGCCGGAGCAGGTGCTTCTCGGACCGAACACATCCCGCGGTCTCGGCGCGGGCAACAAGCCAGAAAAAGCCAAAGCAGCAGCCGAGGAAAGCGCAGAGGAGCTCGCCGAACTCTTCGACGAGGACACAAAAATGGTGTTTGTCACCGCCGGTATGGGCGGAGGAACCGGTACGGGAGCATCACCTGTAGTGGCACGCATCGCACGCGAACGCGGCATGCTGACCGTGGGCATTGTCACGATACCATTCCTCTTCGAGGGCGAGAAAAAAATCATCAAGGCGCTTGAAGGCGCCGACGAGATGGGCAAATATGTAGACGCTATGCTGATTATCAACAACGAGCGTCTGACAGAAATCTACAGCGACCTGGAGTTTGACAACGCATTCGACAAAGCGGATGAAACGCTTACCGACGCAGCCCGAAGCATCTCCGAACTGATAAACTTCAAGGGAAAAATCAACCTTGACTTCGAGGACGTCAACACGACGCTCAAAGACGGCGGCACGGCAATCATCAGCACCGGATACGGTGAAGGCGAAAACCGAGTGACCAAAGCCATCGAGGACGCTCTCAACTCTCCGTTGCTGAAAAACCGCGACGTGCAGACGTCAAAGCGTTTCCTCTTCAACCTGTACTACTCGAAGAAATCCGAGCATCCGTTCATGATGGGCGAGGCCAACGAGATTACAGCGTTTATGAACAATTTCGCTAAGGATGTCGACGTGATTTGGGGAACGTCGGTCGACGACACTCTCGGCGACAAGGTGAAAATCACAATCCTTGCCTCCGGCTTCGAAATCAGCCTCAGCAACGAGACCACCTACAAGCCAAAACCCCGGATTTTCGGCAAGCCGAAACAAGAACCGGTAGCAGCCGACGACGACTCACGCATCTCCGCGGAATACGGCAAGGAGAAAGTGGCAGAGCGCAACCGCAAGAAAGCGAGCGCAAACTACATCCTGCTCACTCCGCAACAAATGGACAACGACACGCTGATCAACTTTATCGAGAAAACGCCGACCTTCCGCCGCGGCTCCGACAGCCGCCTGCGCGAAGAATGGCGCACGCTTTCCGAGTCGCAGGCTGAAATAGCCGAGCCGACACACCAAGCGCCGAAGCCCGCACAAGAAACCGGACACGGAATGCGCGAGATTGAATTTGATTAAAAAACTTTAAAACAACAATATACAATTATGAACCTGTTTGATAAAGTAAGCGGCGACATCAAAACCGCAATGTTGGCACGCGACAAAGTGCGCCTCGAGGCGTTCGCGGCATCAAAAAAGAATTTCTTGAGGCCAAGACCGCCAAAGGCGGCGATGGCGAACTGAGCGACGACGCCGCTCTGAAGATTCTCGCCAAGATGGTGAAACAGCGCAAGGAAAGCGCATCGATCTACACAGAACAGAACCGCGAAGACCTTGCCGGTGAAGAATTGGCACAGGCGGCAATCATCGAAGAGTATCTGCCCAAACAACTCTCCGAAGAGGAACTGACTGCCGCCCTGAAGGAAATCATCGCCCGTGTCGGCGCCACATCAGCCAAAGAGATGGGCAAGGTGATGGGCACAGCCACCAAAGAGCTGGCAGGAAAGGCAGAAGGCAAGGCCATCTCGGCAAAAGTGCGCGAACTGCTCGCATAATCAACAAGATATAAGAACTTTATAAGAACGAAAAAAGATGCTTACATTAGCTGCAATCAAAGAAAATCCACAAGAAATTGTGCGCCGCCTTGCGGTGAAACATTTCGATGCGGGAAAAACTCATAAACGAGATTCTCGAACTCGACCAGGCACGCCGCACGGCGCAAGCCCGTTTTGACCAGAACGGCGCCGACCTCAACAAACTCGCCGCACAGATCGGAGCGTTGATGAAGTCGGGCAAGAAAGACGAGGCAGAAGGCGTAAAGGCACAGGTGGCAGAACTCAAAGCCGCCAACAAAGCCATTGAGGAAGAGGTGAAAAGCGCCGCCGACAAAATCACCGAGATTCTTCTCTCCATTCCAAACACCCCGTGCGCAATGGTGCCGGAAGGCAAAACAGCCGAGGACAACGTGGTAGAAAAGACAGGCGGTCAGATGCCCGACCTTCCGGAAGACGCCCTTCCCCACTGGGAACTCGCAAAGAAATACAATCTGATTGACTTCGAGCTCGGTGTGAAAATCACCGGCGCCGGTTCCCAGTCTATTTCGGCAAGGGAGCGAAACTTCAGCGCGCGCTCATCCAATTCTTCCTCGACGAAGCCTCAAAGGCAGGCTATCTCGAGACACAGCCACCTTACGTGGTCAACGAGGCATCGGGCATCGGCACAGGTCAATTGCCCGACAAAGAGGGACAGATGTATCACTGCAACCTTGATAACCTGTATCTCATCCCGACAGCCGAAGTGCCTGTCACCAACATCTACCGCGATGTGATTTTCGATGAAAAAGACCTTCCGAAAAAGAACTGCGCATACTCTGCATGCTTCCGCCGCGAAGCCGGCAGCTACGGCAAAGACGTGCGCGGACTGAACCGTCTGCACCAGTTTGACAAGGTGGAGATTGTGCGCATTGAGAAGCCTGAAAACTCATACGCAGCGTTGGAAGAGATGAAAGACCACGTGCAGGGGCTGCTTGAGAAACTCGAGTTGCCATGGCACATCCTTCGCCTTTGCGGCGGCGACATGAGCTTCACATCGGCAATCACATTCGACTTCGAGGTGTTCTCAGCCGCACAGAAACGCTGGCTTGAGGTAAGCTCGGTTTCAAACTTCGAAAGCTACCAAGCCAACCGTCTGCACTGCCGCTACCGCGACGCCAACAAGAAGATGACGCTCTGCCACACGCTCAACGGCTCCGCTCTCGCCCTGCCGCGCATCATGGCTGCACTGCTCGAGAACAACCAGACCCCGGAAGGCATCCGCATTCGAAGGCACTCGTGCCTTACACTGGCTTCGACATCATCGACTAAGCGACAAACATATCTGCAAGCCACTCTCGAGACTATGCACGAGAGTGGCTTGCTTAATCCTATAAACCAACGTTTTTATGAAAAAATCTCTACTTGTTTCAACACTTGCCGTAGCCTTCTGCGCCATAGTTGCACTGGCAGGTACTCACAAAGTGAAAAAAATCATGGTGGACAACATTCAGAAATCCACCACAGTAAAGTCATTGAAATCCCTAAGCAAAGCTGGCGAGGCCGCTGACGAGACTCCGAATCTTCAAGTGCTTCTCGAAGAGGACTTCACCAAATTCACCGCCGGAAGTGAAGCCACTCCCGACGCCACCGACGTGGCTGACGCAACAACCGGATATATCGCCGACGAGTTGACAAACACTCCGGGCTGGAGCGGAGACGGCGTGTTTCAAGCCGGCGGATGCGCATATATCGGCATCGTAGATGAAGGCACCGACAACGAAGACACCGGTTTTCTCAACACATCGACATTCGACGGTTCGGGCAACGGCGGATATATCGTGGTGACATTCCGCGCACGCGTGGCAGAGGAAGGAGCGACCGACGCCGTTGAATTCGTCAGCATCGACGAGGACGACATCAACGAAAGCGATCCTATGTCGGGCGTTGTTGACTACAAACAAGTGGCCATCACCGACCAGTGGGCAGAGTATGAGGTAGAGCTCAAATCGGGCGCAGCCAACGCCTCCATACAGCTGTACGCCTACCAGTCGCCTATCTACATTGACGACATCAAGGTTACCCAGACAGTAAAAATCGACGTTCCGGCACCAGAGGCACTGGCAGCCACCAACGTGACCCCGACAAGCTTCACAGCCAACTGGAGCGCAGTGGAAGGCGCCACCAGCTACATGCTCACAGTGTTCTCGTTCAAGACCATCAAAAGCGATGTGGAAGAGGCTACAGTCACTGAAGGATTCGACGGCATCGTCGCTACCGGCAAGAAAGACAAATTCATCGACACTGAGAACTCAAAATTGCCGGAAGGCTGGACAATCAGCGTCGGCGATAACGGCACAAGCCGCGAAATCTACGCTTCAAGCGGCAACTACCATTCAGAGAAGATAGCCCTTGCCTTTGACGCAACCGGCGACTACATCGAGACCCCGGAGGCTCCGGCTCCTATCAAAAAATTCAGTTTCTGGGTAAAGAACCAGGGAGCCGGCGCAGGCAGCATTATAACTGTTTCCGGATTTAACGGCACAGAATGGATTGACCTCGGCAAACTCAACTTCGCCGACGTTGATTCCAACTTCGCCGGCGTTGTAGACTTGGACATTGACGACGAAGGCATCGTGAAACTCCGTCTGTCGTACACAAAGGAAGTGGGCAATTGTGCCATCGACGACGTTTCATACACCTATGGCGGTGTCTACAACATAGCCACGCTCCTGCTTGAGGACAAAACCGTTGAAGGCACTTCGTTTGACGTCACAGGCCTGACAGAAGGCGAGCAGTACTACTATTACGTCTGCGCCGTAAACAACGGCAACATTTCCGGAGATTCAAACATCGTAGCCGTAGGCGAAGGCAGCGTTGACAACATCGCAGCAGGCAACGCAAAGATTGCGACTACAGCCAACGGCATCGAAATCAGCCTTGCAGAGGCCGCTCCGGTGGCAGTCTACAGCGTTGACGGCAAATGCCTCTACAACGCAGCCAGCGGCGCGTTGAGCCACACTGTGGCGCTCAACAACCACGGCGTATACTTTGTCAAAGTAGGTAACAAGACGACAAAAGTGGCGCGCTAACCACAACGCTCCCACACCCACAAAACCGGGCATCCACACAGATGCCCGGTTTTTTTTCGCTAAAAATCTTGCCCAAACAAAAACAAATCAATATTTTTGCGGTAATAATAGAAACATTTTAAAGGGCAAATACACCAAACAGCAATAAACCATCAGTTTTATGAAAAAGACTCTACTTTTCTATTCACTTGCGATTGTCACAGCGGCAACCGCAATGGCGGGACTGCGCCACACACAGAAAGCCCCAGCCGCCCTTGATGCCAACTCGAGGCACTCACCGCAAAACCCCACTCGCCGTCGCTCCGCGAAATAGGTTCGGAGATTGTGCTCGTTTCCGAAGACTTCGCCAAATTCACAGCAGGAAGCGAGGACGACCCCGACGGCACCGAACTTTCCGACTGGAACGACGGCACGATCGACGCCAAGTACACACAACAGCCAGGCTGGCGCGGCGGATTCGTATACCAAGCCGGCGGCTGCGCCTATCTTGACGTAGACACCGAACAATGTGCTCGGCCGCAACGTCACGAAATTGAGAATCTGTGTGCTTAAAGACAGGGCTGACGGCAAGGCCGACGAACTGTTCAAGACAGAATGCCCCGTCACCACCGACCTCGCCGAACAAGTCATCACGCTTGAGAAAGGCGAGAAAGACACCTACGTCGAGATTTCAATCGCTGAAGGAACAGGCTATGTGCTGTTTGACGACCTGCAATTAAGCCAGAACCTCAACAAAGGCGAAAGCACGGAGCTGAAATACAAATACGACGAGACCTCCGACACAAGTCGCAGAATCGACACCCCCGACTATTCAGCCGGCGACGTCTATGCCTACACCGTTCAGGCATTCCGTCTTGATTCAAGCAGCAAAATCATCGAAGAGGCAACGTCCGACCGCTCGGAACCGCAGGAAGTGAAACGCAGCGACGCTGTGGAGAGCATAACCGCCGGCAATGACGGCGCTACGGTTGCCACAACAGCCGACGGCATCCGCATCACCCTCGCCGAAGCCGCTCCGGTGGCAGTTACAGCCTCGACGGCAGACTCCTGCATCAAGACAACACGGCAGCTACAGAACACAACGTAGCGCTCGGCAACCACGGCATATTCCTTGTGCGCATCGGCGCAAAGACAATCAAAGTGGTGCGCTGATATTTGAAATCCATAACGAAGCAACCGACGGGCAGACAATGCCCGCCGGTTGCTTTCTTTTTCACACACGGTATAATGCTAAAAAAACGGTATGCGCCGCATAAACGCAGACTCATTCGTAGTGGCGTACCTCTGGCACGCCGACTGCAGGGAGCATATCGAGTCCCGGCACGCGCCGTTGCACTCCGCGTACCGGGTTACGGAAGAGTGTCGTCGCTCCGCGACGATAGCCTGCCATCG
>OKWD01000030.1_pt1 | contig 22535 bp, 24 predicted proteins | sample 1607011 | NCBI WGS metagenome assembly OKWD01 (sample SAMN04414077, study PRJEB24778) | human gut metagenome | material: faecal | host: Homo sapiens | reverse complement strand
AAATGTTTACCAAAGCTCTAGATAAAAAAAGTGAAATAATCAAGAAAGACAGCTAGAATAAGGGCGGTATGTGTAATAATAAGTGCGATACCAGCTCCGGCTACAGCAATTATTAATAAGATGTAGCTTAGGATAACCATATATAGATGTTTGCTGAATACCATGGTCATCAGAGCTTAAAGCGTTTTATTTTATTGTAAAGTGTCTGGCGACTGATGCCTAACTGTTCGGCTGTTGCTGTCAGATTTCCATCGTTTTGACGGATGGCTGTTTCTATGGCCTGGCGTTCTACTTCTTCCAGATTAGGAACGGTAGTGGAGAATTGTGGACTCCAGGTTTGTTTTACGAAAATGTCTTTGGAACGGATTACATCTCCTTCACATAAAATAACTGCTTTCTCGATGGTATGTTGCAATTCCCGGATATTTCCCGGCCAATGATAAGAACATAATTTCTCTAAAGCATGTTCATGCAGGAAGATTTCTTTTTTTTCGTATTTAGCAGCATAGCGCTGCATAAAATAATCAATGAACAAATGTATATCTTCCCTCCGTTCGCGTAAAGGCGGGATTTCCAGATGAATAGTATTCAGTCTGTACAATAAATCCTCACGGAAAGTCCCGGAATCCACCATATCCTGAATATTCTTGTTGGTAGCTGAAAGCAGCCGGATATCCACTGGGATTACTTTATTACTGCCGATGCGTGTAATTTTTTCGGTTTTGTAATACGGTGAGCAACTTTGCCTGCATGGCTAGAGGGAGATTTTCCTATTTTCATCCATAAACAGGGAACTGCCGGATGCCGCTTCAAACTTTCCCGGCCGGCTCTCGTAGGCATCGGTAAAAGAACCGCGCTCATGCCCGAACAGTTCACTTTCGAATAAAGATTCACTGATTGCTCCCATATCTACCGTTACCATAGAATGTTCCTTTCGTGTGGAAAACCGGTGTATTTCCTGTGCCAGCATTTCTTTTCCTGTTCCGTTTTCTCCGGTAATCAATATATTGGCATCTGTGCGTGCCACTTTCACTACTATCTTCATTAACTGCTGCATGGCAGGTGATGTTCCCACAATCATCGGTGATTTGTTTCTATCGGGGATTCTGTTTTTCCTTTTCTTACCGCTTCCAAAAGCATCTTTTATTTTGCGCACTAAGGTCCGGTTATCCCAAGGTTTCAACAAAAAATCAGTTGCATCATTCTTTAAAGCCTTTACTGCCAGTTCTACATCCCCGTATGCTGTAAGCATGACTACTGGTAGTGCAGGAGCTATCTCACGGATTCGTTTCAGCCAATATAACCCTTCGTTGCCGTTATTGATTCCTGCCGAGAAATTCATATCAAGAATAATCACATCTATCGGAGAGGTATTTATGATAGATATGATTTGATTCGGATGATGGGCTGTCTTTATTTCGCTGAACTCCGTTTCCAGTAATAATTCCAGTGAGGCCAATACTCCTTTATTATCATCTACTATTAAAATCGTTCCTTTTTCCATCTCATTTTTGCTTTCAGAGGCTAAAGGTATCTGCTTTTGATTGTTTCTGCAAATGAGGCGTCCAATTATTGGACGTTTTTTATTATTTTCTGTAATGCTTTTATTTATCATAACGGTGACTTGACATTGGAATGTGTCTTCAGTCCGTGTTGTCAGCGTTCCAGTATCTTCCTTGGTTCGTTCTGGTTTTATAGTGTTTATAATTTGGACGTTATACCGTCTAAAAATTTGGACAGCTAATTTATATTTTATTTTGTAACTGGTTGATTATTAATGTTCTGATCTTCTTGGCATATCGTTTGCTTCCTATTCTGTGTTTAAATTAAAATGCAATGAGAAATAACTTGATAATTGTGTGTTTGTTGTCCGGTCTGTCTTTGCCTGTATGTGGGCAAAGTACACTGGACGATTGCATACGTTATGCTTGGAAACATAATCCTGGTTTCAAGAATGTCCAAATAGACGTAAAGAAAAGCACGAACAGACTATGTGGCTGCTATGGGTAAATTTCTTCCTTATGTTTCAGTACAGGCGGAAGTGGGCAGGCATATCGGACGTTCTGTCGATCCGGATACTAATGGATATACAGCCGATTCATATAATCAAGGAACTATAGGAATGGATATAACTCTTTCTTTATTCGAAGGATTTGCCCGGATCAATCGTTTGCGATATACGCATTGAACTAAAAAGAGAAGGAGTGGGATCATCTGGCAAAGAAAAATGATTTGGCTTATCGGGTAGCTGAGGCTTATTATAAAGCGGTATTGGATAAAAAGCTTTCAGAACTGGCAGCTGAACAGCTTCGTTTGGGAGAACGTTATCTGAAACAGACGGAAGCTTTTGTAGAACTAGGGTTGAAATCGCTTTCGGACTTGCAGGAAGTAAAAGCGCGTCATCAAGGAGATGTGTTCAGAGAGCGTATGTATGAAAAAAATCGTCAGATGTCCTTTTCTTTATTTAAAGGAAATACTGGGTATGAAAGAGGGCGATGTTTTGTCTGTTTCTTTATCAGTTAGTGAGGATACGCTCTTGTTAATGCCTCAAGTAGAGGTAGAAGAAGTCTATTTACGGTCCGTACACGTACTGCCGGATTATAAACGGATGGAAATGTGGGAACGTGCTGCTCGTAAGGAGTATGCTGTGACCCTTGGACAGTTCAGCCCGACTATCTTCGCCCGTTTCTCATGGGGATCTGATTTTTATAATTCCTTGTTCTCGTTACATCAATTGCGTGACCATTGGAATAAATATATAGGAGTAGGTATTTCATTCCCTATTCTTAGCGGATTAGATCGGAATGCCGGAATAAGGAAGAAGAAATTGAACTTGCAACGGGTGCGGAACAGCATAGAGGAAGAGAAATTACATTTACGTAATGAAACGGAACGAATTGTACTTTCATTACATTCGGGATGGGAAGAGCATCGACAGGCTTCCCTGCAGGTAAAAGCAGAAACGCAAGTGCTGAAAGAAACGGAACGGAAGTGGGAGGAAGGGCTTGTTTCCGTGTTTCAGTTGATGGAAGCACGAAATCGCCTGCTTGTCGCTAAAGCGGAAAAAATAAGAGTGCGTTTGCAGTACGAACTGACATCGCGACTAACTATGTATTATCGGACAGGAAGTTTTATTAACCATTAAAAAATATGGACACACTAATTGAACGTAAAAAGCGTTTCACTCCCAGGCGGATTTATGGAGGTGCGGGAGTATTATTCATATTGGTATTCGTTTTTTATTTTATTTTTCGTGATACCGGTTCCTCCATGACCATTGACAAGAGCCGTATCACTATCGCTACAGTTACAGAAAATGAGTTTAATGATTATGTCCGTGTAATTGGACAAGTACTTCCCAGCCGCATGATTTACCTCGATGCTATAGAAGGCGGAAGAGTGGAGGAACGTCTTCATGAAGAGGGAGCGATGGTAAAGAAAGGGGATGTGATTCTGCGCCTGAGTAATCCTCTGCTGAATATCGGTATCATGCAAAGTGAAGCAGATCTGGCCTATCAGGAAAACGAGTTGCGTAATACTCGTATAAGTATGGAGCAGGAACGGTTGAGTCTGAAGCAGGATCGTATCGGTATTCAGAAAGAATTCATTATAAAGAAACGTCGTTACGGACAATACAAACGGCTGATGGAGGGGCAATTGATAGCGAGGGAGGACTATCTCCAAGCTACGGAGGAATATGAAGCGGTAAAAGAACAATTGTCGGTATTGGATGAGCGGATCCGTCAAGATAGTTTGTTTCGTTTGACTCAGATAAGCAGTTTGGACGAGAATATAATGAATATGAAACGAAGTTTGGCATTGGTACGAGAACGTCTTGAAACCTGAAAGTGAAAGCTCCTATAGACGGGCAAGTGGGTAATCTTGAAGCACAAATCGGGCAATCCATTTCTGCCGGGGAACATATCGGTCAGATTATTACTGCTGATCTGAAGGTACAGGCATTAATTGATGAGCATTATGTGGAGCGTGTCGTCCAAGAGCTTCCCGCTGACTTTACCCGTGATGGAGAAAATTATAAGTTGGAAGTAACCAAAGTGTATCCTGAAGTGAAAGACGGGCAGTTTCGTACAGATTTCCGTTTCACGACAGGGCGTCCCGAAAACATTCGGGCGGGACAAACTTATCATATCAATCTTCAGTTGGGGGATCCTGTCAAAGCTGTTCTGATTCCTCGGGGAGGTTTTTTTTCAAATTACCGGAGGACGATGGATATATGTTGTGGATGAAAGTGGTAAATTTGCCGTCAGACGTCCTATCAAGATTGGCAGGCAGAATCCTCAGTTTTATGAAGTGACTGACGGGCTGGCTTCCGGTGAGAAAGTTATTATTTCGGTTACGAGCTGTTTGGAGATAATGAGAACTGATTTTAAACGAATAAAAAACACGTAAGAATGATTAAAGTAGAAAACCTCTCTATGTTGTTCAGCACCGAGGAAGTGCAGACCAAAGCATTGAATGAAGTAACTTTCGAAATTGAAAAGGGAGAATTTGTCGCTATCATGGGGCCGTCCGGTTGTGGAAAATCTACCTTGTTGAATATACTTGGAACATTAGATACCCCTACTTCGGGCTCCTATCTCTTTGAAGGAAAGCGAGTGGATAAAATGAATGAAAACCAGCTGACCGCTCTCCGAAAAGGAAATATCGGTTTCATCTTCCAAAGCTTTAATTTGATTGATGAACTGACTGTATATGAGAATGTTGAACTCCCATTGGTGTATCTTAATATAAAGCCGACAGAACGTAACAGGCGGGTAAAAGAAGTGCTTGAAAAAGTGAATATGCTGCATCGCGCCAATCATCTGCCACAACAGTTATCAGGTGGACAGCAGCAACGTGTGGCCATAGCCCGTGCCGTAGTTACCAATGCCAGGCTTTTGCTGGCGGATGAGCCGACAGGTAATTTGGACTCTACCAATGGGGTGGAGGTTATGGAACTGCTTAGTACACTGAACAAACAGGGGACCACCATCATCATTGTTACCCATTCACAGCGTGATGCTGCTTATGCACATCGTATAATCCGTTTGCTGGATGGTAAAATTATTGCCGAGAATCGTAACCGCCCTATGGAATCTGACAGCAAAAATTGAAATTTTTATGATTATACAAAATTATTGGAATAGCGTTTGGCGTAATCTGATGAAGAGGAAAGGTTTCAGCTTCATCAATATCTTTGGCTTGGCTGTAGGCATGGCATCAGCTTTATTGATATTTACTTACGTTGCTTTTGAATTTAGTTTTGACAAATGCATAGTAAGAGTGAACGGATTTATCGTGTGCAAAGTACTTTTCATGAGGGGGAAGTTCTGACGGATGATTGGGCGACCAGTTCATTCGGATATGGTTCGGCCATGCAGGAAAATCTGGCGGGAATTGAGGATTATACTCGTGTAGGATGTATTATCCAACCGGAGCAATTGGTAAAATATGGCGAATTATGTCTGCGCGAGAATGGGATAGCATACGCTGATCCTGGCTTTTTCCGTTTGTTTGATTTTGAATTGTTGAAAGGTGACCGCGCTTCTTGTCTTTCCATGCCATGTCAGGTAGTGATTACGGAACGGATTGCCCGCAAATATTTCAGAGATGAAGACCCTGTCGGGAAGATACTTATTTTTAACAGCAATATGGGGAAGGTGTCTTGTGAGGTAACTGGAGTCATGAAAGAAACGCCTTCTAATTCGCATATACATTATAATTTTCTTTTATCATATGCCACCTTACCTAAATGGGTACAGGAGTATTGGTACAAACATGAAGCCTATACATATGTATTGCTGGATTCGCCCGAGCGCAAAGAAGAGATAGAACGTGCTTTTCCTCAATTGGCCGAGAAGTATAAAACTGAAGAGGCATTGAAAAACAAGACTTGGGGGGTGCGGTTGGAGCCATTGGAGAAGATTCATCTCAATCCTCAATTAGGTTATGAGGCCGAGTTGAAAGGAAACCATTCGGCCATCATCGCGTTGATTTTCGGAGCTATTGCTATTTTGATTATTGCTTGGATCAATTATATAAATCTGACAGTTGCCCGTTCTATGGAGCGTGCCAAAGAGGTAGGAGTGCGCAGGGTAGTGGGAGCTTTCCCGAAACAGCTTGTTGGTCAGTTTCTATTTGAAGCATTTGTAATGAATTTGATCGCTTTTATCATTGCGTTAGGATTGATCGAACTATTACTTCCTTCCTTCAATCAGTTGGTAGGACGTACTATTACTTTCTCTGTATGGTTTACGGAATATTGGGGGGGGCGGGGTTCTATTGCTTTTTATAGTCGGTATTTATATTTCCGGTTACTATCCTGCCCGCGCATTGTTGCGTAAGAAGCCGATTGTTTTACTGAAAGGTAAATTCCAAAATAGCCGTTCCGGAGAAAATACACGTAAAATATTGGTCATAGTACAATATACGGCATCCATGATATTGCTTTGTAGTACATTAATTGTGTTTGCACAACTCAGCTATATGCGTCGGCAGTCTTTGGGAGTAAAGACTGACCAGATTTTGGTAATCAAGTTTCCCGGGCCTACTGAGGGTATGAAAACAAAGATGGAGTCTATGCGGAGAGCTATCAAGAAATTGCCATTGGCGTCGAAAGTAACTTGTTCCGGGGCGGTACCGGGTGAAGAGGTGGCCATGTTCCTGTCCAATCATCGGGCACATGATGCGTTGAAGCAAAACCGGTTGTACGAGATGCTGAGTTGTGACCCTAACTATATAGATGCATACGGACTGGAGGTGGTAGCCGGACGGGGTTTCGAGGATATGGGACGATGTGAATAAATTGGTTATCAACGAAACGGCTGCCCGTATGTTAGGATATGTGGATAATGATGATGCCATTGGTGAGGAAATAGCTGTTGAAACGCTAGGAGAGCCCATGCAGGTAATCGGGGTAGTGAAGGATTATCATCAGCAAGCGTTGAATAAAGGTTATACAGGGGTAATGCTTTTCCATAAAGATAAGATTTGACTGGATTCCTCAGCGTTATATTTCGGTTGTGATGAAACCGGGTGATCCTTCGGAATTAGTATCACAGATAGGAGAAATATGGAATAATTATTTTGCGGATTCCAGTTTTGATTATTTCTTCCTCGACCAGTTCTATGACCGGCAGTACCGTCAGGATGAGGCTTTCGGCGTATTGATGGGAGGTTTTACCGGATTGGCTATTTTTATCTCCTGCTTAGGTTTATGGGTGTTGGTTATGTTCTCTTGTGCCGTCCGTACCAAGGAGATGGGTATCCGGAAAGTATTGGGGGCATCTCGTTGGAATCTGTTTTATCAGTTGGGTAAAGGTTTCTTTATTCCTATTATTATCGCTATTCTGATTGCGTTGCCTGTGGCATGGGGCAGCATGAATGCATGGTTGGCTCATTATCCGTTCCGAACAGAATTGAAAGTGTGGTTCTTTCTGCTTCCTGTGGTCTTGATGTTGTTGATTTCTTTTCTGACTGTAGCAGGACAAACCATAAAGGTTGTTTATAGTAAACCCGCTCGGTCATTGAAATATGAATAATGGAATATAAGATATCCGTGGTTAGTAATTCATTTACAAGGAATATCATTTAAAACCAATATAAATTATCGTACCAGTCATTATGGCAGATCAATACTGATAAACTTTGAAAACCTTTTGAATTTTTCTACAAAACTAATTTTGCGTCTAAAATTATTTTATTAATTTTACAGCGTTTTTAAGGAGAGTCTAACTCTCTATAGTTACAAATGAGCGATGAGAAAGGGTGCCTTGGTGGCATCCTTTCTCTTTTGTAGTGTGTTTTTGTATAATTTATATTGTATTTTACTTATGTCACGATTATGTGAAATCACGATACATCTTTTGTATTTCCGTTTCTTTTACTTTTATCAGACTTAATCGTTTTTCTTGCATTAAAAAAACAATTGGACCTCCCTTTGTTATATATTTAACACTCTTTTAATCTCATTTTGTTGAACAATCTACGCGATTCAAATGTTAATATAATGTGTTTTTCATAGTAATAGATTTAAGATTAATAGTTAGTATTTGCTTGTGAAAGTCAGTACACTTACGGATAAAAAGCGTTTTATCCGAAAAGAAAAGAGAGGCGACCGGAAACGGAAGCCTCTTTCTTTTTGAGCATTTTTAGTTCCCATAATTATTGTGAGAGGAAAATTGATTCTGATTGTATAAATAATATAATGTGTTGAAAATAAGATTTTTCCCTTTTTAAGCCTTTAATAAAAAATGGAGTTCTCTTAGTAAGAGAACCCCATTTTGCTGCAAAGATAGCTATAATTCCTTAATACAGAAAATTCCGCATTAAAAAAGTAATTCCAAAGTATGCTTATAAATGACAATTGTTTGCAAAAATAATATGAAAGGTTATAACTATAGGACACTCTATCAGGCATTTAAGTAAACTTGGGGTTCTCTTACTAAGAGACCAACCCAACAAAAAACGAAAATTGATGGCTTATGGAAAAGCCACTCAACTTTGACCCTTTTGGCCACGCAGAATTATCCCTTTTGGCTAAAATATGATTGACCCCTTTGGCTAAAATAGTGTTGCCCACTTGCTTCACCTATAATTATAGTTTTTTTGTTGTAGATTTGAGTACCTTGTCCTGGTGTAACGGGGGAGAAAATAAAATCTATACAAATGAATAAACGAATCAAAAACATTTTTAAGATGTTATGCGGCTGGCATAGGAATCAAGGAAACGGCATCTACGTTTCATATTTCCCGTAATACAGTCCGCAAATATGTCCGCTTATTCCTTTCAAGCGGCAAGAGTATTGAACAGCTTCTTTCCCTGCCCAATGGACAGTTGGATGAACTGTTCGGCTGCACGGATACCCGGCATCGGGAGCCTTCATCCAAAAGGATTGAATTGGAGGCCTTGCTTCCCGGATATGTATCTCGTCTGTCACGCAAAGGTATGAGTGTCCGAAAACTGTTCAAGGAGTACCATACCGAATATCCGGACGGCTATCAGTTGTCTTCCTTCAAACGGATTGTCAGCGAATACAGGTTTCACATTAAGGTTGTCGGTCATGTAGAGCACTATGCCGCAGAGCAGATGTATATTGACTTTGCCGGTGACAGACTTGAAGTTGTTGATGAAATGACGGGCGAGACGAAGAAAGCCGAGGTATTTGTTGCCATCCTTCCGTTCAGCCATTATACCTACTGCGAAGCCGTATGGTCGCAACGCAAGGAAGACCTGATAAAGGCATGCGAGAATGCCATTCAATATTTTGAAGGTGTTCCTGCGGCTATCGTCCCCGACAATCTGAAGGCTGCCGTCACACGAAGCGACCGCAACGAACCTGTCATCAATGATGATTTCGCCGCTTTTGCCGAATATTACGGCTGTGTGGTCTATCCTGCTCGTGTGCGTCACCCCAAGGACAAGGCTTTGGTAGAAAATGCCGTAAAGCTCCTCTACCGTTCCATTTACCTTGATATAGAGGGAATGACATTTTCCAGTTTGGAGGAACTCAATACCGCCATCCATATTTCCTTGCTTGATTTCAATGAAAAGGTGATGGCCGGACGGGAGATGTCACGCAAGGAAATATTCCTTCATGGAGAGAAGGATTATCTTCGTCCGCTTTCCCGTGAAACGCTACGTAATGAAAGAAAGGAAACTGATGACCGTGGGAAAGAACTCTTACGTTTCCTTGTTCAAGCACCATTACAGTGTTCCGAAAGAGTATGTAGGCAGGCGCATGACGATTCTCTATGATGCCGACACGGTGGAAATCTATTGTGGAATGAACCTTGTCGCCACCCACGACCGCTGTGACATTCCTTACACTTATTCTTGGAAAAAGGAGCACAACCTGCCTGGTCATTATGGTCCCTATGACAAGGACTTGGAGGAACTCTTTCAACGTGCCTCGGAAATAGACAACATCGTATTGAACTATCTTCAGGAAGTGGAGCGTGTCATGCAATATCCACCCAAAGCGTTCAGGTCATGCCGTGGCATCATGACACTGGAGAAGAAATACGGCCGTGACCGTCTAGTTGCGGCTTGCGCATGTGCGGATCAGAAATTGCAATACGGATACCAAGCCTTGCGCGAGGTGCTTGAACTGGGAGAAGATGTGGATTTCCTTCCTGATGAGGACGGAAAAGTACAGTCCAACGTGACTTCCCAGATTCCATTGACCCACAAAAATATACGTGGACGTGAATATTACAAAAAAGACAAACAATAAAACTATTATTTATGGAAGTAAACAATAAAACAGCTCCCGTTACGGGACAACAAGACCAGAATACCATATCACTGGATTTAATGAACCGTATGAAATTGCATGGTATGGCAGAGGCTTTCAGGGAAAGTCTTGCCGGCACCACTCCGCAATCCATGACTGCGGACACGTTCCTTTCCATGCTCCTTGCACGCGAATGGGACTATCGCTCCCAGGCTGCCATTGCACGGCTCACCAAAATGCGGCATTCCGCTACAAGGCTTATATTGAGCAGATTGACTATGCCACGAACCGGGGACTGAACCGCAATCAGATGGAACGTCTCGCCACCCTTGATTTTGTGCATAAGGCACAGAACCTTTTCATTACTGGTTCTTCCGGAACGGGAAAAAGCTATTTGGCCTGTGCCCTTGGACACGAAGCATGCAAAAGGGGATTCCGTACCTTCTATGCCAATGCTCCGAAACTGCTCGGTGCGCTGAAAGTCGCCAAAGTAAAAGGTACACTTGAAGCGGAACTCAAGAAGATTGAGCGTTGCCAGCTACTCATTCTTGACGACTTGTTTATTGTACCACTTGACGCCAAAGAGCGTCCCATACTGCTTGAAATTATTGAGGATAGGCATGAACGGAAATCTGTCATCATCACATCGCAGTATCCATCTTCCAACTGGTATGACATGGTAGGTGATCCAACAATAGCCGATGCAATCCTTGACCGCATCATACATACGGCCCATACTATAGAATTATATGGTGAAAGTATGCGAAAATTAAAATCTAAGAAAAACGAGAATTTTTAAAAGGGTAAAAAGGGTAAAATAATATTGCCCCCCAACACCAGGACTTTAAAGGGTCAATCATATAGTACAAAAAGGTGGGCAAATCTTGCGTGGCCAAAAGGGTCAAAGTTGAGTGGCTTTTCCAACGGGCTTTGGTGGGCAGTAATTCTAAGACTTTAAATAAAGAAAAATTAAGCTACCCCTTAAAAAAAGAGATATTTCCTTTCAAAGAATTCATTTCTTTTATTACATTTGTATTAGTCTTTTGAAAATAGAAGATTTATAGTAAAGCGTTAAGGCATTATCCAAGTTCAGGAAATCCCCAATTTCGAAACAACAATTGGATAATACATTGGACGCTCCACGTACTATTTATATAGATTTTTGTTATATATAGGCGTGGGGCTTTGTGTATTATATGTTGTTGAGTATGGGGATACTTCTGAACGGTAATACCAAAGTTCCCACGCTTGACTTTATATAAACACAACTCCACGGAACAGGGTTGGCTTATTATAAACATTATGAAAGCAACTTGTTTTAAAAGCGAGACAACTGTCTCCAACGACTTCCCCCCTTCGTTTGTTACTGTCTTTTGTGGAATATTCTATCCTTTCATTTCCATTCCTGTCTCTTTCGGAACATACCGTTCATTATCATACAAATTACATGCCAAAGCACTTTTCTGCCTTCTCCTGCTATGGTACTAGATAATAGTAACTCCCCCTATCACATAGAGGAAGAACTTTGGTTACAGATACTTTCTCTGTCAAGAGAGTTGCAGGAGTGTAAAGCTAGTCTGCACCATAATACTTTGGACTGTATTTCCGATAAGATTGAAGGAATAGAAAGAGAACTGGATATCTTATTGGATATTCTGCAAGGAAGACAAGACAAAAAGACACCATAGCACTATTTTGTGACAATTTGTCTATGCGGATAAGTATCCTATTATTTAAGCCTCGTTTAAGAATTCCGTTTTATGGGTTACCCACAATCGAATGGAATTTTTATATACAGGGAATAACACATAATATTAGTAATGGATTTTCAATATTCAGAGTGATAATGGATAAACGAATAGAAAACGCCATGAATGAGTTGATCAATACAGAAATATGGTCAACCGGTTTATACCTGTCATTGCAGGTTTATTTTGAAGATGAACGGCTTCCAATACTTAGCTCCTGGCTGAACTCCCAAGCACAGGACAATATGAACAAGGTTTATCAGATGATGAATCGGATATGCCATGATGGAGGATGTGTTGTAATCAATGAAATGAAACGGGATACACATGAATGGACAACGCCATTGAATGCCTTGAATGAATTGCTTGAACATGAGCAGTACATATCACGTCAGGTAAACACATTTCTCATATTATGCTGGAATGTAAGCATGTCCTTCCATTCTTTCATCAGCGGGCTGTATGCAGACCGTATATATGTAAGTATGGCATTTATGGAATTGTTACGTATCCTCGCCAAGGAAAACGAACGGAAACTACCTTATTTTTGACGGTATGGATTTAAGATTGATGTTGTGCAAAATTTAATATTGCAGAATGCTATCTGGTATGTTTTTTGCGATATAATAATCGATAATAAACTATATGTCATCATGGATATATTTGTATATTTAACATTGTGTTTCACTTCGCTATTCACCTTGATGGACCCTCTTGGAGTGATGCCGGTATTCCTGCAAATGACTGATGGAATGGATACGAAAGAACGCAGATATATCGCCTTGAAAGCATGTACCATTGCATTTATCATATTAGTCCTTTTTACATTATCGGGCAGGTTTCTGTTTCATTTTTTCGGTATCTCAACAAACGGATTCCGGATTGTGGGAGGTATCATCATCTTTAAAATCGGATATGATATGTTGCAGGCACATTTTACCCATGTGAAACTGAATGAAACTGAACGAAAAGAATATTCCAAAGATATAACCATCACACCTCTTGCCATTCCGATGTTATGCGGTCCGGGAGCGATTTCCAGTGGAATAACATTGATGGAAGATGCTTCGGAATATACTTTCAAAATAGTATTGCTTGGCGTAATCGCTTTGGTCTGCATTCTTTCATTCTTTATTCTGTGCGCGTCCACCCAGCTTTTAAAAATCTTGGGAGAGACGGGAAACAATGTAATGATGAGACTGATGGGACTTATTCTGATGGTGATCGCCGTGGAATGTTTTATCAGCGGGATACGTCCGGTATTAATTGAAATTTTGAAACAAGCCCATGCTTGTTCTTAAAGAAGAGAGATAATTTGGATTTATTATTAACATTAAAAGTTTGATTCGTCATGACTGAAAAATTGCAAAATGCCCTGAATGAGCAAATCACAGCAGAATTATGGTCTGCCAACCTGTATTTATCGATGTCTTTTTATCTGGAAAGAGAGGGCTTTTCCGGAATGGCTCGCTGGATGCAGAAACAATCTGCAGAAGAGATCGGGCATGCATATGCCATTGCTGAGTACATGATTAAGCGTGAGGCAACCCCGAAAGTGGACAAGGTCGATGTGGTTCCACAAGGTTGGGGTAACCCTGTTGAAGTATTCGAACATGCTTTGGAGCATGAAAAACATGTTTCCAAACTGATTGATGAATTGGTACAGGTAGCATCCGAAGAGAAAGACAATGCCACTCAGAACTTCTTGTGGCAATTTGTTCGTGAGCAGGTAGAAGAAGAAGCGAATGTACTCAATATTGTTAGTCGGCTAAGGAAAGCCGGAGACAGTGCTATCCTTTTTATGGATGCAAAACTGGGTGAACGGGAGTCATAAACCAGAATAATCAATAAAAATAAATAAGATGAAAATAGTAGATTTATTGGGAGGACAGGCTGAGTACTACCTGAACCATACATGTAAGACGATAGACAAACAACTTATCCATATTCCGGGACCGGATATGATAGATAAGGTATGGATGAATTCCGACAGGAATATCCGTACATTGGAAAGTTTGCAGGCTTTATACGGACATGGACGTCTGGCCAATACGGGCTATGTATCCATTCTGCCTGTAGACCAGGGCATAGAACATTCTGCAGGAGCGTCTTTCGCCCCCAATCCGCTTTATTTCGATCCCGAAAACATCATAAAGCTGGCCATTGAAGGAGGATGCAACGCCGTGGCATCCACATTCGGAGTTCTGGGAGCTGTGGCACGTAAGTACGCCCATAAGATTCCTTTCATCGTGAAGTTGAACCATAACGAGCTGTTGACTTATCCGAACAGCTACGACCAGGTAATGTTCGGTACGGTGAAAGAGGCATGGAACATGGGAGCCGTAGCTGTCGGTGCTACCATTTATTTCGGTTCGGAACAAAGCCGCCGCCAGATAGTGGAAGTGTCACAGGCTTTTGAATATGCCCACGAACTGGGAATGGCTACTATTCTGTGGTGCTATTTGAGAAACAGCAGCTTCAAAAAGGATGGTACCGACTATCATGCCGCTGCCGACTTGACAGGACAAGCCAACCATATCGGGGTTACCATTAAAGCCGATATCGTGAAGCAGAAGCTCCCATCCAATAACGGCGGTTTCAAGGCTATCGGATTCGGAAAGACAAACGAGTGTATGTATTCGGAACTGACCACTGACCATCCGATAGACCTTTGCCGTTATCAGGTGGCGAATGGCTATATGGGACGTGTCGGATTGATTAACTCGGGCGGTGAATCCCATGGGGAATCCGACCTGCATGATGCTGTCGTAACGGCAGTAGTAAATAAGCGTGCAGGTGGTATGGGGCTGATCAGCGGTCGTAAGGCTTTCCAGAAACCGATGAAAGACGGAGTTCAACTTCTGAACACCATTCAGGACGTATATCTGGATTCTTCAATAACCATTGCATAAAGAAGAAGTATCCATGAAAAGAATAGTGTTATTACGTCATGGCGAAAGCCTATGGAACAAAGAAAACCGTTTTACCGGATGGACGGACGTGGATTTAAGCGAGAAAGGAGTCGAAGAAGCCTGCAAGGCAGGCGATGCATTACGGGAGGCCGGATTTTCTTTTGAGGCAGCTTACACTTCTTACTTGAAACGTGCCGTAAAAACGTTGAACTGTGTCCTGGACCGGCTGGATGAAGACTGGATTCCGGTTGAAAAGACCTGGCGGCTGAACGAGAAGCATTACGGCATGCTTCAAGGACTGAATAAGAGTGAGACGACGGTCCAATATGGTGAAGAACAAGTACACATCTGGCGAAGAAGCTATGACGTGGCTCCCGCTCCGGTAGGCAAAGATGATCCCCGTAATCCGGGCATGGATATCCGCTATGCCGGTGTACCAGATAGCGAACTTCCCCGTACGGAATCCCTGAAAGATACTATTGGGCGTGTCATGCCTTACTGGAAATGCATCATCTTTCCCGCATTGATGTATAAGGACAGCCTGCTGGTAGTCGCCCATGGCAACAGCCTGCGCGGAATCATCAAGCATCTCAAAGGGATTTCCGATACGGATATTTCCAACCTGAACCTGCCTACGGCGGTTCCTTATGTCTTTGAATTTGACGACAGACTGGTTCTTGTCAAGGACTACTACCTTGGAAACCCGGAAGAGATACGGAAACGGACAAAGGCTGTAGCCGAACAAGGTATGATCAGACGATAAAAGTCAGTCAATCAGACTGGATTGTATTGTCTTTTTGAATATTTTATTTATTAACAATTAAAAAAGGAGGTAAAAATGGTACCTGTAAAAACAAACTCAAACTGGTTGCCGAGTATTTTTAACGATTTCTTCGAGAATGAGTGGCTGGCAAAAACGGGAGTTACGGCTCCTGCCATCAATGTCATTGAGAATGACAAGGACTACAAGGTTGAAATGGCGGCTCCCGGAATGACAAAGGATGATTTCAAGGTGAATGTTGACGAGAACAACAACCTGACAATCTGCATGGAAAAGAAAGAAGAGAAGAAGGAGGAGAAGAAAGACAAGAAGTATCTCCGCCGCGAATTCTCATATTCCAAGTTCCAGCAGACCATCCTGCTGCCTGAAAATGTGGAGAAGGATAAGATCTCCGCAAAAGTCGAACACGGGATTCTGTCCATTGAAATCCCGAAAATGAAGGAGGAAGAAAAACAAAAAACTTTCAAGGCTATCGAGGTTAAATAATTCCAGATCTGGAATGTCGTAAGGTCGGACAGGCTTTTCTTGTTCAGGAAAGCGTCCGACCTTTAACAGACACTTCCGGAACAGGGAACCGGCACAACCGATGAAGGAATTCAATTTTGAAAAAGAACTACTTGGCGTACAGGACGAACTGTTCCGTTTTGCGTACAAACTGACAGCTAACAGGGAGAAGGCGGAAGACCTGTTGCAGGATACCCTGCTCAAGGCAATGCTTCACAAAGAAAGTTACAACAAGAACACGAATTTCAAAGGGTGGCTGTTTATCATCATGCGCAACACGTTTTATCAACGGTTACCGGGCGGAGGTCGGTCATACCCGCCTGTACATATCCTCCGATCCTGCATATTATTCGCGGATCATGGACGAGTCCCGTACAGAGGAGGTGGACAAGAACTATGACCTGGAAAAGATACGTAATGCCATCAAAAGTGTTACCGGAGTTCACATTTCATACCTTTTGAGATGTACCTGTCAGGATTCAAATACCGTGAGATAGCGGAAAGAACCGGCGTGGAGTTTGGGAACTATAAAGAGCCGTATTTTTCACTGCCGGAAAAAACTGAAAGCTATATTGGCAGAATGAAACAAAACAAGAACTGAGATAGATGAAAAAAGATGAATATATAGGAATTCTGACTTCCGGAGGGGACGCTTCCGGAATGAACGCGGCTATCCGTGCCGTGACCCGCGCCGCTATTTTTAACGGATTTAAAGTGAAAGGAATTTATAGAGGTTACGAGGGGCTGATTGCCGGTGAAGTGAAAGAACTCACTACGGAAGACGTAAGCAGCATTATCCAGAGGGGAGGTACCATACTGAAAACAGCCCGCTCCGAGACTTTCATCACTCCCGAAGGACGCAAGAAAGCTTATGAGATCATACAGAAAGAGAACATCAATGCATTGATAATTATCGGTGGAGACGGTTCCCTGACGGGAGCCCGGATCTTTGCGGAGGAGTATGATGTGACGTGCATAGGATTGCCCGGCACCATTGACAATGATCTGTACGGCACCGATTTTACCATAGGATATGATACGGCCCTGAACACCATCGTGGAGTGTGTGGACAAAATCCGGGATACGGCCACCTCGCACGACCGCATTTTCTTTGTCGAGGTGATGGGGCGTGATGCGGGCTTCCTGGCACAAAACAGCGCAATAGCTTCCGGTGCTGAAGCGGCCATCATCCCGGAGGACAGGACGGACGTGGACCAGTTGGAAACATTCATCGGACGTGGATTCAGAAAGACGAAAAACAGCAGCATCGTAATTGTGACCGAAAGTCCTGAAAACAAGAATGGAGGTGCCATGTATTACGCCGACCGGGTAAAGAAGGAATATCCCGGATATGATGTCAGGGTTTCTATCCTGGGCCATCTGCAACGGGGTGGCGCTCCGAGTGCCAATGACCGTATACTGGCAAGCCGGCTGGGTGAAGCCGCAATCCAGGCCTTAATGGAAGGCCAGCGAAATGTTATGATAGGCATACGGAACAACGAGATTGTTTATGTTCCTTTTGTCCAGGCAATCAAAAAGGACAAGCCTATTGACAAAAGCCTGATCCGGGTCCTTAACGAATTATCGATCTAAAATAACCGTTAATATGTCAGAAGTTGCTCCTTTAATATCGGATCTTGCCATAATTCTGATTATTGCCGGTATTGTAACCGTCATTTTCAAGTGGCTGAAGCAACCGGTCATATTGGGCTACATTGTAGCCGGTATTATGGCGGGTCCTTCCGTTTCCCTGGTCCCGACTGTTTCCGATCCTGCCAATATCAAAATATGGGCGGACATCGGTGTCATTTTTCTGCTGTTCGCGATGGGACTGGACTTTTCGTTCAAGAAATTGATAAATGTGGGCATTACGGCTATCGTTGCCACTGTCACTATTGTATGTGGCATGATGTTCATAGGCTATACAGCGGGGAATGCAATGGGGTTCTCCCACATGAGCAGTATTTTTCTGGGTGGAATGTTGTCCATGTCGTCCACGGCCATCGTATTCAAGGCCTTCAATGACATGGGACTTCTCCAACAGAAATTCACCGGCATTGTCTTGGGGATTCTTGTCATCGAAGATCTGGTGGCGGTAGTGATGATGGTTATTCTTTCCACGTTGGCGGTAGGCAAACATTTTGAAGGGAAGGAGATGCTGGAAAGTATATTGAAGCTGGCCGCTTTCCTTATTTTCTGGTCGACATTGGGTATCTATCTGATACCTACCCTGCTGAAGAAGATACGCCGTTTCACCAGCAACGAGATTTTATTGATAACCTCTCTGGGACTTTGCCTGGGAATGGTGATGATTGCGACAAAAGCGGGATTTTCTGCCGCATTGGGAGCCTTTGTCATGGGGTCCCTGCTGGCAGAGACCGTTGAAGCGGAAAAAATCGCACATATCGTACAGCCGGTAAAAGACCTGTTCGCTTCCATATTTTTCGTGTCGTGGGAATGATGATCGATCCTGCGATGATGTGGAATATGCCGTCCCTATTCTTATCCTGACATTGCTGGTACTGTCCGGTCAGGTCCTGTTCGGGAGCTTTGGTGTCTTGCTTTCCGGCCAGCCGTTGAAAATTGCCATACAGTCCGGCTTTTCACTGACACAGGTCGGTGAATTCGCATTCATCATCGCATCTTTAGGCGTCAGTCTGAATGTTACGGACAAGTATCTCTATCCGGTCATAGTGGCAGTATCTGTCATAACGACTTTTCTTACCCCCTATATGATACGGCTTTCGGAACCGGCATACCGGTTTATAGACATCCACATGCCTGGATTCCTGAAAGATTATCTCGTACACTATACGTCCGGGGCAATGACTGTAAAACACCAGGGCACTTGGCATAAACTGATCCGGTCTATGCTGGTGTCTGTCACACTCTATCTGGTCGTATGCGTTTTTTTCATCACTTTTATATTTTTCCTATGTGCATCCTTTGATTAGGAAAAGTCTGCCGGGAATGGAAGGGAACTTGTTGGGCTTCATCATCATCTTTCTTGTCATATCCCCGTTTCTATGGGCCATCATCATGAAAAAGAACAATTCAGCCGAGTTCCGTAAACTCTGGACGGACAACAAGTTCAACAGAGGGCCTTTGGTATCAATAGTACTTGTCAAAATACTGATCTGCACGATTATCATGATGAGTATCATTACCCATCTTTTCAATGTTGCCTTGGGAGCCGGTTGGTAGTCTCTTCCATTATCATTGCCGTCATTTATTTTTCCAAGCGGATCAAGAAACGGTCGCTGACTATAGAGAGACAATTTATGGCAAACTTTCAAGGGACGGATGGGAATGGACTTTCTACAGAAAGTGATACAGGCTCCACCCTTGGCAGCAATATCCCGTTCAAGGAATTACATTTGGCGGATTTCACAGTATCCCCTGATTCCATATATGTGGGCAGAACATTAAAAGAAAGCAGCTTGCGCACCTTGTTTCAGATAAATGTGATTTCAATCACCCGTGGAGAAAAAACGCCTGGATATACCACAAGGGGAAGAGCATCTCTATCCATATGACAAGGTTACGGTCGTAGGTACGGACCGGCAGTTGGAAAGCTTCCGGACATCCATGGAGCAAAAGAAGGTAGAAAGGAACGGGAACGGAACATCCTCGCAGGATGAGATGGAAATAGGGCAATTTCCTGTCGAAGGAGGTTCACCATTGATCGGAAAGACGATCCGGGAGGCAGACATATCGGATAGCATCATTATCGGAATAGAGAGAAGTACCGTGAATATTATGAATCCAGACCCTGATACAATTTTCAAGGAGAATGATACGGTATGGATTGTCGGTAAACGAAAAATAATAAAAGGACTGAATAAAGATTAGGACTTATTTAATTAAAATGTCATGGAATATTCAAGTTATAATGTAAATACCCCTCAATGGAGGGAGATTACAGTAGGTTCACATCTTCCTGCAGAACTGCGGAAGCTTGCAGAAATCGCACATAATCTCTGGTGGACATGGAATGATGACGTAAAGAAACTGTATTGTGATTTGGACCCGGGACTTGGAAAGAGGTGGAACAGAATCCGGTATTGTTTCTGGAGCGGATAAATTATGAAAAGCTGGTAGCGCTGGCACATGATGAGAACTTTGTCTATAAAATGGATGCCGTCTATTCCGCCTTCAAAAAATACATCGATGTGGAACCGGACCACCAGCGCCCGTCAATAGCTTATTTCAGCATGGAATACGGCTTGGATGAAGTTCTTAAGATATATTCCGGTGGTTTGGGAATGTTGGCGGGGGATTACCTGAAAGAGGCGTCGGACAGCAATGTGGACCTTTGTGCCATAGGACTTTTGTACCGTTACGGTTATTTTGACCAGTCGCTTTCCATGGACGGCCAGCAGACAGTCAATTATAAAGCGCAGAATTTCGGGCAGCTCCCGATTGAAAAGGTAATGCAACCGGATGGGAAACAACTGGTAATCCACGTCCCCTATGCCGACAGTTTTGTGGTACATGCCAATGTCTGGAAAGCCAGTGTGGGGCGTATTCCCCTTTATCTGCTGGATACGGACAATGAACTCAACAGCGAGTTTGACCGCCCTATCACTCACCATCTGTATGGAGGTGACTGGGAGAATCGGCTAAAACAGGAAATTCTGCTTGGCATAGGCGGGATGATGACGCTGAAAGCTTTGGGTATAACGAAGGATGTATATCACTGTAATGAGGGGCATGCCGCATTGATCAATATCCAGCGGCTTTGTGATTACATAAATGGCGGCTTGAATTTTGGGCAGGCCATGGAGCTGGTACGTGCTTCCTCACTTTATACCGTACATACTCCCGTACCCGCTGGTCATGATTATTTTGACGAAGGGCTTTTCAATAAATATATGAAGGGATATCCTGGCAAGTTGGGTATAACCTGGGATAACCTGATGGATCTCGGGCGTCACAATCCGGGAGACAAGGAGGAACGTTTCTGCATGTCTGTCTTCGCCTGCAAGACCTGCCAGGAGGTAAACGGCGTCAGCAAGTTACATAAATCGGTATCCCAGCAAATGTTTGCGCCGATCTGGAAGGGATACTTCCCGGAAGAGAACCATGTGGGTTATGTAACCAACGGGGTACATCTGCCTACCTGGTGTGCGGCAGAATGGAAAAAGCTTTTCAAGGACAATTTTGATGAGAATTTTTTCTGCGACCAGTCCAATCAGAAAATCTGGGAGGCCGTCTATGGCATCCCAGATGAAGAGATATGGAATACCCGGTTAAAACAGAAAGCAAAATTGCTGGACTATATCAAAAGCAAATGCAGCAAGGACTGGCTCAGGAGTCAGGTTGATCCGGCATTGAGCGTTTCCATTTTTGAGAGATTCAATCCCGATGCCCTTCTAATAGGTTTCGGACGCCGTTTTGCTACATATAAGAGGGCTCATCTTCTGTTCACGGATATAGACCGACTTGCTAGGATCGTGAATAATCCGAAATATCCGGTACAGTTCATCTTGCAGGCAAAGCCCATCCATGTGACGTAATCGCCGGCGTCGTCGGCAAGCTCCCGGTCGAAGTGGCGAATCATAAGGCTCTGGACGGCAAAAATTTTCTCGTCGCTCTCAGCCACGCGGATGAGCTCGGCCAGCCACTGGGGCTCGGCAAAGGCGTCGTTGTTGAACAGCACCACATATTCGCTGTCGGCCAGGGCGATGCCCTGGTTCACCGCGTGGGAAAAGCCGGTGTTGGTGCCGTTTTCGATGAGGGTGAAGTTCTCACGGCTGCAGTAGCTGCGGGCCTGCTCCAGGCTTTCATCGGTGGAGCCGTTATCGATCACGATCAGCTCAAAGTCCTGCTCAGTCTGCGCCCAGATGGATTCGATGGAATCCCGCAGCCAGCCAGCACCATTCAGATTGGGGATAATCACGCTTGCTTTCACTGTGCTTCCCTCCTTTTAATAACCCATGCCGCCAAGCAGGATGGGCATGTAAGAAAGGCCAACGATCACACTGTGCGCCGCAATCAGCAGGGCCAGAATGACCAGGTCCCCCACCAGCCGCTTGATCATGCAGGCAGTGGCCAGCTTCTGGCGTTCCTCCCATTTGCTGCCGCAAAGGCTCCAGTAAATCATCATGATAAGGCCCACCACCGGGATGGCAAACAACAGCAGCGTTGCAAGGTAATGCCCAGTGCCCATCTCTTCCTGTTGCTCGCCCCCATACCACATGAAAAAGGGATCCTCTTTCAGCGGAAATTCATCCTCGTCTTCATCATCCCAGTATTGAACCATATCCGGGTCCACATGGATGGTATAGCGCGGGCGGCTGGCTTCTGCGTTGGTGGGGGGCAGCGCACGGCCGCAGCGGCGGGCAGACGGTAG
>OKWD01000029.1_pt1 | contig 23066 bp, 26 predicted proteins | sample 1607011 | NCBI WGS metagenome assembly OKWD01 (sample SAMN04414077, study PRJEB24778) | human gut metagenome | material: faecal | host: Homo sapiens | reverse complement strand
TTGACATGTCAACCAAACCGCTGTGTACGCCGCCGTTGCGCTCGTAGATGAACACGTTTACATCGTGACCCCATCCATTGAATCCACCAACAGCATAGAGTTTCGGTGAGTAAGCCTTGACAGTGAATGTGCCTTCCATCATGTTGATTGTCACGGTATACTCTCCTGCCTTTGCAATAGTTACAGGACGTGAGTTCTCACCGTAGATAAGTTCACCGCTCATAGCCTGACTCAGCACGGACCCCAAGCATACATAAACTCATTGCCTGCGTCGGCCTTAGCCTTCACCATCGACTCTGCGCCCATAAATTGGATTGAGCCGGCAGGGAGAGTGCAGATAGATGTAAATACAGGATCATCGTATACGTTCTGGTCGCTATGTCCGAGCTTGATGGCTGAAGCATCCCATCCGTCACCAAACGCAGCGTCGGTAATTACGTAGTATGCCGACTCAATCTTGATGCCAAGGTCAATAGGCGTAACATTTACCGATGAAGCGTCGAAATATGTGTCGGCGCCGCCGAAACGCACTGTTGTTCCGTTGTGGGTCAACGTGAGTTCGAAACGCACATAAGTGGTCTTTGCGGCAGGGCTCTTGCCAAACAGCTGGCGGTGAGCGTTGTCAATGTCGAGATAGTTGGCATAAGCCACTTTGTCGACAACTGTTGTAAGCACGCTGACAGGCTTCTTGAAATCCTCTGTGGCGGAAACCTGCATTTCAACATTCACTTCGCTGCCGGCAGGCTGATTATCAACGCTGGTGATTTTGAGCACTGGCACACCCAGCTCGCTATCAACGAAGTCCTTGAGGTTCAAATCAGTAGGCAACGCATGAGCCACAGCGATACCGTCTGCAGCCATAATCGCTTCCTTGCGGATTGGCTTTGCGGTGGCATTGGATCCTCGATATCGTCGCAGGCTGTGAAACCTACAGCCAATGCCAATGAAAGTAATATACTTGAATTTTTCATTTTTTGTCTTTATTTGTAAATTCTGTAATAACCGGCTTCCTTGCGGCGGTTGCTGACAACCGCGCGGTAAGCCTGATTTCATATTATTCGGCAGGAACCATTTCTACGGTCATCGCCTTGAGGTTAACGGTGATTTTAATCTTACCGCCAGCCCAACTGCTGCACTGGAACGAACCCTTGCCCCCATCAAAAACAGAGCCATTGAAGCCAACGCCGTCAATCCACTCGATATCAACAGGATTGTCATCAACCTGCGCACCGATTGAATCAACATCCCAACCAGAGAGAGAGCGATAGAAGCGGAATTGGAATTTGCCTGCAGGAATATCGAACACGCCTGTGTAAATCTTGCTGTCGATAGCGTCGTCAGCCTCTGAAAGCGTCCAGCCAACAAACAAGGCGGCATTTGCCTTCGACGGTTCGTTCCATCCATTGCAGTCACCAACCAAGTAAATCTTGCCCGGCAACTTAACTGCATAGTAGTCCTTCACCTGACTGAGACAAACAACATTTGAGAGGATTGAATAGCCGGCAGCGTCTTCCTTGCCGCCAAGATAATCTTCAACAGTAGAGAGCACGCGGAAATAAACCGGACGTGCAGGCTCGTCAGTGTAGTTGTCCTCGTTTGTAACGCCGCGGAGTTTGCACATAGCCTCGGCTATGCTGCTCTCAGGAACGTTGACAGAGCAAGTGGTATACTCCTCTGAAAGTTGCACGAAATCGGTAAATTCACGAGTGAGCGACACCTGTACGAAATATTTTGCGATGATGCCCGGACCATAGTTAGGCTGAGAGAAACGTAAGGTTCAATGTTGCCGTTGGGTTCAGAGCATAATAAAGTTCAGAAGTGGCTGGCTGATTGAGCACAAATTCGGTAGGTTTTTGGAGCACCGGATCCTTGTCGTCCTCGCAAGAGCAAAGGCCGAACACCACCACCGCCAGCAGCATCAATACATTTATATACTTTTTCATTTTTTCTTGTGTTTAGTAGAGTTAGACTGATGTTAGTATCCCTCGTTCTGTCCGAGTGTCGGGACAAACTTGGTTGGGATAGCGTAAACCTTGCGGTAGTCAGGAATTGAACGTCCGCGGAGTGCGCCGCCCTTCCACGACCATTTGTAGGATCTGCCTGTAAACTTGCCGAAACGGATCATGTCGCTGCGGCGGTGTCCCTCCCAGTAGAGCTCGCGGGCGCGTTCCTCAAAGAGTTTGTCCTTAGTGAGAAGGATAGGAGCCAAACCTGCGCGTGCGCGCACCTTGTCAAACATATCCTGACCGTTGCAGCCTGTTGCGCCGTTGAGTTCGCACTCGGCGAGCATCAAGAATGTGTCGGCAAGACGGAACAATGGATAGTCGGTGCCGTTGAAAGTGTTGACCAGAGTTGCGCCTGTTGTGTTGTAATAGTCGTCGCTTTTTGTATATACATACTTAATACACATCAAACCACAACCGTCGGCACCCCAGTCGCCGAGATCCTCAAGATTGTTCTTGAGCTTGCCACCGTTGTTGCTGATGAGGTAGCGGTTGTCGCCGCTCTCAAACATATCTGCGAGTTCCGGACGGATGCGCGGACCGCCCCATCCTGTGCCTTGCAAACCTTGTGCTGTTGCAACGACATTGGCATTGTAGGCGCCTATAGAAAGGTAAGTTGTGCCGCCGTAAGTCTGCTGGTTGTTCTCATCCTGAGGAAGACCCCAAATAATCTCGCCATTACCTACAAAACGATTGTTGTCGGCACAGAAGAGATATTTATATTCAGGCGCGAGAGTGTTGATAGTCTTCAAAATCTCGTTGCAGGCGTTTGCACAGTCCTGCCAACGGGCAGTGCCTGTGTAGACTTCCGCGTTAAGATAGAACTTTGCAAGCAGCATATAACCGGCTTCTCTTGACAGACGGCCGTATTTCTGAGCCGATGCAGGAGTAAGATCCTTCACTGTCTCTGCCAGCTGAGGCACGATTCTCTCAAACATCTCAGCACGTGTCAACGTTGGAGGCGTTGCTCCTACCGTAGAATTCTCATCGGTGAACGGGCCTTTGCCAAAGTTGTCCATCAAGTGATAGTAAGACAATGCGCGCAATACGATTGCCTCACGTTTCATCGCTGCGATTTCATCATCGGAAATCATACCTGCAGCCTTGTCGATGGTGCGGATAAACTCGTTGCACATATTTATTTGGAACGTGAAACGCGACATTGCCTCATAAAGCCAGTGGTTGTCAGGGCTCCATGTAGAGAAGTCGAGCTCATCGATACCGGCGTCGTTCCAGTTCTTACCGATAAGAGCCTCATCGGTCGGAAGCTCCTCAAGGTTCCAAAGCTGACGTATGTAAGTACCGGCACCGCCGTCGTCTACAGTGATGTCAGAGCCACCTTGAGGACCAGAAACTACAAGTCCGTTGTAAAGTTGATAGAAGAATCCCTCATATTCAGCAGCCGAATTGAGTTCGGTCTTGCTGTTCGGGTCGTTTGGCTTCATATCAAGGTCGCCCACACACGAAGGCATAGCCATCATTGAGAATGCGAGGCATCCGTAAGCCAATATATTTCTGAATTTCTTATTCATGTCTGTAACGATTTAATGATTAGAATTGAGCCACAAGACCGAGAGAGAATGTCACAGGACGTGGGTAGATGTTTTTGTCTACACCGCCACCGACTTCTGGGTCAAGACCTTTATATTTTGTGATAACAAATGGGTTTTGAACTGCTCCATACAGACGCAGACGGAGGTTGTTGTTCAAAAGAGTAGGCCATGTGTAGCCGAGCGTGATGTTGTCGCAACGCACGAAGCTTGCGTTCTGCACGAAGTAGTCGCTTGTGCCTTGAGTCAAGTTGATTTCTTTAAACAGCTGAGTGTCTGCCATCAAGTTGCTGACTGGGAGAGACGCTGTAGAAGAAATCGAAGAGTTGCCAACCTGAACATCGTTGAACACGTAGTTGCCGATGCTTGCGCGCAATGCGAAACCGAAATCCCAGTTCTTGAAGTTGAACGTGTTGGTCCAGTTCATTGTCACCTTAGGATCCTTGCTGTGGTACATATACTTATCGTCAGAGTTGATCACGCCGTCACCGTTGCGGTCAACAAACATGCCTTCGATAGCCTTTCCGTTTTCATCATAAACCTGCTCGTAAACATAGAAGCTGCTTGCCGGATAACCCACTTTGTGTGCAAGCACTGTACCGCCTGTACCTGCAGAGATACCGTCGCCGGTAGCAACGAAGTAATTCTTGTCGTCGCCCTTGAGCAGTTTTGTAATCTTGTTCTTGTTCCAAGCCACGTTGTAAGAAGTTGTCCAAGTGAAGTTCTTCTTTACAATTGGACGGGCAGTGATTGCGAATTCAACACCGATGTTCTCCAACGAACCGATGTTGGCGTTCATTGCGTTGGTAAGGTTTGAACCAGCGTCGACAGTCACCCAGTTCAACAAGTCTTCAGTGTTGCGCTTGTAGAAGTCGAGGCTTGTAGTTACACGGTTGTTAAGGAATGCCATGTCGATACCGGCGTTCCAAGTGGTTGTCTCCTCCCATTTAAGGTCGGCGTTGTAACCGTTGGCTTTGATAACTGTGATCCAGCCGCCGTTTCCGTCTGGATAGCGGTATTGGTCTTTACCAATCATATAAACCGGCAAGTAAGGGAAGAAGTCGTCGCCGAGGTCCTGCTGACCGGTGATACCCCAGCCTGCACGGATCTTGAAGTCGTTCATCACGCTCTTTGCGCCCTTCATCCAAGGCTCTTCAAGCAAACGCCAAGCGAGAGCCAACGATGGGAATGTACCCCAACGGTGCTCTTCGGAGAAGCGGCTTGTTCCGTCCTCACGCACTGTGACAGTGAGCAAGTAGCGGTCGAGCAGAGAGTAGTTTACACGTCCGAAGAAAGATACCAACTGGTTCTGTGAGCCAGAGTAGTTTGTATCCACACCCTGATATTTCTCACCGGCATACTCTCCGCTTGTTGCATAGCTGTAGTCATGACCGATGCGGTGGAATTTCTGCCAAGAGTAACCACCGGTAATGTCGAAGTTTGAGTTGATGCTCTTCACGTCCTTCTTGTAGTTAAGGTAGAAGTCGAGAAGAAGGTTGTATTTCTCCTGCCATTCAAACTTTGTAGTTTCTTTGCCGTCGTGGATAATTGAAGTGCTTCCGTCAGAGTTCTTGATGGTGTAGCCTCCTTTCCAAGCCATTGGAGAGTTTTCTCCGGTAATGTTTGTAACGTCCGACTTGCTGTAGTCGTAACCGAGGTTCAAGTTTGCGTGCAAATCGCGGAGGAACGGCATTGCGAGGTCGAGCTGCAAGTTGCCGATGCTCTGCCATACTTTAGAGCGGCTGTCGTAGTCCTGAATCAACGCCACCGGGTTGAGAGCCTTCAGAGTGTTGATCGACGTACCTGGGTCGTTAGGACCTGCAACAGAAGTGTTGACGTATGTTGTCCAACCGTTGAAAGCGTTGCCGTCAGGGTTCTTCACAGGAAGAGTCGGGTTGAAACCGATTGAGTTGCCAAGTGCCGATCCGTCATAGAAACGGTTGGCTACGTAGGCACCTTTAAGATTGAGGTTGACTGCCAACAAGTCGTCGAAGAACTTTGGAGTCAAGTTGATGCCGAGAGTGACGCGGTCCATCTTTGAAGTCTTGATGATACCGTTGTTGCCGGTGTAGGCAAGGCTCACGCGATAAGGCAGACATCCTACTGTACCGCCAATGCCGAGGCTGTAGTCATGTGAAACAGACGTGCGGAGAATTTCCTTCTGCCAGTTTGTGTTGTATGTGCCAAGTGCCTGTGCCTGTGCCGACTCTGCTCCATAATAATTGTTGATGAAAGAACGGAACTCGTCGCCTGTCATCATATTCACGTAGTTGCGTGGAGTGTTGACATAAGCGTTGGCAGTGAAGTTGATTTGTGGTCTGCCTTTCTGTCCTTTCTTTGTAGTGATGATGATGACACCGTTTGATGCACGCGAACCGTAGATTGCTGTTGCCGACGCATCCTTGAGGATTGTCATGTTCTCGATGTTCTCAGGCGATACAAACGACAATGGGTTGTTCGAACCGAGTGTTCCCTTTGTGTCCATAGGCACACCGTCGATCACGATCAACGGGTCGTTGGTTGCGTTCAAAGAAGCACCACCACGGATACGGATTGTAGCGCCGCCCTCAGGCTGGCCACCGTTTGATGTGACAACCACACCAGGAGCGGCTCCAACGAGGAGGTCTTGTGCGGAAGTTGCAAGACCGGCTTCGATTTCGTCCGGTTTCAAAGTAGAGATGGCGCCAGTGGCGTCTTCCTTCTTCACTGTACCGTAACCGATAGCCACAACTTCGTTGAGCACTACGCTGTTGGTTTGAAGTTTTACTGTTAATTTGTTGCGGCCGTCAACATTAACGTTCTGTGTCTTGTAGCCCACATAAGTGACTTGCAGGACAGCGTTCTTGTCAACGTTCAACACGAAATTTCCATCGAAGTCGGTAGCGGTTCCCGCTTTCGTCTTCGAATCAACAACACTGGCACCAATTATTGGTTCGCCATTTTCATCGATGACCGTACCTTGTACAGCCATTTTCTGTGAAAACGCAGGCAGCGCAAACAACATCGCCATAAGCAACGTGATAAGTCCCCTACGATTCAACTGAAAACTAAAGCTCTTCATTCAAGAATTGATTAAGTTTTACATAGGTATTTAATAATCTCAATTTATTCTCTATTGTGCATATCGTTATTGCAGATTCAAGGCATAGATTCTGCGTTATTCTTCTTTTAAAGTAGATCTTAATACTCCATTGATTACATACAACAACAATAATACGCTTGCAAAACTACAACTATTTTTCTGAGAAAATAAATTTTTAAGCGGTATTTTCTCGTTTAACAAGAGTTAATGTTGTTTTTAACAAAAAGCAGGAAAGAAACACCTGCATGCCTCTCCCCTGCCGTTATGTTTTCGCCCGACGGTTGTCAATAAGAAAGAATCTGCAACCCGGCGTTTCGGTCCATCAGGAACGTGTGTTCCCATTGCGCCGACGGCAACTCGTCGTCGGTCACTACGGTCCAACCGTCTTCCTCGTCGACAAACACCTGCCATTTGCCCATGTTGATCATCGGCTCGATGGTGAATACCATACCCGGCACGAGAAGCATTCCCGTTCCCGGACGGCCAAAGTGCAACACCTCAAGGCTCTTCGTGGAACTCCAGTCCTACGCCGTGTCCGCAAAGGTCGCGCACCACAGAGAACCCGTTCTTTTTGGCGTGGCGCTCGATAGCGTGTCCGATGTCGCCGACAAAGCCATAAGGCTTTGCCGCCTTCATACCCAATTCAAGGCATTCCTTTGTCACACGCACAAGCTTTTCCTTCTCCGGCGTGGTTTTCCCGATTATGAACATGCGGGAGGCGTCGGAATAGTATCCGTCGAGAATCGTCGACACGTCGACATTGATGATGTCGCCTTCCTCGAGGATTTCGTCCTCCGACGGAATGCCGTGGCAAACCACCTCGTTGATCGACGTGCACACGCTCTTAGGGAAGCCCTCATAGTTGAGCGGCGCCGGGATGGCTCCATGGTCGACAGTGTAGTCATACACCAGCTTGTCGATTTCCGCCGTGCTCATTCCGGCATGTATTTCCTTTTCCACGAGGTCGAGCACTCCGGTGTTGATTTTTCCGCTGCGGCGGATACCCTCAATCTGTTCTGGTGTCTTTATGAGTTTCGGCGACGGCACAAGGTGTCCGTGCTCTTGATAAAACAAAATCTTGCGGTCCATGTCCGTAAGTTCCTTGCCCTTAGGCACAATCCAATTACGTCTGTATCTCATTGCTTCGAATTGTTAAAATGTCAAACCCGGCAGACCTAAAAAAACAGCCTGTCCGCAGTCCGCAAAATTATACATTTAATTGCTGGCTCGCAAAAAAGAGCCCCTTTTTCCGCGCCCGCAACTATTTTTTATGCCGTTTGTCGCGGCAATATTGCCGCGGTGCGATTCCGTGTTTCTTGATAAAGGCGCGCCGAAACGTGCTGAGCGAATTGAAACCCACCGTTGTGGCTATCTCATCCTGCGTCATGGAGCAGTCGCCGCAGGCAAGCATCGCCTCCGCATCGGCAATGCGGTAGCCGTTGACAAAGTCGCAGAAATTAGTGCCGAGCGTATTGTTGAGCCATGCCGACAAATAGCTGCGGTTGGTGCCTATCTCGCGTGCCAGCTGGCTTACCGACAAATCGTGGTTGCGGTGCAGTTTCTTTTCAACAAACAGTGCCTCCACCTCCGCGCTGAAGTCGGGCATACCTTCCAGCGCCGGCTGCTTTTCCGACATAATCTGCCTCACTTCGTCAATGCTGCGCCCAACCTTGCGGTAATGATGGTTGACCGCAACCCAAACCACCGTGACAATCACGATATATGCGATGTTGGAAATGCTCGACTCAACATAGCACGAATATATCCAAGCCGCCAGCACCGACAGAAACATCGCTATCGCCCGCCACATCCACCGCTTGTCGGCCGACGAGAAGTTTTGCCGCACGATGTAGTGGTAGCGTTTTGTCAGCACGGCGATGCGCACCGCCCATATCAGACAGTAGACTGCCATACCAACGATGTTGATGTCAAAGAAGATGTCGTTTGCCGTCACGATGTAGAGCACAAGCATCAGCAGGTAGAATGCCGAATTCTGCACGATGCGCGACCACGTTATGTAGATTGGCGACAAGAGCTCGACCACGAAAAACACGCATGTGAACACCGCCGACATGTCAACAAGCAGCAACGTGCGGTATAGGTGTCGATGCAATTGCGTGTCGATACACGAATAGATTGGATCCTTCAGCACCAGCAAGAACCAAAAAGCCATTATCGCCGCTGCCGTGCGGTAGAAGCGCTGCTCACGGCGGTGGCGGAAGTATGTCGCACTCTCATAGATGAAATATGCGCTGCAAAGCCCGTATACGAAGTTTTCGGCGGTGCCGAGAAATACTGCTGTGTTCATACTGAGGTTCGGAGGGAAAAAGACAGGCACACAACAGGTTGTTTCTCCACCCGTATATGCCTGTCCTATATTGTAACGTATTGCCTAAGCGTTATTTGCCGGCATACTTGGCTGCCTGCTCAGCAATCAGCTTAGGATCGTCGAAGTAGTTGATTCGCATTGCACGGCGCACATCGGCAAGAGTCTCGGCAGCCACTGCGCGTGCCTCCTCGCTGCCTCGGCGCAGAATCTCAAACACGCCGGGGATATCCTGTTCCCATTGTTTGCGACGTTCGCGAATCGGAGCGAGTTCTTCCTCAAGCACACTGATGAGAATCTTCTTCACCGTGCCGTCGCCCACGCCTCCGGCGCAATAACGGTCCTTCAAATCCTGAAGGCTCTCGAATTCCGAGCAATGACGTTTGAATTTCTCATCGGTGCAGAATGCGTCGAGATATATGAACGGGCAGTTGCCCTCAAGGTGTCCGGGGTCGCTGATGTTGAGATGGAGAGGGTCGGTATACATGCCTTTCACCTTCTTTGCAACATCTTTTGATGTGTCGCTGAGGTAGATGCAGTTGCCGAGCGACTTGCTCATCTTTGCCTTTCCGTCGGTTCCTGGCAGACGCAGGCAGGCAGCGTTTGTAGGCAGCAGGATTTCCGGCTCAACAAGCGTCTCGCCGTACACGTTGTTGAAGCGTCCCACGATTTCGCGGGTCAATTCAATCATCGGCTCTTGGTCCTCACCGGCAGGCACTGTGGTGGCGCGGAAAGCGGTGATGTCGGAAGCCTGGCTCACCGGATAGCAGAAGAATCCCACAGGGATGCTCGTCTCGAAGTTGCGCATCTTGATTTCTGTCTTCACCGTAGGGTTGCGCTGCACGCGCGACACTGTCACGAGGTTCATATAATAGAATGCCAGCTCTGTCAGTTCCGGCACCGCCGACTGCACGAAAATCGTAGTCTTGGCAGGGTCCAATCCCGCCGACAGATAGTCGAGAGCAACCTCAACGAGGTTTTGGCGGATTTTCTCTGGATTGTCGGCATTGTCGGTAAGTGCCTGAGCGTCGGCAATCATCACAAAAATTTTGTCGTACTCACCTGAGTTCTGCAGCTCAACGCGACGTCGCAGCGAGCCTACGTAGTGACCCAGGTGAAGTTTTCCTGTAGGGCGTCGCCCGTAAGTATGATTTTTCCCATAATATTCTGATTGCTTTTATGTTAGAACAAATATCCTACCCCAACGTTGAAGTATATCGGATACATGCTGAATGTTATCGTCTTGAAGCTTTCGGGGAAAGCCGAATTCAATCCCCACGAAAGGTCGGCATAGAGCTTCAGATGCTTGAACGCTTCCCAGTCGACTCCGGCTTGAAGTCCCCACTGAAATTTGCGCAACTCGTCGGAGAAGTCGTAAGTTGCCGTGGCATCGCCTGTAAACACTGCCTTTTCACCCGTCGGATCGCCGTTGCGCAGATATCCGTCGTAGACGAAGCCGTTGAATTTACCCTCGATTAGGTACGACAGGAATACGCCCAGCTTGAGGTTGGTGCGTGGATGCACTTTATAGACGCCCACGATAGGGAATGACAGAAACGAGTTGCGCACCGACGTTTCACGCCACCAGTCCATCCGGCCGCTTGCAACGGCGCCCTCACTGAGGATTTCCATACCGTAGTTTTTCACGCGGGCGTCGGTCTCCATATTCTTGTTTTCAAGTTTCACTCCCGAAGCCCACCCCCCAGTGCTTGTCGAAGAACCGCGTGAAGTCGGCCTCGCCCGAAAAGCCAACGGAAGGCTTGTAACTCTTGATTTCGCGGATTTCGGCAGGCAGCGGAATCGGCGATGTGCCGCCGATGTTGTAGCCCGCGCGGAGCTCAATGTTCCATCCCTTGAGGGCGGCGTTGATATCTTCTGTGTGCGGCTCTGCTGCGCCTGCGCAGCAGATGGGATTAATGCTGCCGCCGCCAGTATGATAACTGCATATATCTTCTTCATTGTAGTCATTTTTTATTCGTTGGTTACTTTGATGTTGCGCACATCGAGCGTGCTGCCTACGGCACCGCGGAAATAGTCGCCCTCGGCACTTGAAGCGATGACGATGCCCAGCCGGTAGACACCCTTCGCAAGAAGGTCTGCATTTACTGCCTTTTTGTATTTGTCGTAGTCGAATTCGATTTCAAACTTCACCCAGTCGTCGTCGCCCAGTCCAGTCTCGTGGGCGTCGGTCAGGTTGGCGAGAGCACCATGTTGGGGTGCATGAAGTCGTTGTAGTGCACGTTGCTGTCGATAAACTTCACGTCGTCGTCGCTTTCGAAGAAGATTGCGTAGATTGAGAAAATGTCTTTGCGTCCGACCACTACGTTTCCTTTGCCGTCGGTAAACACGTCGCCGGCCTTGAAGCGGTATTCGCCCGACAGCTTGACGGGCTTGTAGTTGTAAGGCTCGCCAAACCGAGTGGCTTCACGAGGTTGGGAGACGGCACTGCCCAAGTCAAATTCGCCCTGGAAGATGTTGCCGGCGGCGATAGGCATTTTCACCTGTGCGCCGAATCCTCCGGTTGAACGCGTCACCAGTCGGATGTATTCCGGCTGGGCATACTTCCCACCGTTCACGAAGCTGGTCACGTTATCGTTGTCGGTCTTCATCGTGGTGCCTTCTGGGAAAACAGCCAGCGTGGGGAAGAATTCCCAGATATGGTCTTTGTAGTTATCTTTGCCGTATGCAGCGCGCGCCGCTTTGTTTGCCTCGCCGCACATCACGTAGCCCGGATTGCCCGACGACCAAGCCATCAGGAAGTTGCCATTATCGTCGTATTCGTTGAAGATTGAATATTTCTTCGTAGGGTCGAGCTCCACCTTGTTGAACAGATATTCGCTCGGCTTCAGCTGCTGCACCACCTGCACGCGGTAGGTTTTGTGCCATTCGCCGTCCTGCGAAGTCACGGTGTATGACACGGTATGGTCGTCAGCGTTCAGGAGTTCTGGACCGAGCCGCTTGCCGGACTGATTGTAGCGCCTTCGGTCAGCGTGAACGTAGGCGCGAGCTTCGAGATGTCGGCGTCAGGCACGACGTTTACCGTCACGCGGTTGTTGGTGATTGTTGGGTCAGAAAACGACGATCTCCGACGGAAACGAACAGGTTATGATGTCGCATTCCGTGTTGAGAGCCTCGTCCTGAATGCATGATGTGGCTGCAAGCACTGTCGCCGCGACAACCACTGTTTTATATACAAAATTCATAATAATTCATTAATAATGGTTGCAAAGTTACTGAATTTATTCCATTTTGCTGCAACAGTGAATTTTTTTATTCCGAAAATGTTGTGTAAGTTTGCATAAAAGGTTATAACAGGACTACATTTATGAAATTTATATCTTGGAACGTCAACGGGCTTCGCGCCTGCGTTGGCAAAGGCTTTGAGGAGTCGTTCAACGCTCTCGACGCCGATTTTTCTGCCTGCAGGAGACAAAGATGCAGGCTGGTCAACTCGACTTGCAGTTTGACGGCTACCGCTCCTACTGGAACTATGCCGAGAAGAAAGGCTACTCCGGCACTGCCATCTATACCCGCCACGAACCGCTGTCGGCGGCATACGGCATCGGCATTGCCGACCACGACACCGAGGGCCGCGTGATAACGCTTGAATACGACACGTTTTACCTTGTGACGGTCTACGTGCCAAACTCGCAGGATGGTCTGCGCCGTCTGGACTACCGGATGTCGTGGGAAGATGATTTCCGGGCTTATCTGAAGGGCTCGACAGCAAGAAGCCCGTGGTGGTGTGCGGCGACCTGAACGTGGCGCATCGCGAAATCGACCTTAAAACCCGAAAACCAACCGCCGCAACGCCGGATTCACCGATGAGGAACGCGGAAAGATGACCGAGCTGCTCGACGCCGGATTCACCGACACGTTCCGCCACTTCCATCCCGACACGCCCGACATATATTCGTGGTGGTCGTATCGCTTCCATGCCCGCGAGAAGAACGCAGGGTGGCGCATCGACTATTTCCTCACGTCGGCGCGCCTCGACGACAAGCTGCAAGATGCAAAAATACACACCGAGATTTTCGGCTCAGACCATTGTCCCGTGGAGGTCGACATTGATTTGTAGACCGATTGTTAAAAAACAGAGCCGCCTGCAATCCGAGATTGCAGGCGGTCTCTGTTTTTAACAATGCTGCCGTCAGTGATTCAGCAAGGCGTTCATAGCGTCGAAACGTGCCAACTGGTCTTCGCCAAACTTGGCGAGATCCTCGCGAATGCTGTCGACAGTCTTCACAGTGTCGGTTTTCGACTTTGAGAAAAACTTGTCGGCATAGCATACAATCTTCTCCTCCAGCGTCACCGGAATCATGTCGCGGTGAGGCAGCGGAAGGTTGTCGCGTTCTATTTCAGCAGCCGATATTCCCGCGCCCGTATGACGTTTCGCAAACCCGCGCGTACGGCTCCATTGAAGCATCGATGCCACGCAGCATTTCCGCGCCGAGGATGCCGTGACGGATATAAGGCTCGTCGCCGTTGCAGAAAATCGACGGCGCATGCGTCTTTATGATTCCGACATCGTGGAGCAGAGACGCGTCGTAGACAAAATCCTGGTCGGCTTCCGGGAAACGCGACGCAATGTCGAGCGCCATTTCAGCCACCTGGCAACTGTGATGCCAAAGCAGCTTGAAAAGGTCGCTGTCCTCGTCGTAGAACTTCAGCAACACGTCTTTAGCCGAAAGATTTCCTATCATGGTCGCTTACAGTTCGATAATCGTGTTCCAGTTATGCACATCCTCTTCCTCTCCAAGCTGGATGCCGCGGAGACGGTTGTAGAGTTTTGTGCTGAGAGGACCCGGTTTGCCGTCTTTCGAGATTACGTAAGAGCGGTTGTTCTCAGGGTCGTCGATACGCTCGATAGGGCTGATTACAGCCGCCGTTCCGCAAGCGCCAGCCTCTTCAAGCGTCGAAAGCTCATCTTCCGGGATTTGACGGTGTTCCACCTTGATGCCCATATCCTCGGCGAGCTGCATAAGGCTCTTGTTGGTGATTGACGGAAGGATTGACGTAGACAACGGAGTGATGTATGTGTTGTCCTTGATTCCGAAGAAGTTGGCAGCGCCACACTCGTCCATATATTTCTTCTCGCGTGCGTCGAGATAGAACTCTGCCGAATATCCGGCAGCGTGAGCCTCGCAGCTTGCACGCAGACTTGCTGCATAGTTTCCGCCCACCTTGAATGTGCCTGTGCCGAGAGGCGCGGCGCGGTCATACTTACGGGTAATGACGTAAGGCGTGGTCTTGAATCCGCCCTTGAAGTAAGGTCCAACCGGCGAAACGAAAATCACAAACAGATATTCCGTGGCAGGTTTAACGCCAACTTGAGCCGACATACCGATTTCGAGCGGACGGATGTAGAGCGATGCTCCGCTGCCGTAAGGCGGAATGAAACGTGCGTTCAGACGCACAACCATTTTCACCATATCCATGAATTTCTCCACTGGCAACGCCGGCATCATAATGCCTTCAGCCGAACGCTGGATGCGCTTTGCGTTCTCGTCCATGCGGACACGCGCACCTGACCGTCCTTGCCACGGAACGCTTTCAATCCCTCGAAAGCCTCCTGGCCGTAGTGCAGACAGCTTGCAGCCATGTGCATTGGTATCAACTCTGACGAAAAGACTTCGATTTCGCCCCACTCGCCATTCTTGTAAGTACAGCGGACGTTGTAGTCTGTTGGAATATACCCGAACGACAGATTCGCCCAATCAATGTTCAACTCTTTCTCCATATCTTGTGATATTTTGTTGTTTTCTTATTGCTATGCAAACATACACAAAAAGTGGGAAAACCGAAGTTTCCCACTTTTATTCGTCTCTTTTGTCAATCTACAGGCAAATTTTTGTTCCCGCATACGGATCGGCTATCCTGTCGGCTTGCGTAATCACCACCGACTCCACCCCTGCCGACACGCAGGCAATGGCATTGTCGAGTTTCGGAATCATACCTCCGCTCACCACTCCCCGGCGCTTCAAATCGTCGAGCACGGCGGGTGTTATAGTAGGAATAAGGCTGCTGTCATCGTTCTCATCGGCAAGCACGCCCGGCTTCTCGAAACAGAACATCAGCGTCACGTCGTAGTGCGCCGCCATGGCTTTTGCCATCTCTCCCGCCATCGTGTCGGCGTTTGTGTTGAGCATGTGTCCACAACCGTCGTGGGTGAGCGGAGCGACCACCGGGCAACATCCGCTCTCAATCAGCGTCGCCACAGCCTCGGCATTCACCCTCTTCACGTCGCCGACCCATCCGTAGTCCACTGCCGACACATTACGCTTGTCGCTGAGCACAATGTTCATATCAGCCCCTGTGAGTCCCACAGCGTCAATGCCAAGGGCTTGCAGTCCAGCCACGATGCGTTTGTTGACAAGTCCGCCGTAGACCATAGTGACCACCTCGAGCATAGCCTCGTCGGTGATGCGGCGTCCGTCGACCATCTTCGTTTCCACACCGAGCCGGGCAGCCATCTGCGTGGCAGAGCGTCCGCCTCCATGCACGAGCAGTTTCTTGCCCTCCACCGCGGCGAAATCCTTAAGAAGGGAGTTGAGCGATTCAGAATTTTCCACAATCTTACCGCCCACTTTTATTATTGTCAAATGTTCTTTCATTGCTTGGAATTTTTAAGTGTAAATATAGAATAAATCCAGACCACAACGAATCCTGCCAACGGCACGACAAACGACAGCACCATTCCATGTGCGTCTGCCATCCATCCCATAAGCCCACGGCCCCACAGCGCCGCCCACAGGCGTCATCATCAGAAACGACGATGCCCTTTTGGTCTTCTCGCCCAAGCCGCGCAGCGACAGGGCAAATATCGTAGGAAACATTATAGACTCGAAGAAATAGCCGGCAATCAACGCGCCCATCGACAGCGCGCCGCAGTCGGCCACAACTATTGTAGTGGTCACCACTGTCGCCGTAGCGCACACCACAAGCACCGCCTCCGCCCTTCACGCGGCTCATCACGAGCGAGCCGACAACGCGTCCCACCATAAACAGCATCAGTCCGCCAAGCGACAAGAGCGTCGTCGGCCGTGGGCTTGTCAAACCAGTTGCCGTCGGTGGCGTAGTTGATGAAGAAACTGTTGATGGAGATTTCCGAAATCTCGTAGCAGAACAGTGCGAACACGCCGAATATAAACGCAAAGTTGCGTGCCAGCGATGCGTTTCTTGCCTTTCCGCAGAGCCTGGCGGCACTGTCGTCTTCGTGAATCTCCGGCAGGCGCACACGGGTGAACACCACCGCCGCAAGCAGCACGAAGATGCCAAGACCCATATAAGGGAGCGCCACGCTGGCATTGTCGCGGAAAATCAGCCATCCGCCTACAATCGGCGCACACATCGCGCCAAGTCCGTTGAACGACTGCGCCATGTTGAGACGCGCGGCTGCCGTCTGGCGCGCGCCGAGTTCGGTGACATACGGATTTGCCGACGTTTCGAGAAACGTCAGTCCGCAACCGATTACGAACAGCGAGAACAGGAAAAACTCAAACGACATCAGCCATTCGCCAGGAATAAACAGCAGCGAGCCAATGCCATAGAGCAACAAACCGACAATCACGCCAGCCCGGTATCCCCGACGACTGATAAACAGTCCGGCAGGGATGGCCATCGTGAAATAGCCCGTATAGAGCATCACCTGCACCAACGCCGACCGCGTCTTTGTCATCTCAAGCACCTCCTGGAAATGCTTGTTGAGAACATCAAGGATTGCGTGGGCGAAACCCCACATGAAAAACAGCGACGTTATCAGGACAAACGTTGCCAAATATTTCTTTTCGACCAATGCTTTCTTCATTTCTTCCTATTATGATTGCTTTTTTCCGGTGCAAAATTAGAAAAATCTCGTGGATTATGACTAAATTTGCATAATATAGTACAAAACAGACGACGAAAAAAGAAAGACGCAATATGGCAACAAAGACGAAAAAAAGATCAGGAAAGAAGTCGGAAATCAAGACCCTGGTTGTTGACTTTTTCAACAACCACAACAAGGAATCATTCAACTACAAGCAAGTGGCTGTTGACCTTGGCGTCACCGGACGCAGCGACCAATATCTCATTGCCGACATTCTCGACGACTTGACCCGAGACGGCTATCTTGTGGAACGTCGTGCCGGGAAAATACCAGGCTTCTGAAATCACAACCTCCGCCGAGGGCACATTCGTGCGACGCAGCAACGGAAAAAACAGCGTAATCGTCGACGGAGCGGAAGTGCCTGTCTTTGTAGCCGAACGCAATTCAAAGCACGCCCTCAACGGCGACCGCGTGCGCGTGCATCTGTGCGCACAGCGCAAGGGTTTCGAGCCGGAGGCGCAGGTGCTTGAGATTATAGAGAAAAAAGAGCAAGTGTTTATCGGCACTCTGAAGGTGAGCAAGAACTACGCCTTCCTCGTGACCGACAGCAAATTCCTTGCCTGCGACATTTTTATACCAAAAGCGAAAATCAAAGGCGGCGAAAGCGGCGACAAGGCAATTGTGCGCATCGTGGACTGGAACGACGATGACAAGAACTACCGGCGAGGTGGTCGACATTCTCGGCCGAACGGGAGAAAACAACTCGGAGATGAACGCCATCCTTGCCGAATACGGTCTGCCTTACGTATACCCTAAGAACGTGGAGGCTGCCGCCGACAAACGACGCAGGAATAACACCGGAGGTCATAGCCGCCCGCGAGGACATGCGCGGCGTGACAACATTCACCATCGACCCGCGCGACGCAAAGGACTTCGACGACGCGTTGTCTCTGCGCAAACTGCCAAACGGAAACTGGGAGGCCGGCGTGCATATCGCGACGTGACCCACTATGTGCGCCCTGGCTCAGTCATCGACAAAGAGGCGGAGAAGCGCGCCACATCGGTCTATCTCGTCGACCGCACAGTCCCGATGCTCCCAGAGCATCTCTGCAACGGCATCTGCTCGCTGCGCCCCAACGAGGAAAAACTGGCATACTCATGCATCTTTGAGATGGACGACAACGCCAACATCATCAACCACCGCATCCGCAAAACCGTGATAAAGAGCGACCGCCGCTTCACCTACGAGGAGGCGCAGGAAATAATCGAGACCGGCAAGGGCGACTATGCCGAGGAGGTACTCACCCTCGACCGTCTCGCCAAAGCGTTGCGCAAACGCCGCTTCGAGCATGGCTCGGTCAACTTCGACCGCTTCGAGGTGCGCTTTGAAATCGACGAGACCGGACACCCGATAAGCGTGTATTTCAAAGTGTCGAAAGACGCCAACAAACTTGTGGAAGAGTTTATGCTTCTTGCCAACAAGCAGGTAGCCACCGACATAGGCAATCCCGGCGGACGCAAGAAGGCCAAACCGTTTGTATACCGTATCCACGACAATCCAGACCCCGACCGCATGACCAATTTCGCCGAGATAGCCAACCGATTCGGCTACAAGGTGAGAACCACGGGCAAGCGCACCGACATCAACAACTCGCTCAACAAGATGCTCTCAAGCGTAAAGGGCAAGCCGGAAGAGAACCTGTTGTCGATTCTCGCCATCCGTTCAATGTCGAAGGTGTATATTCAACCGTCAACGTAGGACACTACGGCTTGGCTTTCGACTACTACACCCACTTCACATCGCCTATCCGCCGCTACCCGGACATGATGGTGCACCGCCTGCTCGACAAATACCTTAACGGCGGACGCGCCGTAAACCGCGAGAAACTCGAAACCGAGTGCAAGCACTCTTCCGACATGGAACAACTGGCAGCCAACGCCGAACGCGCTTCCATCAAATACAAGCAGGTGGAATTCATGAAAGACCGACTGGGACAAATCTACGAAGGCTCGGTGTCGGGCGTGACGGAATGGGGAATCTACGTGGAACTCGACGAGAACAAATGCGAGGGCATGGTGCCTATCCGCGACCTCGACGACGACTACTACGAGTTTGACGAGAAGAACTATTGCCTCATCGGGCGCCGCAAGAAACACGTATACCAGCTCGGCGACAAGCTCACCGTGCAAGTGGCGCGCGCCGACCTCAACAAGAAGCAGCTCGACTTTGCAATCGTGGGCAACGAGGCCGACAAGAAGGCCGCCGCAACCTCTGTCAACAAAGAGGGCGACGTGGTGAGCACTGCCAAAAAGTCTAAGAAAAAATCCGACTCGCGAAAGGCCTCGAAGAAATCAAAGAAATCAAAATAAAAACGACATCATACGCATGAACATAACAGTCTACCTTTCCTCAAAATCTGACCTCAGCGACAACTTCACCAATGCCGTCAGCGCCATTGGCAAGGGCATCGGCGAGATGAACGCACGTCTGATCTACGGAGGCAGCAACGCCGGACAGATGCACATCCTCGCAGCCACTGCCAAACAGCACGGCGCAACGGTCACTGGAGTGATTCCGGAAGTGTTCCGGCAGCTGTCGGATCCCGTTGTCGACGAGATGATATACACTCTCGACCTCAGCGAGCGCAAAGCGCGTATGATTGAGCTGGGACAAATATTCGTCGCACTCCCCGGAGGCATCGGCACAATCGACGAGGTGATGAGCACCCTCGCCTCCCTCACTGTGAGCCGTAACTTCTCGAAACGCATCCTGCTGGTGAACGTAGACGGCGTGTTCGACCAACTCTACAACCAGCTGCAGTCGCTTGTGGAGCAGCGCCTTGCCGCTCCGGAGGCTGTCGCATTGGTGGAGCTCGTGGGAAGCGCGGAGGAAGCGATAGAAAACTGCAACAACTAAACCGTTGATATTATGGTAAAGAAAAGTATTGTTTACACAGCCACCGGCGACAAAGGGACAACGTCGCTCGTAGGCGGCAAGCGCGTGTCGAAAGACGACGTGCGCCTTGAAGCGTATGGCACAGTCGATGAGCTGAACGCACACATCGGACTGCTCGACAACCTGCACAACGTGCCATCGGACATCAAAAGTTTCCTACGCGTAATTCAAAACAAACTCTTCAACATCGGAGCATATCTCGCCACCGAGACCGCCCCAGGCACAAAGGCAATGGGACTTGACGATGACGATATAGCCAACATCGAGCATCAGATAGACCTGCTCGACGCCGAACTGCCACCTCTCCGCAATTTTGTGCTTCCCGGTGGTAGCCGCATCTCTTCGCGCGCGCAGATTTGCCGCACCGTGGCACGCCGCTGCGAACGCCGCGTTGTGACTCTCGCCAACGAGCACGATGTGGACCAGAACGTGCTGACATACCTCAACCGTCTGAGCGACTATTTCTTCGTTCTTGCACGCTTCAACAACATCCACAACCAGATTGAAGAGATTTTTTGGGACAAGGATTGCAAATAAACAAGCAATTGACAGGTTTTTAACTAAATTTAAACCCGCATTCTATTTGAAATTTGTTTTTTTACTATCTTTGCAGTCTCAATAAAAAAACGCAGATTAAAAACGATAGAATTATGTATTGGACTCTTGAACTCGCATCAAAGCTTGAAGATGCGCCCTGGCCAGCAACCAGAGAAGAACTTATCGACTACGCCATGCGTTCTGGTGCTCCGCTCGAAGTTATCGAAAACCTTCAGGAAATGGAAGATGAAGGCGAAGTGTATGAATGCATCGAAGACATTTGGCCTGACTATCCAAGTAAGGAAGATTTCTTCTTCAACGAGGACGAATACTAAGAAGCCCACAAGCTGACTCGCTCAGCTTCGAGCATTGAATATAAGCGGTATAGGAATTGTCAACATTCCTATACCGCTTTTCCGTTCTTTTACCGTCAAAGGCAGTGCAAGCCGAGCGCAATGAAGTTTACTTCAATTGCTGAAGCGCAAGTCGCGTCAGATATCTAACTGCAGAGGCTTACAGTAGTTTATTGGAATGCGTATGGTGGATGTAATCACATAAACTGAAATGGGGACATATTTACCAGCGATATTATACTAATTTTCAAATAAAAAGCACTACCTTTGCTTTCGAATTTTGTCACAAGTGACATTATTTGGAAGCATATGATAGTAAGCAGAAGTAAATACATCGACCAATTAGTACGTTCAAAAGGGAATGGACTGATTAAAATAGTCACTGGACTACGCCGTTCTGGTAAGTCTTTCCTACTAAAGAAACTCTTTCGCCAGCATTTGCTTAATGAGAGAGTTGCAGAAGACCATATCATAATCATTGATATGGAAAGTCGTAAGAACAAGGACTTTAAAGACCCAGACTTTTTGCTTGATTGGGTTGAAAAAGAAATGAAGGACGACTCTACTTATTATATAATCATTGATGAAGTGCAGGAAATCAGTGACTTTGTGGAGGTTCTTTCAACACTTTCGGTGACAGAAGGAGTGGATGTATATGTCACTGGCTCAAACTCTCGCTTTCTTTCGTCAGATGTGGTTACGGAATTCCGTGGCAGAGGTGATGAAATTCATATTTGGCCTTTGTCGTTTGCGGAGTTTATGTCTGTTTATGAAGGTTCAAAGGAAGAAGGATGGGCTGGATATCTGATGTTTGGAGGTCTACCACAACTTCTCACACAAGTTGGTGACGACAAGAAAGCAGACTTTTTGCGTCGTCTGTATCGCACCGTGTACCTTAGAGACATATACGAGAGAAATCCGATAGAAATGAAAGCAGAGTTTGAAGAACTCTCAAAGATAGTGGCATCAAGTATCGGTGCACCAGTTAATGCGCAGAATATAGCAAATACATTCAAGTCTGTCAGTAAGGCTCAGGGTATCAGTGTTAAGACCATTTCCACGTATTTGGGATATATGCAAGACTCATTCTTGATAGAGAAGTCTGAACGGTATGACATCAAAGGGAGAAAGTATATTGGTGCTCTTTGCAAATACTATTATCAAGACATAGGTTTACGCAATGCGATTCTTTCATTCCGCCAAAACGAGACAACGCATATTATGGAGAATGTCATTTACAATGAAATGCGTATGCGCGGCTGGCTTGTTGATGTTGGCAATATCTTTCATCGTGTCAGAAATGAGGCAGGCAAGCAGCAACGTGTAACACTTGAAGTCGATTTTGTTTGTAATAAGGGGAGTGAGCGTATCTATATTCAGTCTGCCTACAAAATGCCAGATGTGGAAAAGATGGAACAAGAGAAACGTTCTCTGAAACTTGTAGATGATTCTTTCCGAAAGATAATAGTGGTGGGGGAACATACAAAAACATGGAGTGACGAGAATGGTATACAGATAGTCAGCATTTATGACTTCCTATTGACCCCATCATTTACAGAGTAGAGTATAGCATTGTCTTTATGGGCTGTAACAGGGTCACAGTTTTGCTTTTTACGGTCTTTCACTACGAAATAAAATGATCGAAAAGGCTGACGCAACGGTATAATAACTTGAAACTCATTACGCCTTACCCCTCATCAACGAAGACGAATACTAAAAAGCCCACAAGCTGACTCGCTCAGCTTCAAGCATTGAATATAAGCGGCATAGGAATTCCTATACCGCTTTTTTCAGTCACAAAAATATGCGTAAAACGCTTGTCAATATGAATATAAATCTATACATTTGCCTTATAACTGTGGCTTTTGCCATGCAATCATTGCAACTATCATATTAATTAACCAACCAATAAACCATCTTTACTATGGCAAATCTATTAGACGAAACTCAGGGACCAATCAATGACAACGGACGCGACATCCATGTCATAGACCGCCAACTCCCAGTGACAATCACATTCAAATCAACTCTATTTGAGATTGCCCTATGGGTGACAATCCCGGTTCTGACATTACTTTATGTGTCCTTTATGGGCAACAAGCTCGAATCGCCGGAAATGGTGGCTCTGATTGGCTGCGTGTGCGGCATATTGCCGGGAGTGATATTCATCTTTATGAAAATTTCCGCACGCAACTACTTCCAGCAACTCGAACAGCGCATCCAAGCCGAAGCGTCAAACATCGACAACTACCTCGAACAGCGGGTGCAGATACTTCAGAATGTAGTAGGTCTTGTTGACCGCGCCGTAGACCTTGACAAGGACGTGATGAAGGCTGTGGCAGCATTGCGCGGAGGGAAAATCAACGACGCCAACCGCAGCGACGTAAACAGCCAGCTGAATATGGCTTGCGGACGGCTGTTTCCTCAAGTTGAAGCCTATCCCGAACTGAAA
>OKWD01000028.1_pt1 | contig 23330 bp, 18 predicted proteins | sample 1607011 | NCBI WGS metagenome assembly OKWD01 (sample SAMN04414077, study PRJEB24778) | human gut metagenome | material: faecal | host: Homo sapiens | reverse complement strand
GTCGGTGAAAACAGTCCGACGCTATAGCGCTGGTCCGTAGGGCGCGGCACTTTCACGCCGTTGAGCGTCTCCTGCGTCTTCATCAGAGAGAAACTTATCCATGAGTCTGTGCCGGGAACAAACTGTCCGAAGAGTTTGAAGTCGATTCCCGTGATGAATCCTTTCGAAGCATTCACGCCTGTATATACGAGTTTCAGGTTGTCGAGTTCGTAAGGAATCAGATTCGCGAGATTCTTGTAGTAAGCCTCCGCTGTGAGTTTGAACGGACGGTCCATTGCGCGGAACGTGTAGTCGCTGCCGAGAATCAGCTGGATGCTCCGTTGCGACTTGATGTTGCTGTTGAGAGTCTGATAAGAGTTGCCGTCGGCGTCGGTCTGCGTGATGCGGAATTCCTTGTAGAAAGGCGACTGATAATATAAACCTCCGGCAAGACGCATTGCCACGCGGCTGTTGCGCTCGGGAATGAAACCGATGCTTATGCGCGGGCTTACGAGAAATTCTTTGTTGAAGTCCCAATAAGAGAATCTGATGCCTCCATTGACGGAGAACAGACCGATTCCAGTCTGCCACTTGAAATTGTCCATCGCATAGAATGAAATCTTGTTGGTTTCCAAGTCGTTGTATGAACGCAGGTTGTAGACCATGCGCACGCGGTCGGAGAGATGCGGCACGGTGTAGCCTGCTGAGTCGCGCAGCTGCCATTCATTCGATCGGTCGTAGACTTTTTGGCGGCGGTATTCCAGCCCGTAGCTCAGGTTGTTGTGGTTCAGTCCGGTGTGGCCCTTCAATGCAATGTTGAAAACGCTGGCTTTCAGTCGGTCGCGGGCGTGTTCAAGATATTTTCCGACGCCAATCTCACCACCGATAGAATTGTCGCCATCGTTTGTTCCCGCGTCGTCGAGCCAATACTCTCCGGAGATGTCGTATGACACCAGCTCGTTTGTCAGGAATCCGGAAGCAAGCATTGTGAACGCAGTCGACTTTGACGGTTGGAAATTCAATTCAAGCGCACCGAAATAAGTCTCGAATTTGTCGTGCTCCTCGCCGTCGAAATATACGGTGAATTCCTTTACATTCTCAGATATTCCAAACGACGTAGACCGCGTTGTGGGCTTGAATTTATAATCGTTTGACGAGATGTTGCCAAGAAATGCCACGTTCCACTTGTCGTTGATTTTGAACCTGAGATTCGTCTGATAGTCGATATATGTAGGGTCGTACTCGCCTTTGGAGTCCATCGAGCTGAGCAGCGACGCGTTGCGCTTGAACCGGAAGCCGTGGAGCTGGGAGAATCGTCCCGTGTTGTGTCCCACCGAAGCCTCCGCGCCCATCAGACTTCCCGACAGAGTGCCCTCGAATGCCTCCGGTTGGCGGTAGGTGATGTCGAGCACCGACGACATGCGGTCACCGTATTCAGCCGAGAAACCACCGGTTGAAAACTGGATGTTGCCCACCAGGTTAGGGTTTATGATGCTCAGCCCTTCCTGCTGTCCCGAGGAAATCAGCAACGGACGGTAGACCTCGATGCCATTTATGTAAACGCTGTTTTCATCGTAAGATCCTCCTCTTACGGAATATTGCGAGCTCATCTCGTTTTTTGACGAAACTCCCGCCACAGTCGACAGCATCGCCTCCACACCGTTGCCCGACACCGACGTGGTCTGTTGCAGAGCCCGGGCGTCGAGATTCTGCATTCCGTCGGTCTGCTTGCGGTATTCCGTCACCGTCACCCCCTGCAGCTCGGTCGAGGCGTCGGAGAGTTTTACAGTCAGCGTGACGTTCCCTTCCGGCTTTATTAGTTTCTGATGGCGTTCTTTGTATCCGAGACAAGAGAATATGATTTCGACAGTGTCTTGGCGGGCAACAGAAAGAGAGTATCCGCCGTCGATTCCCGACATTGTGCCGATTGCGCTTTTTGCTACACGTATTGTGGCAAATTCAATCGGCTTGCTGTCGCTGTCGAGTACTTTTCCCGAAATATGAACCTGTGCAGCTACCGCAACAGGCATAATCAGCATCAATAGAAAAAAATATGTTGTTCTTGTTATGCGCATAGACTATAAATATACATATTAATAAACGCAGAAAACCAGGTTTAATTATGTGGTGGCGCATAAAAAAGCCCGTTGCGTGGCGGCAACGGGCTTTGAGGAGTCAGTCTCTGAATATTAGCAAGGTTTGCCTGTAATCTCAGAAACCACGTTTTTTATTTCTTGAGCTATGGCATTGGCCTGCTCCATTGTTTTCGCCTCAGAGTAGATTCGGATGATAGGCTCTGTGTTGCTCTTGCGCAAGTGTACCCAATATTCAGGGAAGTCGATTTTCACACCGTCGATTGTTGTCACCTTCTCGTTGGCATATTTTTTCTCAACAGCCTCAAGGATTGCGTCGACATTGATGTCGGGCGTGAGTTGAATCTTGTTTTTTCGCGATGCAGTATTGAGGATACTCCTTCTTGAGCTCAGACACCTTTTTGCCTTTGTGGGCAAGGAGAGAGAGGAACAAAGCCACGCCAACGAGAGCGTCGCGGCCGTAGTGGCTGGCAGGGTAGATGACACCGCCGTTTCCCTCACCGCCGATAACGGCTCCGCTGTTTTTCATCTGAGTGACAACGTTGACTTCGCCCACTGCCGATGCTGTGTATTTGCATCCGTGGCGTTCTGTCACGTCGCGGAGCGCGCGTGAAGACGACAGGTTTGAAACTGTAGCACCCGGAGTTTTTGACAAGATGTAGTCGGCCACAGCAACGAGAGTGTATTCCTCGACAAACATCTCGCCGTTTTCCATAACGATTGCGAGACGGTCAACGTCGGGGTCGACAACGAAACCAACGTCGGCGCATCCAGTTTTCAAGTGGTCGGAAATCTGAGTGAGGTTCTCAGGAATAGGTTCCGGAGTGTGTGCGAAATTACCTGTCGGGTCGCAGTTCAACTCAATCACGTTTTTTGACACCAAGACGGCGCAGCAGCTGAGGCATCACGATGCCGCCAACCGAGTTTACGGCGTCGATGGCAACAGTAAAATTAGCTTTCTTGATAGCTTCAACATCAACGAGGTTGAGGTCGAGCACGCTGTCGATATGCTTGCGTGTATAGGTGTCGTTGATAAATTCGTGTCCGAGTTTGTCGACTTCAGCGAAAGTAAACGATTCCGCCTCTGCGATGGCAAGTACTTCCTTGCCCTCGGCGTCGTTTAGGAATTCACCCTTCTCGTTGAGCAGTTTCAGAGCGTTCCACTGTTTAGGGTTGTGAGAGGCGGTAAGGATGATGCCACCGCAAGCCTTTTCCCAAACCACCGCCAATTCAGTGGTCGGCGTAGTGGCAAGACCGATGTTTACGACATCGAAACCCATACCGTTTAGCGTTCCGACAACGATGTCCTTCACCATCTCGCCAGAGAGTCGAGCGTCGCGACCGACAACGATTGTGTTAGAGCTTTTAGTTGTTGATTTTCGGATGAATGTAGCATAAGCGGCGGTGAACTTCACAATGTCGAGCGGACTCAGTCCGTCGCCTGCCGGTCCACCGATTGTGCCGCGGATGCCAGAGATTGATTTTATAAGTGACATGATTATAAAGTAATGGTTTGTTAGTTTTTACTTTTGAAATATCTGATATTGTAGAGGTAAGGCACAACGTCGGCAATCTCCGAGTATGGACCCTTGCGGCTCTTTATCAGAAGGTTGATTTCGCTGTCGATGCCAACAAACACCAGCGGCAACACAACGCCGTAGCCGTATTTCGTGTAGTCGTAGTTGGCTTCCTCGTTGGAAAATTTGAACGATGTGCTGCTGTATGACAAGTCGCCGAAGTTGCCTGAAGGAGCATCCTCATATCCGGCGCTCCAGCGGTTGATGCTTATGCGTCCGAAGCGGAAATATATTGTTTCGCCCTCCTGAGCCCTGTTGTTTGTGCGGTCGCCCGCCTTCAACACCTGCATATAAACGTTTCCGTTGTCGTCAATTTGGTAGTAGGGCGCGTCGGCACCCGTCTGAAACACCGTGTCGGCAGGATCTGCTTCAGCACCTTCTGGTGCGCGAGGAAAGAATTTATGGATTTTTCCTCGTCGTCGAGCAACTCGGAGTAGCTTTTTGAATCCTTGCACGATGCGAGCAGAGCCAATGCAATCGGCAGAGCCATCAGTATGAAGTTTCTTATTTTCATATAGTAACGTTGTTTTCAGTTAAATCTCTCAAAATTTGGTGGAACGTGTCGATAGCACCTCTCAGCGGGCCGTGGTATTCGCCTCCTGCGGCATTGGCGTGTCCTCCGCCGTTGAAGTATTTGGCGCAAAGAGTGTTTACGTGGAAGTCGCCTTCCGACCGCATCGACACTTTTACAAAACCACGCTCCTCGCGGAAGAAAACCGACCATACCACCGTAGGGATGGCAAAGCGGCATGTTGGCGAGAGCCTCCGTGTCGCCCACTTGATAGTTGAACTTTCGCAGGTCGCGCTTGTCGAGAATTGTCAGCGAAGCCTTGTGGAACGGGAACAAACGCATTTTTTCGGCTATGGCATAGCAGTTTAGACGCATGCGCGCCTCGCTGCTCGTGCCGAGAGTAAGTTTGTAGATGCGGTCCTTGTCGACGCCGCGTCGCACGAGGTCGGCAACGATTATATACAGCTCTGCGTGGTTGGAGTTGTATGAGAAGTTGCCCGTGTCGGTCATCATTCCCGTATATATGCATGTCGCCACGTCAAGGTCGATCATATCTGAATAGCCAATGGCTACAAGTATGCGGTAGAGCAGTTCGCAAGTCGACGTCATCTGCGGATATGACAAAATCGGGTTGCATATAGGCTCAGGGTTTATGTGGTGGTCAACCATCAGCTTGTTGCATTTTGCGTTGGCGACCAACTCTCTCATATCAGCAAGGCGCGACAATCCGTTGAAGTCGAGGCAGCAAATGAGGTCGGCAGCGTTGATTGTCTCGGCAGCCATCTCCGGGTCTTTGGCAAACGACACGATGTTGTCATATCCAGGGAGGAAAGCCATGTCTTCCGGCACGTTGTCGGGGGGTGACAACGGTTGCCTTCTTTCCAAGTTTGTCAAGTATGAGTTTCAGAGCCAGGTTTGAGCCGGCAGCGTCGCCGTCAGGCGATTTGTGGCAAGTGACCACTACATTTCCGCTATTTTCAAGGGCTTCCTTAAACTGCGTCAGCAGTGTCGGTTCTATAATCTGTTCTAACATTCTTCTGTTTAGTAAATATTGAATTGCAAAGTTATGAAAATAATGCGACAAATATGGATTTCAGGGCATTATTATGCACTTGAAAAAATCCTAATATATATGTCAAAATACTAAAAGCCGGCGTGGTTTCTATTCAATTTTCATGACAAACGGGTAGGCCGGGAGGTCGTCGGAATTGTATAGATTGCCTTCGCAATAATTGCTTTGGCAATAGCGCACCGCCACAGGTTCTGTCACATTGTCGCATGTCACGACCAGCTTTCCTCCAGCAACTCTGCCGCTTGCCGGATGGAATATGCCGTCGGCTCCGGCGATTTGCAGGTCGTTGACAGCGTTGCCGTTGCATCGCAGCCCTTTGGCGTAGCTGAATTTCACAACAATGGCATTTCCCTTGCGTTGGCAAGACTTTGCCAAAGGTCCCATGTAGGGCACTTTGACGGAGTATTCTTTAGCCAGCACCCAGGCAGCGAGCCGCTTTCCGGCAGTCAGTTTGTCGCGAGGATGCAGGTCGAGGCTGTCGCCACGGTCAATGACCGTAGCCAGCCCGATATCCTTTATTCCGCAGTTTAGCCAGGTGTCCATCTGCGCCATGCGCAATTCCGCCGGTTGAGTGGAGTGGGGCGCCACCATCATGCAGTAGAACGGCATCCGCTGTTGCCACTCGTCGCGCCACGACCGCACCATGTTTGTAAACACCTGCGGATAGTCGGCGGCTCGAAACGCATTCGATTCACCCTGATACCAGATGTTTCCCTTCACCGTGTAGCCGAGTATCGGCGACACCATGCTGTTCCACAACATGCCCGGCACTTTGTGCTCCCAATGTTTCGGTGCCATTTTTTCGAGAGAATATTGCTGGAATACAGAGGCGTAGAGCGGGTCGTTCTCCATAACGTCGCGCTTTGTCCACGATTCAGCCGGCGAGCCGCCCCATGCACAAGAAATCATACCTACGGGTCGGTGCAGACGGTTGTAAAGGTCGCGCCCCACGACAAATGCAATGGCGGAAAAATCATATACGTTTTCAGCGTTGCACACAATCCAACGGCCGTTGCAGTCGGTGCGTGGTTTGTCGATTGACCGAACTTTGTCGACCTTGAAAAGGTGTATCATCGGATACTCGGCATCTTGTATGTCGGATTCGAAAGTGCTCATACCAGTTTGCCATTCATTTTTTCTACCCACGGGAAACTCCATGTTGCTCTGTCCGCTACACAGCCACACTTCACCGACCATAACGTTTTTAACTGTAACGGTGTCGGATGCCGAAGCGAATGTCAAAGCCTCGCCGTTGCTGCATCCTGGGGTTGCAATTCTCAATTCCCAATGACCGGAATTGTCGGCGGTGGCTGAATACGTCTTGTCGCTCCAAGTCGTCGTCACGTTGATACACTCTCCAGGAGCGGCTGTGCCCCAAAGCTTAGCATTGCAGTGCTGCTGCATCACCATATTGTCAGAAATGATTGCCGGAAGCGAGATTCCGGCATTTGCGCCCAAAGCGCCCAACAGAGTAGCCGCCAACGCCAGCAGTCTGTTCGTTAGGAAATAAAAAGATGTCTTCATAGAACAAAAATAGTGCAAGCTGCGTTAAAAAACAAAGTGAAGAAGGCTAATTTCGACTTTTTATAGAAAAGTAGGTGGAAATCGGTGTTTTTTTGTCTAATTTTGCACGAGAAAATAAAGTCAATAACAAATGAACTGCAGGAATTTTATATTGTCTACAATTGTGGCAGCCGCTGGTATGGCACCGGTGTCGGGCCACGCGTTGACGCTGCGCGAATGCTCGCTTGAAGCCACGCCGGCAGCGCCATCAGAAATAGTGTCGGAACGTAGCGGACAAACATATCTAACGCTTTCCGCCGACGGCAAAAACGTGGTGCGTTGCGACTATAAGACAGGACGTCAGGAAGCCGTGGTCATGTCGACGGCCAACCTCAGAGACTGCGATGTCAAGTCGTGGGACGGCTTCATCTTGTCGCCAAATGAGAAACTGATGCTTCTCTACACTGATGTGGAGCCAGTCTACAGGCATTCCTTCAAGGCATCGTATTATGTGTATGACATAGCCCGCAACAACATCAAGAAATTGTCGGAAAACGGCTTGCAGGAAATCCCGTCGTTCTCGCCCGACAGCCGTATGGTGGCATTCGTCAGAGACAACAATATCTATGTTGCAAAGCTTGACTACGGCACAGAGGTGGCTGTGACAAAAGACGGCAAGCGAAATGAGATAATCAACGGAGTTCCCGACTGGGTCTATCAAGAGGAGTTCGGAATGCTGAGCTCGCTCGCGTGGTCGCCCGACAATTCGATTCTGGCATTTCTGAAATGGGACGAGTCGGCGGTCAAGATGTATGACATGCCGCTCTATCGAGGCTCATGCGACGAGAAGCCGGAATATAAATATTATCCTGGAAGTTTCTCGTATAAATATCCAGTTGCTGGCGAGGTCAACTCGAAAGTCAAGGTAATCAGTTACGACGTAGAGACCCGTGCGTTGAAGGAAATGAATGTGCCGTTGGATTACGATGGATATGTGAATAAAATTGAATTTGGAAAGACTCCGGAACGATTGATGGTCAACACACTTAACCGCAACCAGAATGAAATGAAGCTTTATGCCGTCAATCCACGGTCGGCAATGGCGAAATTGATTTACACCGACAAGTCGACAACATGGGTCGACCCAGACTTGACATCGATGACGCGCTATTATGATTCGTTCTTCATTGTGGCGAGCGAGCGCGACGGTTTCCGCCATTTGTATCAGTATTCAAATGCCGGCAGCCTGATGAAGCAAGTGACAAAAGGCGATTGGGAAGTCACCGATTTCTACGGCTACGATCCGGCGACTATGCGCTATTATTATCAGTCGACGCAGACAGGCGCTCTTAACCGTGTGGTGGCTTCGGTCGACGCCAAAGGCGTGTCGACGATATTGTCGCCAAAAGAAGGCACAAGCAGCGCGCAGTTTAATACATCGTTCACTTTATTATGTGCAGAATTTCAGCGACGTAAATACTCCAGACACATATAGCCTTTTCACATCGAAAGGCAAGGAGGTGCGCGAGATAGAGGCAAACCGCGAATACGCCGACCGCTTCCGCAATGTGCCAGAAAAGACATTCTTCACGATGACAAGCGCCGGCGAGACGCTCAATGGCTATATGATAAAACCTGCAGGCTTCAACGAGTCGCAGAAATATCCGGTTATCATGTACCAGTATAGCGGACCGTGTTCGCAGCTCGTGAAAAACAAATGGAGCATAGATTGGCTCGACTACGCCGCCACACATGGTTATCTTGTGGTTTGTGTCGACGGTCGAGGCACGGGATTCCGGGGCAAAAAGTTTGCATCGGTGGTCTATAAGAACTTAGGCAAATACGAGACAGAGGACCAGATTGCCGCCGCTCGCTATGTGGCGTCGCTGCCTTATGTCGACGCATCGAAGATAGGCATTTTCGGATGGAGTTTCGGAGGATATGAGACACTGATGGCGATGACCGCTCCCGGCAATCCGTATGCAGCCGGCATCGCAGTGGCGCCGGTGACCGACTGGCGTCTCTATGACTCCGTCTATACTGAAAGATTCATGCTCACACCGCAGCAGAACTCCGTGGGCTACGATGCAAGCTCGACGCTTGGCAGAATCAAGAACCTCAAAGGCAATCTGCTGATTGTGTCGGGCACCGCCGATGACAACGTGCATATCGCAAACACGTTTGAATTTGTTTCGGAGGCAACGTCGCAGAACAAAATCCTTGACATGATGGTTTATCCTAATAAGAACCACTTCATCAACGGATGTGAGACGCGCTTGGCGCTTTATACGAAATTATTGGACTATTTCAATCGGAATCTGAAAAAGTAGATATTGAGCAGAAAACTACATAGCATCTGCAGTTGTTCGATTTCTGAAATCTGGAAGAACTACTCGATTGGGACGATACTCTTGGGCATCGTCCCAATTATTCCATTGCTCGGCGGAAACGGAACATTGCCGTTGACGGCGCTGATATTGGCGTTGCTGTTGTTCTGCTATGTGCTCCATGAACGCTTCAAGTCGTTGCAGCGTTGTGCGGTGTTTCCATATATCGCAGCGCGCATATTGCTTGTCTTTACTGTGTTCATGCTGCTTGTGGTGGCAGTCAGCATCACGTCGAGGCATACTCTCGGTGGTCCGTTGTTGGCAGCAGTGCAGAGCCGGGCGTCGCTATATGTGTCGCTTTTCAGCTTGATCGTGTTGTGGCTGATGTATCCTCGCATGTGGAGCACCACATTCTGTCGCGAATGCATGCTTAAACGGGGATTGCCACAGGAGCGCAGCGTTCTTGGGCATGTGTATGACAGAGAGAATGGCTATCTTGTGCGCCGGATGCAGGCGTTGTTTAGCACCATTTTCATTCTTACCGTAGCGTTCCGCATAGCGGAGGCATATTGGCAATTTTTCCCCGTTTATCGTGAGGATGGTGTATATCTATATCCCGCTTAGCCTTGTGGTGGCAGACGCGGTCTATGTGCGGTCGCGATATTTCGTGTTGGGGAGGATAAGCGCGGAAAAAGAAAGGTCAACAATGCCGTATGGAGGAAAATTCAAGCTTGTGCGGGTGCTGGTCGTCGACGATGGCGGAATGCTGCTGGCACAAGGAGAGAACGGCCTTGACACGCCTTACAGCTGCTATGAGCCATACACGGAGCAGTTGTCGGTCGACACGGCAATGCGCCTCGTAGGCAGAGGGGTTAGATTCTGCTACAGCACCGTCGACACGATCAACCACCGCTGCATAGAACATTATCTGTGTTTCGTAGACAAGCGCGTCGATGTGGCGAATGCCGCATGGTTTGACAGGGAAGCCGTGGAACGGAAGTATGGAAACGAATTGGCACGGCTGCTGTGTGCCGAGCTGCATCGCATCTACACCGTGATGCAGACGAGCAAAGTTTATGATTTGAATGGCAAGAAGCTTGTGGAGCTGGAGGCTATAAGCCAAAGTTTTCTTTCCGGGAGTTGCGCACCACCGATGTGGATTTCAACGATAGCCGGTGGATGCTATTGTCGAGATTTAATAAGGATTTGACTTTTTTTGCCTTGCGCAGAGCGTGGTATCAGTATGTGGAGGGCTTGATTTAACAAGAAATTGACAAGATGGAATTGATAGCGATTGTAGGACCTACAGCGTCGGGAAAAACCCATAAGGCCGTGGCTTTGGCAAAGCGGATAGGCGGCGAGATTATAAGCGCCGACTCGCGCCAGTTGTACCGAGGCATGGATATCGGAACAGGGAAAGATTTGGAAGAGTATGGTACGGTTCCGTATCATTTGATTGACATCTGTCCTGCCGGATATAAATACAACCTCTATGAGTATCTGCGCGACTGCGACAAGGCGGTTGCAGAAATACGCCAACGGGGCAATCAGCCCATTGTGTGTGGCGGAACGGGTCTTTATGTGGAGTCTTATCTGAAAGGTGTGCGCTTGCCTGAGGTGCCTGAAAACAAGGCGTTGCGGGAGCGGTTGGAGGCATACACGCTTGAAGATTTGACGGCGATGCTTGCGGAAATGAAAACCTTGCACAATACCACCGACGTCGACACCAAGAAGCGGGCAATCCGCGCCATCGAGATTCAGCGTTATTACATTGACAATCCCGACATTGCGCAGAAGGCAGAGCCTCATCCCGTTGAAAATGCGCTGATTGTGGGGGTAGACATCGACAGAGAGGCGCGCCGCCGCCGCATAACGGAGCGTCTGCATGCCCGGCTGGAAGAGGGAATGGTCGACGAGATACGTCGTCTGCTCGACAGTGGAGTGGCAGCCGATGATTTGACATACTACGGACTTGAATATAAATTTGTCACGGCGTATGCTACCGGGCAGCTGACGTATGACGAGATGGTGAGCCAGCTGGAGATAGCCATCCATCAGTTTGCCAAGAGGCAGATGACGTGGTTCCGCGGCATGGAACGCCGCGGCTTCAAGATAAATTGGCTGCCATACGATATGCCTGACGCGGATTTCGCCGAAGCCGTGGTGGGCATGATGCAGCGTCAGTAACAGTCAACTTTTATCGTGGCGGTCACGGCGCGATGGTCGGACAATTGAACGGGAAGGTCGATTACCCGGCATCCCGCAGCCTTGATGTTGTCGTTGGGCAGCATGAACAGATAGTCGATTTTTCTGTCGGGCACGTCGGCAGGGAATGTCGGTGCGGAATCAGAGATGTTGACCATTGCATTGCAGAATTTCTCCGCGCACGGCTCGTTGGGCGTGGCGTTGAAGTCACCGCCTATGATGGCGATGTCGGCGTGGCATGCGGCAATCTTGTCGAGCACAAAATCGGCTTGCAGCGCCCTTGTCTCAACGCTTTTCACGTCAAGGTGAGTGCATGCGAAGGCGACTTCAGGCATACCGTCAACCTCAAACGTTCCGAGCAGCAGTGCCCGTTGTTCTGTCTTCAGCGGATTCGGGAGCATGAACCGTTGCATCGACAAGCAAGGATAGCGTGAAAGGATGGCAATGCCGTAATAGCCGCCGGCAAAATTCAAAGTGCGTCCGAAATATCCGAACATATCGGTTTTCGCCGCCAGTTCGGAGACGATATTGCGCCCGTTCATATTCGGGGCATTGGCGCGTTTTGTCATAACGTCCACTTCCTGCAGCGCTACGAAATCAGGATTTTGGGATTTTATCATCTCCGCAAGGGAGTCGATGGTGGTAAGGCTTCCGGCACGGATGTTGTATGTCATCACAACCAAATCCTTTTCAGCAGCGTCAACTTGTTGAAAAAGCACTGTCAGGCAAGCGACAATGCTTAGTAGAACGATTCTTTTGATATTCATTGTTTACAGTAGGTTATGTGGTCAGTTGTCTTTTTGTGGCAGAAAATGACACGTCTGCCATTCATGCAGCCAAGATAAAGAAAAATATTTCGGATTGGAGTAGAGCGGGCTGATAAACCAAGTGTAGATTCCCTCCCATTGTGTTTTGTCGCCGTTTTTGACTGTCGCGTCACCGATTAGCTTGTGGTATGACTTGCTCCACGAGTTGCCGATGAATACAAAATCGTCGGGGGCGGACAAGATGCCTGTCGCCGATACCTTTTTCAGTCATATAGGCTGCAGCATGGCATACGTCCGACTTCTCGATGAATTGATGAAACCGCGGCGCTGATTTGCGGGTAAATCTGTCGACCGAATCGACAGGTGTCCAGCGGCTGTATTTGCCGCCGGGCGTAAGAATCTCCGTTTCACCGATCATCATTGACTGCATGCCGTAATATCGGCTGATTTTAAGGGGATTGACGTTGACGTAGCTGTGCGTGGCGCAGACTTGTATACTGTTGCCGCAGACGCTGTAGCAAACGGTTTCCGTGCAGAACTTCTTGTTGGGTTCCAATGGGTTGAGAAGAGTGTTGACCACGCGTATGGTGACGCACTCCGCATCGCCACGAAAGCCGTCGCCCAGCCGTTCGCCCCTCTCGTTATGGATGGATATGCTGTCGGTGCGGGCAGAAGGAGAACCGTCGGGGAGCAGATGGTTTCCGCCCGTCCAGCCGCTGTTTTCGATTAAAAAAGGTCCGATATTGTCGCTTGTCGCCTCATTGACGACAACGGAGTCGACAAGCACACGGCTGAACGTGTATATATGGTTTGCCATGCATCGGCTGAATTCATATCTGATGCTGTGGCAGCCTTCCAGCCGTGACTCTATGGCCAAAAATTCCCCATCCAAAGCCACTTTCATGGCTTTGGCGGGGAAAAATGATATAGCTAAAATTAGTGCAAGAATTGATTTATGCATATTTACTTGACATCAAGGTTCTTGTTTTTTCGGCGGTCGACTATTAATTTCGCCAATTCATCCATAATCGCTTGATTCTCGGCCGACGGATTCTTTACCATATCGATCAGCGCCTTGCTGCCAGTGTAGTAGGCGATGGATGACGAGGCAAACACATTATGGCGCCGGAAAGCGTCGATATATGCCTGCATGCGGGAATAAGAAGAGTCGTCGGCGTTGAACAGCGCCTTTGAGTCGCACTCAAATTCCATTGCCATGCCCAGACTCAACGCTTCCTCACAGGCGTCGTCAAGTCGCGAGTCGGGGATAGACTTGTCGAAGAAATGGTTGGGCTGATAGTATGCGAAATCGAAGCCCAATTCTTTCCAACGGTCGTAGCCACGCGTCTTGTAGTATGGAATCCAAATAAATTCAAGACCTTTGGCGTGGACAGCAGGCGCGATGTGCTTCACCAAATCTTTGGTGTGGCAGATGTCTTCATCGACCCAATAAAGTCCCGACAGCTCAATATTCTTGTAGCCGGCGGCGTTGAAGCGAGCCACCAGCTGGTCGATAAACCAGACAGCCGCGGCTGAACGGTCGCCATAGTTGTCGAAAATCAGTTTTCTGCCGCCAAGTTCTCCCCAGTCGGTCTGTCCGGCAATCGGGGTAGGAATTGACAGCACCACTTTATGCTTGAATCCTGGATTTCCGATAGAGTCAATCATGTTGCCGATGCACTTGTCGAGAGCGTCGAGCGACTTTCCCTGTTCAAACAGACGGTCGAGATACCATGTCCATTCCTGCTTTCTTGCGTTTAGCATCCCGTATCGCGGAATGAATGTGTGTCCCATGCCGTCGTCGAAATCAAGGAATAGAAATCCGTCGAAGAGCCATTCGCGGTGGCTGTCGGCAAACTGATGGGTGACGTATGGCAGCAGTTGCTCTTCAGTCCAGTCGATGCGTCGTGCTCCGCCTTGATAAATCAGTGCCAGGTCGCGGATCTTGTTCTTAGGATATTCCTGGACAGAGTCGCATTTCATAACGTTTACGGGTTTTACCGGAGCCAGAATATTTTCCACAGTCCATTGCTTTCTTTTGTTGATTTTGAACGAAGAAGCGCAGATGCTTGATTTTGGGTCAGCCGATTTGCGCAGTTGCACGATGTAGGTGCCTTTTGCTGTCGACCATGCTGACGCCGCTTCGTCGAAAGAAGCAATGTCGCGTTCGCTGAACGAAAGTCTTACGGTCTCGCTTTCGCCGGGAGCGAGCAGCTTTGTCTTGGCAAATGCTTTAAGCTCAGATTCCGGTTTCACGGCGATGCTGGCGTCGACAGGCGCTTTGACGTAAAGTTGGACAACCTCGCTTCCGGCAACATTGCCCGTGTTCTTGATTGTTGCAGCGACAACGTATTTGTCGCCCGATTTTGAGATTTTAGGCTTGGAATATGAGAATTCCGTATAGCTGAGTCCGAAACCGAAAGGAAACGACACTCCGCGTTTGGCAGTTGAGAAAATAGCGGTATCCCACCCAGATGTCCTCCTCATAGTTCGTGAAGTCGAAATTCTTACCCTCTGTTTGTCCTACATAAGGATAATTTTTAGACGAAGGAATGTCGGAATACTTGATAGGGAAAGTCATAGGCAATCTGCCCGATGGACAAACTTTTCCCGAAATCACATCAGCGACGGCGTCGCCGCATTCCTGCCCCGGGAACCAAGCCATAAGGATTCCGTCGGCGTTCCATTTCCAAGAGTCGGTTTCCATCATGCCGCAGACATCATCACGACATCATTTTTGTTCTTGCTTGCGGCATGCCGCACCCACTTTGTTGATCATGGACAACTCCTCAGCCGTAAGGTTGAAGTCGTTTTCGATGGTTCTGTCGGATGTTTCACCCGAACCGCGTCCCAACACGACCACTGCCACATCGCTTTTCTCCAATTCTTCCGAAATCAGGGCTTCTTTTCCTGTCAAGTCCATCTCATGAGCGACGGTTCGGTGGTATGAAATCTTCTGCCAATCCGGGCAGTCGGGGAATTTGTCGTCGAAGGCAGTTCTGAAATCTGCATATTTCTTGTAGATTTCCGCCAATCGGCTGTTGATAGGATATCCGGCATTTTCCAAACCCGTGGAAATGTCGGTGATGTAAGGTTTGTTGACATTTGAAGAACCGGTGCCGCCGGCGATTGATTTATATGCGGTGACCCCGAAGAGGGCAATTTTTGCTCCCTGTTTCAGTGGGAGAGACTGTTTCTCATTTTTGAGCAACACCATAGCCTCAGTGGCAATTTTCCGTGAAGCCTCGGCATTATATTCAAGATTCGGTCGGCTTGCCTGCCACCCTTTGGCAGTGATTGATTTTGCAACGATTCCAAGCACGTCTTTCACGCAGGCATCGACAGCCTCCATCGACAGCTTTCCGTTGTTGACAGCCTCGATAATTTCATTCACGATTTCCTCATCGCCCGGCATAATCAGACTGCATCGGGCATTTATAAGGTCGACGGTAGGTCGGCGCACGGTCCAGTCGGTAAGCACCAATCCGTTGTATCCCCACTCGTCGCGCAGCAGACGCTGCATCAATTCCATACTTGTCTGAGTGAACTGTCCGGCAATCTTATTGTAAGAACCCATTACGGTCCACGGATCCGCCTCTTTGACGCAGATTTCAAACCCCTTGAGGTAGATTTCTCTGAGGGCGCGTTGCGTGATTCGGGCATCGTTCACTTTTTTGCCAGTTTGCTGGTTGTTTGCCACAAAATGCTTCAGGCTTGTGCCGATTTTGTTTTTCTGGATTGCGCGAATCAAGTGAGCCGCAAGTTTGCCTGTCAGCATAGGGTCTTCAGAGAAGTACTCAAAATTGCGTCCGCAGAGAGGGTTGCGCATAATGTTGATGCCCGGAGCCAGGACGATGTCGACACCGTAGGCTTTTGCCTCGTCGGCCATGCATTTGCCTTGCAGCGCGGCGGCGTTGACGTTCCAAGTGGCGGCAAGAGCGGTGGTTGAAGGAAAGCACGTGCAGAACGAGCGGCTTCCGTCATCCTGGATGTTGCTTGATGATGAAGACGTCATGGGAAGCCCCTGGCTGTCGTATTCAGTTTTTACGTTGTGCGACGGCACAGGATTTATGCGTACACCCACAGGTCCGTCTGCCAAGTTTATTGATGGAATACCGAGCGCTGGTATTTCGTAAGTCCATCCGGCAGCACCGGGGACAATGTGGCTTAATCCGTCGTTTTTTCCTTCAGAGCCCACGAGCAGCCTTGCCTTTTGTTCCAAAGACATTTTAGCGACGATTGCATCGATGTCGTATCCGGTGAAAAATTTCAGCAGCATTGAAAGGGCAGACTGCAAGAGTCAGCAGGACCGCAGAAAGAAATCGTTTTGTCATAGAGTGTTTGTTTTTGATAAAAAAGGGAAAGGCGCATATGAGAACCATAAGAATGCGTCTTTCCCATTGGTTATATAAGAAAGTCTATGTTATTTAACAACAACTTTAGTCGCTTGTTTGCCAACTTTTACGATGTAGAGTCCGGCAGCGCAGTCGATGTCGCCCTTGCCAGTTGCAACAAGAGCACCCGCTGTGTTGTAAACGTTTGCAAGAGTCTCGCCTTTAACAACGATTTTGCCCTCAGCACCGAAAACAACCACGTCGTTCTCAGCTTCGATGCCTTCAACAGAAGAATCTTCGATTGTAAGCTCATACTTTGCGATGTATGCGTTAGGCACGTACTGATAGATGTAGACAGAATTGTCAGAAGCAGGCTCAACATTCAGGTGGTTTCCGTAGAAAGCGTTGTTTTTGTACAACACGTCGGAACCGTCTTCCTTAGACTCGGCATATTTTGTAGAAACGCGAACGTCCTTGTCGGCATCTTCGTTGGCAGGAGTTGCCTTTACCTGAAGTTTTGCAACAGTGAAACCGTCGGCATTGTTTGAACCGGAAGAATAGACAATGTATTTCTTTCCATTGAGTTGGAAAATCTCAAAACCGGTGCAGCCATTGTGGTTAGGAGTTGTGTAGAAACCAGAAGGCATCCAGTTGCCTTCGTCGTCGAGAGTGAGACGATAGATAGAGTTTCCGTTGCCGGAAGTGGTGTTTGTGAGCTTGGCATCAGGCGACAACATAGACACAGACTCAGTGTCGAATCCATAATTGCTGATGAGGTGGGTCGTGGTGAATGTACCGCCAACTTTCAGAGCCTCGTTAGGAACGAAATTGTAAGGATAAGTGTTGGCAGCATCCTGAACGCCGTTTTTGATAGGCACCTCGATCATGTTTGGTTGCCACCATGTTCCCATGTAGAGGATACCGCCCTTGTCTGACAAAACGTTGCCAGAAACGTGTCCCCAGAAGTCGGCACGGCCGGCAGGAATGCCTGCGATTTCAAAATCTTTGGTTTCGCCTGTCGGAGAGATGATTCTCACGCCCTTGTTCACGTTGTAGTTAGTGTTGAACTCACCAGTGCGTACAATGATGTTGCCAGCATCGTCGCGGGTGATGTTTGTTCCTTTTCCTGAATCGAGTTCACCAACCTTTCCTGTTTGGTCCCAAATCTCGATTTTCTGAGTGTCCTTGTTTTGGAGGTAGAATTTACCGTTTACAGCCACACCCTGGCGGGCAGACGTGTGGAGAGGAGCCACGTCAGTGTTCATCCACAAGCATTTAAGATTGTGGTCCATTGCAGATTTAGCATTGGTCGAAGGTGCAGATACAGCCAAGCTGGCAATTAAAGCTGCTCCAAAGAGTAAATTTGTTTTCATTTCGTTTGTTTTTTAAATAGTTAGAAAATAGTTATTTGATTAGAATTTTTTTTGATTTCTCTTTCTGTTGCGATGAGGTATAGCCCAGGAGTCAATTCCGATGTTGGCAGGATGGTCGTTCCTACGTCGCATTTTTCGGTAGCCAGACATACACCCAGACTGTTGAATATGCGCACATCGGAATCGTAAGGCATTGTGATCTCCACGTCGGAGCCGATGCTGCGGATGCTCAATGCGCTTTCCTTGATGGCTGATGCGCCGGCGTTGTCGCCCACAACAACAGTCATTGACGCCTTTTCAGAGCCGAAAGCCGCTTCAAGACGATAGTTGCCTGTGGCTTTGAACGAAACCGTATTGTCAGAAATCTCGACTCCATTTCCGGGAGTGCACGACAACCGGTATCCTGCAATGTCGGCGTTGACGAGATAACCGTCGCCGTTGTATCCATAGACGACAGGTCGGAACGAGTCGTTGACGTTAAGTTTCTTCGAGTAGTCGGCAAACGCAATCGATGCGATGTTGCCGTCGGTAGTCTTCGGAGCCGTCAGGAACCAGCCGTTTCTCACTTTCCTCAGGTTTCCGTCGCTTGGGCGGTTCAGAGTGCCGAGTGCTTCTGAATATATGGTCGACGATCCGCCGCCGTCAAAATTCAAGGCGTCGTTGCATCCTGCCATAATCATCATTCCAGCCAGCTCTTTTGATGTCACACCATCGGAGATTCCGGCGTTGAACTTGTCGCCGTCGACAACCATCAGTATCATTTTTGATCCTGACTGGTCGGTGCCTATGGCTGTGCGTGGACGACGGTAGGAGAGATGGTCGAGCAACTTGTCGGTGTCGAGAATCTTTCCGTCCTGCAGAATCATCGGGCATCCTCCGCTCATTTCCGTGATTTGGTCCACGACTTTGCCGTTGAGCGTGAATGTCGGTGTAATCTCAACGATGTCGCCAATCTGCAGTTTTTGCAGCGGCTCCATATACCACGAAGCATTGGCAGAGAGAACGATGCCTCCTGACGGTATCGCCATGTTTCCGGCATTTGACTGTGGAAGCCCAGTGATTCGGAATTTGGAAGTGCCATGTGCCGACAGCCCGCCGTCGACAGCTACAGCCGCCACCTCCACACCTGATGATTTAGTGCCTGTCGAAGAGCCGTATTTGTCGGTGTAGATGACAAAATCGTTTGACTCGCGCGGAGTGTTTACGCTTTTGCCGACATTTGTCCTGTTGCGGTCGAAGTCAGTCGGAACGTTGTGTAAAACTGTCCGAAATGCAGGCTTTTTCCAGCGTCCGCACCTACGGAATACCAACCGGTCGTGTTGCGGGCTGTCTTGAATATCTCTGAATCTACCACGGTTGTGCCGATAGGGCCGTTGGCTGAAAACAAGTCGGCGTTTACACCTGCAAAATATTCATTTGCTTTGTCGCCGTTGTTCTCAATCATTTGCGGAATCGTGAGATTTGTCTTCAAATTGTTGTTGCCGCAGATTGTCTTTATCCGGATGATATGGTTTGTGAGGTCGGTGGTAGTGAAAAACACACGTTGCCTGTCTGTCCCGGTCAAGTCCAGTATGGTCAAGACAGTGCCAGGACCCACTTGACAATGCTTCAGCGTGTCGACAGCATATTCCTTGCCCAACACAGTCCATTTTGCGGAAGGTTGGGCAAAGACTGCTGAGATTGAAGATATTAATAGTACAAACGCGATAGATCTCATTGCTACAAGTTTATTCTTTTTCCAGTAATCGGTTCAATGGTCAACGACTTTCCATCGGGCAAAGTCACGGTGTGCCGCACACTGTCGCTGTTGACAACATACATGACGCGCTTGCCTTTAGGACTTTCCCAGATGGCGCCTTTCACTACATAGTCCTTGCCGAAGGTGTGGACATCGACGATAGGATTGTCGCCCGTAGGAATCACCTCAGCGATGTAGCGCCCGCCGGTAAACACGTCGTGCTGCTTCTTGCGCAGATTTGTCAGATTGCGCAGGAACAAAGCCTCATACTCAGCCTTCTCGTTTACCCAAAGCAGGCGAGGGTCGACCCATCCGAGTTGGGAGCCGTAGAGGAAGCATTGCATGTTCTGATAGCGGAATTCGCCTTTTGTCACATCGGTGTATGGCGAATACGTGTAAGCGCACGTAAGCACTCTGTCGGAATAGATCAGCGGGAACAGCGGAACGATTCGGCAGTCGGGGTTGTGCGGAGTGTTGACAGTCAGCAGAATGTCGAAGCAAGGGATGTAGCATTCGGCATTCTCTTCCGAAAACACGATGTTGTCTTTACGCAGGTGGCTTTCGCGCAATTCAGCCATCATGTCGCGGTAAGAGTTGTACCAGAACTCGCCTCCTCCAGCCGGATGGTTGTGGTTGCGGGCATAGCAGGGGTAGGGCGCGGCTGCTGCCACCTGGTCAATGTAGAGACCGTTGGTGTGCAGGCGGTCCTGTATGCTGTCGGCCAGTTCAAGAATGATGTTTTTCCAAATTGGCGACGACGGGCAAGTCACGGTGTTAGGAACAATTGAAGTGGGATACACCTCAGTGTAGAGCGCACTGTCAGGGCGTCGGCAAGAGGCATCTTTGCCATTGCGGGCAGCATAGCTCTCCGTTCCGGGGTCCCAAAGGCGTCCGTTGATGTAAGGAAGCACCTGGCATCCGCGGTTTCTCACTTGCCGTACTATAGGCTCGAATTTCGGGTTTGCCGGGAAATAGTCGGGATAGTGGGAGTCGTAGCTGTGGTGGTGCCAGAAGTACCAATGAAAGCAGATGCTGCCGCCGAAATAGTCGATAGCCTTGTTGACAGCGACCACCGTTGTGTCGCCAAGATATTTGGCGCGCATCCACAGATCTTTCTTCTCCAGCCATTCGGGGATGTTGCGTTCCTTTAACGTTTTGCTGCCCCATGGCGTCGAGAGTGCGAACGGGCGGTACCATTTAACGGCAGCCTCGCTCCATCCGCCGGCGGTTGTTCCAGTAACCGTGGTCCAAGGCACATTGAATCTATGAGATGCCTTGTCGGTCCATCCGTATGATGCCGCCACCTCTGTGCGGAAGCTGACGGCACCGTCTTTTTCGCGGATGCGCATCATCTTTCCGCAGGCGTTGCGGTCTTCGGGCGAGAAGTAGAACGTACCCTTCTTAGAGTCGAGCATGATCATCTGCATCGACGCGTTCCATGAAGGATAGTTGCTTCGTAGTCGCCGTTCTCTTTCAGAGCATATTCATTTCCCCATCCGCCGGGTGTGATCACCTTGCCCTCTACAGGGGAGTCGATGGCGATGTTTGGGAATACGAAATTGGTTATAGTCCAATTGTCAGGCACGTTAGCCGACAGATTCCAACGCAGAAGGTCGGCATTGTCGTCGAGCGACACACGCATCTCCACGGGGTAGTTGTTGCCGTCGTATTTGAGGCGTGTGTGCCACGAGAATACAATAGCTTTCGACGTGTCGCAGTCTTCCTCCCTCCAGCCGTGGTAAACGGCATAGCGGGGCTCGATGGTCGGCGTTTCTCCCTGTTCGCCAAGATATGTCAGGCTCCATGGCTGTCTGTTGTCGCCTGGCTTTGCCATTTCCGTTCCTGCGAATTTCATTGAAACGATGTCGAAAGAGCCGTTGTCGGCAAATTCCATAGCGACATGTTCGTTGGCGATGCGTACTGTTCCGTTGCCTTTGGTCACAGAAGTTTTGGCAATGGCTGGCAGAGCAGACAGGGAAGATGCTATGATTGCTGATATGACAAGTTTGTATGTCATTGTAGTATTCTGTAGTTTCTGTTAATAGTCAGGGTTGGTAAGATTCGGGTCGCGGTCGGTCTCGAGGCGAGGAATTGGCCACCAAGTGAATCGTGGAGCCCAGAATCTGTTCTTGTCGCGCACGCGGAGTTTCTCCTTGTAGGCTTCATACGACGGAATGTCGTTGAGGTCGTGGCGGTCGGAAGTCTTGAAGCTTGGAATGTCGGTGGCCGACAAGCCCTCGTAGCGGATTTCAGGCAATGGCTGTCCGTAGGAGGGATGCTCGTTGAGCAGGTCGCCGATGCCCCAGCGGCGCACGTCGACAAACAGCAGTCCTTCAAGTACGAATTCCACTTTGCGCTCGCGGCGCACCAGCTGTCTCATTTTGTCGACATTTCCTATTCTGTCGGCTGAAACTTCCGGCATTCCGGCGCGTTTGCGTATCTCGTTGATGGCATTGTAGACCGATTCGTCCAATTCTCCGAGTTCAATCTTCGCTTCGGCATAGTTGAGCAAAATCTCGGCATAGCGCATTAGGATGAGGTTTGATGAAGAGCTCATCAGCTGCTCTGTTGTCTCGTTTGCATATTTGCGCCACACATATCCCACACCGTTGTTTACGAGCGACGGGCTTGTTCCTGTCACATCGACGTTGTTGGCTGTATACCATTTGTTGCGGCGTGGGTAGAAGCTCGTTTTCGAATCGTAGATGTTGATAACGCATTTCAGCGGATTGTTGCCGTCGGTGTTGGTGTAATATACCGTATCCATGTGTCCTGCAAGAGTCGCATTGAACCGAGGGTCGCGGTTCTGGTCGGGTGCTTAGGATCGTAGAGTGGCGACTCGTCGATGCGTTTGCCCGTCGATACATTCATAGGTATCGGCGATAATGCTGCTCGGGAAACGCACAGAAGAGCCATAGTTGCGTGAAGAATGGCCATAGCCCACAGTGTGCAGTTTCTTTGATCCGGAAGTGGAGTACATCAGCTCCCAAAGGCATTCGTCTCTCACGTCGCTTTTAGCCTGTCCTGTAAGGTTGAACAAATCGTCGAATTTCTTTGCAAGATGACGTTTGCCAATCACTTTCGACGCAGCGTCGGCAGCTTGACGGAAATAATCCTGTCCTTTGCCGTCTACGTTGAAGCTCCCGGCAAACAGGCAGATGCGTGAAATCAGACCGTATGCCACAGACTTGTCGACGCGTCCGCGCTCGGCGGCAGTCCATGGCAGACTGTTGGCTGCGTCGTTGAGGTCTTTTGTCAGGAAGTCGATGATTTTACCTTTCGGAGTGCGTCCATCTTTATACTGCTCGATGGTCACGGGCGCGGTGAAGAAAGGCACATCGCCATAGGCTGAAATCAGATTATAGTAGGCATAGGCGCGGAGCACGCGTGCTTCGGCATAATATTGCTTTGCCTTGTCCGACATAGTTTCGATTGACGATTCAGCACCTGAAATCACAGAGTTGGCGCGTGCGATTATGCCGTATTCTCCAGACCAGAATGCTTGGATTTTGACATTGTCGGGGTTTAACGCTCCGCCTGCACCGATGCTCTTGTTTTCGTCCTGCTCAAGTCCGTAGGCTGTGTAGTGGTCGAGCACGATGCATGCCGGGACAGACCAGTTCATGTCGAAATAGAGCTTCTGATAGGTGCCGGTCACGCCTTCTTTCAATCCTGCCTCCGACTTGTAGAAACCGACGTTGTCGTAGGCTGGATTATCTTTGTCGAGGAAGTCGGAGCATCCAACGACTGCTATGGCAGCAGATGCAAGAATATATTTTGATAAAGTCTTAATCATTGTTTTTTTTGATGTTTAGAATTCAACATTTAAGCCAAACACGAATGTCTTGTTG
>OKWD01000027.1_pt1 | contig 23836 bp, 27 predicted proteins | sample 1607011 | NCBI WGS metagenome assembly OKWD01 (sample SAMN04414077, study PRJEB24778) | human gut metagenome | material: faecal | host: Homo sapiens | reverse complement strand
CTACGACGGCAACAAACGCGAGCCCAAGAAGGAAATAATGGCAAAATTCGACATCATCGTCACCGACATCCAGGATGTAGGCCTGCGGTTCTACACCTACTACTGCACGATGGTCGACCTTATGAATGCCGCCGTCAAATACGGCAAGGAGTTTATGGTTCTCGACCGTCCGAACCCCAACGGCATGTATGTCGACGGTCCGATCCTCGACATGAAATACGAATCAGGCGTAGGACGCTCCGATACCCATCGTGCACGGCCTCACAATGGGCGAGATTGCCACAATGGCAAACGGCGAAGGCTGGCTCAAGGGCGGCAAGAAAGTGCCATTGACCGTGATAAAGTGCAAGGGCTACACCCATCAGAGCCGCTACGTGCTGCCTATCGCACCGTCGCCCAACCTCCCCAACATGCACGCCATCTATCTTTATCCGTCGATGTGCTATTTCGAAGCACCCCCGGTCAGCCTCGGGCGCGGCACGACGAAGCCATTCCAGATTTACGGGCATCCCAACATGAAGGGCTATTCGTTCTCGTTCACACCGCGCAGCATCAGCGGCGCCAAGAATCCGCCACAACTCAACAAGCTGTGCTACGGTGTTGACTTGTCAGGTCTGTCGGACGAAGAAGTCATCGCCAAAGGCATAAACCTCGAATACCTCATCGACGCCTACCGCAACCTCAATCTTGACGACCACTTCTTCCGTCCGTTCTTCGAGCTGCTCATAGGTCGCGGCGACATCCGCAAAATGATAAAGGAAGGCAAGAGCGCCAAAGAAATCAAAGCCACATGGCAGTCGGACGTCGAGAAGTTCAAGGCACAGCGCCGTCCATATCTTCTTTATGCAGAATAATCAACAATTCAATCACTTATAACAAAACACCGAAAAACTTATGTCAACTCCTTGGATAATCCTCGCGACAATCGCGTTTTATTTCCTACTGCTGTTTGTCATTTCATGGATAACCGGCCGCAAGGCCGACAACGCCGGCTTCTTCACCGGCAACCGCAAATCGCCGTGGTATCTTGTTGCGATAGCTATGATCGGCGCGCGATTTCAGGTGTCACATTCATCTCCGTCCCCCGGCGCCGTCGCCGCTAACGGCTACTCCTACATGCAGATGGTGCTCGGCTTCTTTGTCGGCGCACTGCTCGTCTCGCTTGTGCTGATACCGATGTTCTACCGTATGAACCTTGTCAGCATCTACGGCTACCTTGAAAACCGCTTCGGTCTTGCAAGCTACCGCACAGGCGCATGGTTCTTCTTCATCTCCAAGATGCTCGGCGCGTCGGTGCGCTTCTTCGTTGTCTGCGTTGTGCTCCAGTCGCTTGTTTTCGATTCGTTCGGCATACCGTTCTCCGTCAACGTCATTCTCACCGTGGCACTCATCTGGCTCTACTCCTACCAGGGCGGCGTCAAGTCGCTCATCTGGACCGACTCGCTTAAGACCATCTGCCTTGTAGGCTCTCTGATCTGCTGCGTTGTGGTCATCGCCGGCCGCCTCGACATGGGCATCGCCGACCTTCCCGGCGCCGTTATCGCCGACAAGACCAGCCAGATATTCTTCTTCGACAATCCATCGGACGCCCACTACTTCTGGAAGCAATTTCTCGCCGGAGTGTTTATGCTTGTCGCCATGACCGGCCTTGACCAAGACCTCATGCAACGCACAATGAGCTGCAAGAACTTCCGCGACTCACAGAAGAATATGATTGTTGCCAACTTCATGCAAATCTTCGTCATCGGGCTGTTTCTCGTGCTCGGCACCCTTCTCTACATGTATGCCGGCCGCAATGGCATCCACACCGAGAAGCCCGACGCCCTCTTCGGCGCAATTGCCTGGAGCGACGGCTTCCCGATAATAATCGGCATCCTGTTTATCCTCGGCCTCATCGCAGCGTCATACTCCGCCGCCGGCTCCGCCCTCACGGCCATGACCACCTCATTCACCGTCGACATTCTCCAAGCCGACAAGAAGAAGGACGACGCCCATCTGACAAGCACCCGCAAGAAAGTGCACGTTGCCATGTCGGTGTTGATGATTGTCACCATCATCGTGTTCAACGCCCTCAACAACGACAGCGCCATCAACGCCGTCTACTCGCTTGCCTCCTACACCTACGGCCCGATTCTCGGTATGTTTGTGTTTGGCATGGCATGCAAGAAGCCCGTCAACGACAAACTTGTCCCAGTGGTCTGCATCGCAGCTCCCCTCATCAGCCTCGTGCTTCAGAAAAACAGCGAGGCATGGTTCAACGGCTATCAGATAGGCTTCGAGCTGCTGCTCATCAACGCAGCGCTCACCGTGGTAGGTCTGGCATTCTTAATCAAAAGAAACAAATAGCCAGGAATGTCGCGCAACCTGCTGAACAAATATATCTGGCTGCTTGAAACCATAGAGCGCCACGGCCGCCTGTCGCGCGCCGAGCTCAACGACCTGTGGCTCGCCTCCGACATCTCCGGAGGCGAGCCGTTGGCGCGGCGCACATTCTACAACTACCGCAACGGCATAGAGGAGATTTTCGGCATCTCGATAGCCTACAACAGCGCCACCTACGAATATTTCATCGAAAACGCCGACGCCACCGGCGAGCTCAGCGGCTGGCTCATCAACTCAATGTCGATCAACGGAATGCTCAGCGACGCAGGCGACATCGCCGACCGCGTGATGCTGGAAGACGTGCCGTCGGCACGCCGCTATCTCGCCACGGTGATCGATGCCATCAAGAAGTTTCGCAAGGTGAAGTTCTCCTACACTCCATTCTACCGCAGCAAAGCAAGCGAAGGCATCATCATAGAGCCCTACTTCCTGCGCATTTTCAAGCAACGGTGGTATGTGATAGGCTACAACTCCAAGGACCGCATGGTTAAGACCTATTCTCTCGACCGCGTCAACACCCTGACACTCACTGAGGAGCATTTCGACGACCCCGGCATCAGCGTGAAAGAGTTTTTCAAGAACTTTTTCGGCATCATGACCACCAAAAGCGAGGCAAAACACGTTGTGCTGCGCGCCGACAGCGAGCAGGCCAAATACCTGCGCGCCCTTCCGCTCCACCCCTCCCAGCGCGAGACCATGGGTGACGGCTACAGCGATTTCGACTACCATCTCTGCATCACCTACGACTTTATCCAGGAACTGTTGTCGAAAGGCAGCCGCATCATGGTTGTCGCCCCCGCGGAATTGAAGGCCGCAGTGTTGAAGAACTGCGCAAGTCGCTGTCGAACTATGAGCTATAGGACAATTAAGCCACAAAAAGCGATATTTTAAAAATTATTATCTTCTTCCAGGTTGCCGCAATGCTTGGGAAATGAGTATTTTTGCAATCGCAATGAGGCAGTTATTCATCACGTTACTAATCTGCGTGGTTTCAGCCATTGGAGCCGACGCACAAATTGTTGACCTTGGACAGGAAAAGATCAACACCGACAGTCTGCGCCGCGAACTTGACAATGGTCCGTACTTCACGCTCTACAAAGACAATTATTTCATCACCGGCACATCGATAGGACCGCAAGCCCCGTCGCGCACCAACAGCGACGTGAAATTCCAAGTGAGCATCGCGCAGCGTCTCACAAAAAGTACGCTTCCGTTCAACACGTATCTCTTTCTCTTCTACTCGCAGAAGTGCATGTGGAACATCTATGAGGAGTCGCTTCCTATGCGCGACCTCAACTTCAACCCCGGCATCGGTCTGGCAAAGCATCTGTTTGTCAAAAACCGCTATATCGGCAAGGTCACGCTCCTCGTCGAGCATGAGTCAAACGGACGCGACGGCGTGGATTCCCGCAGCTGGAACAAGATTTCGCTTGCCTGCAACATCTTCATCGACCCGAATTTCATGAATTCACGGCAAGTGTGGATTCCAATCATCGACGGTATGAACAACAAAGACATCCTCGACTACAGCGGCATCTACCAGACCGGCATGACCTACACCACCCCCAACAAGCGGTTCGGCTTTGGGCTGACGCTCATCAAGCGCCGCGGATGGCGGCTGAGCTACAACACCATCTGGGAGTTCAACTACCGAGTGTTCAAGAAAGACAATCAATTTCTCTTCGTGCAATACTACAACGGATATGGAGAAAACCTGCTCGACTACAACAAGTTTCACTCGCGCCTGCGTGTGGGACTCGTGATAAAGCCAAAACTTTTCAGCGATTTCTAAGTTATGAAAATAGGATTCGACGCCAAGCGGGCGGCACAAAACCGCACAGGGCTGGGAAACTACAGCCGCTTCGTGCTGCGCATCCTCTCGCAGCAGCACCCCGAAAACGAATACCGCCTCTACATGCCCAACCCACGGCGCACGCCGTTTCTGCACGAGATACCCACCATTGCGAGCCTGCGACAATGCTTCCCTCCCAAAGGCGTGTGGAGCCGTCTGCGGCAACTGTGGCGCGTGTGGGGCGTGACATCCACGCTGCGCGACGACGGCATAGAGCTGTTTCACGGGCTCAGCAACGAGCTGCCCCTCAACATAGGCCGCGGCAATTGCCGCAGCGTGGTGACCATACACGACCTTATCTTCATCCACACTCCACAATACTACCACTGGATTGACCGGCAGATTTACAACTACAAGTTCCGCCACGCCTGCCATTCCGCCGACCGTGTTATTGCCGTGAGCCAATACACCAAACGCGAGATTATGCACTACTACGGCGTGGCAGAGGAGAAAATCGACGTGGTCTATCAGGGTTGCGACAAGGCGTTTGCCGCCGAGATTGCACAATCCACGCTCGACGACGTGAAGGCGCGCTACGGCCTTCCCTCCGAGTTTGCACTGTTTGTGGGCAGCATAGAGGAGCGCAAGAATCTCGGTTTGCTCGTCGAGGCGCTGCGGCTGTCGGCCTCCGGCGGACGCGCGTTCCACATCGTTGCCGTAGGACGCTCCACAGCCTACTGCGAGTCGCTGAAACGCCGCATTGCAGAGCTCGGCCTTGCCGACTACTGCCATTTTCACCACAACGTGCCGTTTGCCGACCTGCCATCGTTTTATCGGCTCGCGTGCCTGTTTGTCTACCCTTCACGCATCGAGGGCTTCGGCATTCCTCTGCTCGAGGCGCTCACCAGCGGCGTGCCGGCGGTGGGCTGCACCGGCTCGTGTCTTGAGGAGGCCGGCGGACAGGGATCGATATATGTCGACCCCGACGACGCAGAGGGCATGAGAAAGGCTGTGGAGAGCGTGCTTGGCGACGAGACGCTGCGCCAGCGCATGATTGCCGACGGCAGGGAACACATCAAGCGCTTCACCGACGAGACGCTGTGCGCCGACTTGATGCGCGTGTATGAAAAGACGATGAGCCAGCCGTCTGCAACCCGCTGAAACGCCGCGCTGGCGCAGAACAACGACAAAGCTCAATCTGTCTGCATTAATTCAGCGAAGAAGAATTTCGTCAAAAAGTAGATTCCGTGTTCCAATATATGGAATATCAGGACGTTGACACCGGCATTCTGATTGAACACGGTTTCAATTTCCTAAACCCAAGAGTATTCAATGGACAAAACTATGTCGCTAAGCACTTTTTCGCTCATTTTTTGTAAACAATTTTGCTTATCCACAAATTGTAATTATTTTTACGCAAATTAATCTGATTTAATATGAAAAAAGGCACTATTTTTTATGATTTTCATATTCGCGACTGCGATTTATGGATATGCACAGGAGGCACCGGCTGCAGAACAGAACGACTACAAGACTTTGGATTCCCGCCATCAGAACCGCCGCACCATGCGCGGATATAAAATGCTGTTCGAGGCAGGCTACCAATGGGGGTTGCCAGACAAAGAAGGCTTCCTATGCGGCGTCTACGACCCCGACAAGTGGGCGTCGGCGCGTCGGCAGGATTCCAATTCAACAACTATCTTTATTTTGGCGGCGGCATCGGGTTTAACTCGTTTTTCTGCGACGGAACGACACGCCTTGTTGTACCGATATTCGGCGAGCTGCGATGCAATTTTCTCAACCGCCGCACCACCCCGTTTGTCTGCGGACGCTATGGCTACGGCTTCGGCAAGATTCACGGCTCATACGACAGTCTTGTGCTCGGCATGCGCCTCGCTCTCAAAAACAACCACTCGCTAACCGCCGGCGTGAGTACAGTGTTCAATTAGACATCGGCGACAATGACTACTACCAGACCAACATAGGCTTCCGTCTGGGCTACGAATTCTGACAAACCCGACAGACACAGAAGGACACAAACGCATTGCCGCGCCGCTGTTTTTTTTTGAGCCGTTAAAAAAGCCAAGACAGCGGCGCGTCTCCTCATTTTGACATTGATGATGTCCGTTTATAAAAAATATTTCTTACATTTGCATAAACGAGTCTTCATTGATATGAAAGAATTAAAAATCACTACCAACGTGCGGGTTTATCAGTATGATGAACTCGTTGAAGAGGACAAAATTTTAGTTGACAAGGCAAAGGCTATGACCGAAAATTCGTATGCGCCCTACAGCAAATTCCATGTAGGCGCCGCGGTGCTGCTGTCGAACGGCAAGATTGTTGGCGGCTCCAACCAGGAGAACGCCGCTTTCCCGTCGGGCACGTGCGCCGAGCGCACCACCGTATACTACGCGCATTCAAAATATCCGGAAGCCAAGTTTGAGAAACTCGCCATCGCCGCCAAAAAAGACGGAAAGTTTACGAGCTGCCCCGTGTCGCCCTGCGGCGCTTGCCGCCAGTCTATCCTTGAGTATGAGACCCTCGGCAAGCAACCGGTTAAGATTTATCTCTACGGCGATGACGGGCATTTATGTTGTAGACCGGGTAGCAGACCTCCTGCCCCTGCATTTCGACAGTTTCTAACCGCCTGTGCCAATGATAAAAACAGTAATAAACCCGGAATTCGAGCATCTGCGCAAGGAGTTGTCGTCAATCCCGGAGACAATAGCCGTGTGCGGACACAAAGATTTTTCAGGGACGCAACCGCATCTACCGCGCCACCATCGGCGGCATCGACCTTACGGTGAAGGAATTCAGAGTTCCGTCGCTGGCAAACCGCATTGCCTACACTTTCTTCAGAAAGGGCAAGGCGCGCCGGTCGTATGACAACGCGATGACGCTCGGCAAGCTCGGCATCGGCACTCCGGAGCCCATAGCCTACATCGAGGAGCGCGACGGCGGTCTGCTCCGCCGCAGCTACTACGTGTGCCGCTACTGGGAAGGAGACGTTGTTGGCGGATGGGAACACAAAATGAGCGACTCGGGCGCGATGCTCGAATCACTTGCCCGCTTCACACTGACACTCCACCAAAAAGGCGTTTACCACAAGGACTTCTCGCAGGGCAACATCCTCTATCGCCGCGACAAAGACGGCGGATTCGAGTTTGTGCTTGTCGACATAAACCGGATGCTGTTTGGCGTGCACGACACTGCACGGCTCTACCGCAACTTCCGCAGCATCAACATCCAAAGCGAGCACGAGACAGCGCGCTTCGCCGAGGCTTATGCCCGCGTGGCTGGACTCGACGAGGAAAAGATGCGCACCGTTGCCGTCGGGATGCTGCAACAGTACAAGAAAGAAAAGGCGCTCCACCACCGACTGAAAAAACTTATAGGAAAATGATTTTTACAATGAGAAAAACGATATATCTGCTGTTTGCCGTCATAGCGGCTGCCGTATGCACGGCATGCGGCAACAACGCGTTCAGCATCGAGGGCAAACTGACCGATGCTGGCACACAGAATCTGCGCATCGTATACCAGGCAGGCGACTCAATCGTGTCGCAATGGGTGCCGGCAGTCAACGGCGAGTTTAAAGTGGACGGCAAGGCATCCGACCTGTCGGTGGTCTATCTCTACAGCGCGCAGATGCAACTGATTGCCCACCTTGCAGTGGAAGGCAGCGACCACATAAAGATTGAAGGCTCAATAGCGACCGCGTACAACTTGAAGGTGACGGGTTCGGAGATTAATGAGCAGTGGAACGACTTTATCCGGGCACATGCCGCCGACTTCAAGGCGATGCGCAACGACCGCACAGACAAGGCGATAGCGACTATATAGGCAAGAATCCGAAAAATGTGGTAAGCACGCTGCTGCTCACGTGCGATTATTCCGACATTTCCAGCCCCAACGCACAGGCGTTGCTGAAGAAAATCGACAAGGCAGCCAAACCGGAGCAGCTGCTGTCGCTGTATTCGCAATTTTTAAACAACGGCGACCTGACATCGAAAAAAGTGGCCTCGCTGAAACTGCGCAACGACCAGGATTCGCTGGTGATTGTGCGCACTTACGACCATCCGGCGACCATCCTGTTTTTCTGGCGCAACGAAGACAGCGACCGCCAGACAACGGTCAACTCGCTGAAGACACTGTGTCGTGGCAGCCGCCTGCAAATGGTCGACATCTGTCTTGACTCCGACACACTTGACTGGCGCCGCACCATTGATGGAGATTCCGTGAAATGGGGTCACTACAAAGCCATCGGCGGCGTTGTCGACAAGACCATCGTAGACCTCAACGTCAAGGGTTCGCCATACTTCATCGTCGCCGACTCTACCGGCACACAAATCTACCGCGGCACACAGTTTGATAAACTGCGCGACGTCCTGAACAAGAAAAAAATCAAATAACACAGATGTTTACCAAGACCAACGGAGCCGCCGTGCAAGGCATCGACGCCCTGATGATAAAGATAGAAGTGTCGGTGGAACAAGGATTCGGATTCTGCATTGTCGGACTCCCCGACACCGCCGTAAAGGAGAGCTACCAACGCATCCTCTCAGCCGTGAAGATGTGCGGCATCGAGTTTCCGCGCCGCAAGGTGGTGGTCAACATGTCGCCCGCCGACGTGAAAAAGAAGGGTCGGCCTACGACCTTCCGCTTGCCATCGCGGTGCTTGCCGCCGATGAAAAGGTGACAGCCGACCGCCTGGAGCGCTTCATGCTAATGGGCGAACTGAGCCTTGACGGCTCGCTGCAACCCATCAAAGGCGTGCTCCCGATGGCAATAAAAGCCCGCGAACACGGACTCGACGGCATCATCGTGCCAAAGGCCAACGTGATGGAGGCCGCCGTGGTCAACAACCTCAACGTCTATGGCGCCGACAACATCCTTGAGGTAATCGGCTTCTTCAACAACACCTACGACCTTCAGCCCACCGTGGTCGACACACGCGAGATGTTTCGCCGCCAAGTGGACCATTTCGACTTCGACTTCTCGGAAGTCAAGGGTCAGGAAATCGTGAAACGCGCCTTCGAAGTGGCGTGCGCGGGCGGCCACAACATACTGCTCATCGGGTCGCCCGGCTCGGGAAAGTCGATGATGGCAAAACGCCTGCCGTCAATCCTTCCGCCGCTGACGTTGCAGGAAGCCCTCGAAACCACCAAAATACACTCCGTTGCAGGCAAACTGAAACAAGGGTCGATGCTGATGACTCAACGTCCTTTCCGCTCACCCCACCACACCATCTCTCCGGTGGCTCTCGTTGGCGGAGGCTCCTATCCCACACCCGGCGAAATCAGCCTTGCCCATAACGGAATCCTCTTCCTCGACGAGTTTCCGGAATTCAGCCGTCAGGTGCTCGAAGTGATGCGCCAACCGCTCGAAGACCGCCATATCACCATCTCGCGCGCAAAATACACCGTGGACTATCCCGCAGGGTTCATGCTTGTGGCATCGATGAACCCCTGTCCGTGCGGATACTACAACCATCCTACAAAACAATGCATCTGCGCACCCGGCGCCGTGCAGCACTATCTTAACCGCATCTCCGGCCCGCTCCTTGACCGCATCGACCTGCAGGTGGAAGTGGCGCCAGTGGAATTTGACGACATCTCGTCGACCGCCCCGGCCGAGAGCAGCGCAGCCATACGCGAACGCGTGATTCGGGCGCGCGAAATACAGACACGCCGCTACGAAGGCATCAAAGGCGTGCACTGCAACGCCCAGATGACCACCGCACTGATGCACCAATATGCGCAGCCCGACGCTGCCGGACTCGAAAACTGAAAGACGCCATGACGCGATTCAACATGTCGGCACGCGCCTACGACCGCATCCTCCGCGTGGCGCGCACCATCGCCGACCTTGAAGGCAGCGACCGCGTGCTCACCTACCACATCCAGGAGGCTATCGGCTACCGCAACCTCGACCGCGGCAACTGGGCAGAGCGCAGGATGTTCTGACAAAGGCTTTTTGCGATTGGTTTTTAACCCCACAAAAAGAAAACAAAAATGAACAATTCAATCGAAATATACCACTCGCAAGACGGAAGCGTACAGCTTAATGTAAAGCTGGAAAATGAGACAGTGTGGCTGACACAGAGTCAGATGGCAGAGTTGTTTGGAAAAGACCGAACAACAATTAATCGCCATATATCTAATATTTTTAAGGAAGGTGAATTGGACGAAAGTTTGGTATGTGCAAAAAATGCACACACCAAGAATTACGGACGTAGAAGTGGTTTTACGCAAGTAAAAGAAATTACATTGTACAACCTTGATGTCATCATCTCGGTTGGCTACCGTGTGAAGTCTGTACAAGGCACACGTTTCCGCCAATGGGCAACCTCCGTCCTCAAACAATACCTCATCAAGGGCTACGTTGTCAACCAACAGATAAAACTCGACCGCTACAACGAGCTTAAAGATGTTGTGCGCCTCATGTCGCGCTCCATTGTCTTGCAGGACAATGTGACCACAGACGAGTATAGCGGGTTGTTAAAGAGCAACATCCGACAGATATATCAGACTTTTAGTGCATAGCTGAGAGCCGCACAGAAGAGAAGGACGTGATGATGAAAGTTGTGGTGAATCTGATCAACAAAGAGAATCAGTAGAAGTCACAATCATAGGTTTGTATATGCATTTTTGAATAGTTGTCGTTCTTACCTTTTATCTTCATAATGGCCGCATATTTTGTTTCTAACCTTTTCTCAGCACAAAGACAGCCTCGCGGCCTACGTTGAAAAGCAAATCGAGAATGCTCTGATTGGGCTGAAATCCAAATTTTGACGACCATATCTGATAGTATGGCTCGAGTGTTTGCTCCGTCAGCACACTGTCGCGTAGATTGAGGGCGTCAGAGGCCTCCAAATTCGTTTTTATTGTCAACAACGACTGTTTCTATATCCAAATCGAGAAAATCGATTACAGCGGCGTGCAGCGTCAAATTAAGCGATGCTATTGTTTGTATCGACTCGTCTGTATAGATTTGCTTCAAATCATCTGCAAAATAGTCGAAGAACGGAGTGCGTCCGTAAGCCGAGAACAACGCACCCCAATGCGTATGTCGCCAATTGCCGTGACTGGAAAGCGCCACCTCTCCCACCGCCATCCGCCTGTTTGGCTTTTGCAGCGACGCCGACAGCTGCTGGCATCCGTTTGTGCCAACAATGTCCATACGGTTAAGATGCTTGTGGTGCTTGTCGAAAGGCTCCGACAAATCTATCGCCACCTTGCCATAACGAAGCATGGCAGCGTAATAGTCTACGCTGCCCGCATATCTGGAGCTGAACACTGCTTTCAATGTGTCCATCTTATTCTACTTGTCGGGATTTGCATCCTTGAAGATTCTGTTCCAACGGATTCCAGAGAATAACGGTTTATCCTCGTCGAATGATATGATGACAAACATCGGCGTGCCTACTATGTGGTCTTCAGGCACAAAACCCCAATAGCGCGAGTCGAGCGAATTGTCGCGGTTGTCGCCCATCATCCAATAGTAATCCATCTTGAACGTATAAGAGTCGGTCTGTTTGCCGTTGATAAATATTTTGCCGTCGCGCACCTGCAAGTCGTTTCGCTCATAGTTGCGGATGCATCGCTCATAAACAGGCAGATTGAACATGTTAAGTTTCAGCGTCACACCCTTCTTAGGTATCCACATTCCGCCCTGAGCTATATTTGTGGCATAGTTGGCACGCGTCCATCCGTAATAGCGCGTAATAGGATAAGGCGGACACGGCTCCATCACTTCCGAGCGCTCCACAGCCGTGACATAAGGCAACGATTTGAAATAAGCCACCGCCTTTTTTGTCAGAGGCACACCTCCGGAATAGAAAGATCCGTCGCGGTTCATCTTCTTGTCATAGACCATCTCACCATCGGCATTGGCAACCGGAGCATTGCGGTCGGCAAGACTGATGCCTGCCTTTTCCCAATCCTCATCGCTGATCGACTGTCCGTTGGTATAGATGTCATAGTTGAACTGCAAATTTTTCCGGTTCATCAAGCGGCTTGCCGTTGATATACACCGTTTGGTCGACAATCTTCAGATAGTCGCCAGCAAACCTATGCAGCGCTTCACGTAGTTCTCGCGGCGGTCCACCGGACGATACATCACCTTTCCGAAATATTCCGGATGCTGGTTTACCACACGGCGTCCCAGCTCAATGCAACGCTTGCCGAACTCGTAGCTGTAATATTCATGCAGCGATGTTGGATTCTGCTGCTTGAAACCTTCGATGTAGCAACTTGTATAGTAATCCGGATTCTGCACATTGTAGGCAATAGTATCGCCAGCCGGGAAGTTGAACACAACGATGTCGTTGCGTTCAACCTTACGGAATCCTTTCAGACGACGGTATTCGTTTTCCGGATGGTCGAGATAGCTCTTTGTGTTGATTATAGGAAACGTGTTCTGACAAAGAGGAAAGTGGATTGGAGTGATAGGCACACGCGCCCGTAGCACATCTTGTTGACCCACAGATAGTCGCCCACAAGAAGCGTTTTCTCCAATGAAGAAGACGGAATCTTGTAGTTCTGACCAATGAATGTGAAAATTATATATACAAGCACAAGGGCATAGACAATAGCGTCTATCCAGCTCATCACTGTGCGCACTACCGACGATTTCGACGTGCGCCACCAGTCCCAACGCACGTAACGCGTCAGATATATGTCGACCAAAACGGGATAAACCAGCAGAAACCACCAGTTGCCAAGCCATGTCAAAAATGCGAAAAACAGCACTGAGACAATAGCAAAACGTATTTTCTGTGACCTTTTTGCCGATAATATCCGCTCCTTTATACTTTTACCCTTTTTGTTTGATTCCGTCATATATTCTTAAAAACTTACTTTACTATCAAAATTTTAGTGACACAGCCGCTCGATTTATCGTTTTCATTCTGCGATGCAAATACATAGTAAACACCTGTGTTCACGCGTGAACCTTCGCTGTTGAGTCCGTCCCAAACAAACATACCTCCTGTGGAGCGTCCTGAATAAACAAGGTTGCCCATAGAGTCTGTAATCTTCACGAGAGAATTGTCCATAAGTCCTGCCACTGTGATATGTCCGCTATAGTCAGGACGCACTGGATTAGGATAAGCATAGACATCACTGTAGTCATCTTGAGACGGCGCAGCGTCACTTTCATAGACAAGTGTACCTTTCTTTGTTCCTATAAACACGCGATTATCATCTGTGCTGCATGCAACAGATGTTATCTCATCACTTGTCAACGGGCTGTTTTCCGTAGAAAAATGCTCCAATATCTCACTACCGTCGCTACTGGTCAAATATAATCCCGATGTAGAGGATCCAAACCATTTTCTATTTGCTCCATCAATGGCTATGTTATAAACATACACACCGTCAAGCAGATAATCCGCAAGATTGGTTCCATCGTTACGCGGCACTTTTACCCTATTCACGACCAAATTTCCAGAAAAAGCCGCTTTAATATTGTTTATCAAGCCGACTCCTGTGTTGGTGCCGAGCCAGAATTTGTTGTTTTCTTCCTTGATGGAATGTATATAACCTATATCAAAATTTTTTCCGTCCTGATCATTGTAGGTTGTTACAATTGCAACCCTGTCATCTGAAATATCAGTCAATGTACCATTGGTGTCAATTATAGCCAGTTTTGATTTCCACATATTTGATGCCAACAACACGTATCTGCCATCTTTAGAAATGCATAACTGGCTGCCATACGTTGTGGCAAAATTGCCTAAATCAATAGATATAAAATCGTCGGCTGTAAGATTTTCTTTATAAAGTTTGTCCTTTGGTAAAATATACAAAGGTGCGTATGTTGTCTTATTGAAATTATAGAAAGAAAACCACAGATTTCCCTCTTTGTCAAATTTCAAGTCGCTGACACAAACAACAAAATCCAAATACATAGGTGAATTCAGATGGTCTATTTTCTGAACCTGTTCACCATTTTTTTACACAATATATACCCTCAAAAAAAGAACCAAACCAAATTTTTTTCAGAATCAAATGGATCTATAGCCATTCCATAAGGCTCTATTAATGATTTGTAGCTATTGTTATGTATATCAACTTTTATTGGATTTAATTTATTCCATACACCATTTTTCAAAGAACTCAACATAACAGATTTTCCATTTGAAGCTCCCTTATAATTTCTACCCGAAATTCATAGAATACAGCGTGCCGTTTTGATAAGTGAGGTAGTAAGGCTCGCTGACGGTAGAGGTGTTTGGGCGATAAGTGTCGTGAAGAATGGTGACAGAGCCGTCGGAGATTGAAAACTCCTTCAATCCGTTGCTGTCGAGATTCCACAATCCTTTGCCATCGATTGTTGACAGATGGCTACCGTCGATTTCCGAAGGCATCGCCACTGTCTGCGACGTTCCATCCGGGCTTACAACGATATATTTTTCCTTATACGAAGCCACCATATTGCTGCCCGACATCGACACGTTCGACGGCGCCGACTTCTCTATAACCGACATAGCAAGGTTGGTAGGATCCTCTCCTATTTTTATATAATAAAACCAACCAGTCGTGGTCAACATACTGTTGTTGTCTATTTTCAGCAACTTCATTTCCTGCTTGATATTGGTTTCCTTGAAACTGCTCAGTTCATAATGACTCTCACCAACCGACGACACATAGATTTTTTGTCGAACGTGGCAAATATGTTTTTATCGGTCACTACAATCGATTTGAAAGCCTTTCCATAGTTGAACGACTCTTTTACCACACATTTGTTGCAGTCTACGACCATATATCCGAAATCAGTGGCAATGTATGCATAATCACCGCTGAAATCCACGCTGTTGATTGCTTTCGACACTGTGAGAATAACGCTTTTGAGGTCAGGCACATTGTCAACACGTCCGTTTTCGCGCACAATGTCGATGTTTGAGTTGCTGTATGCCACAAGCAAAAATTTCTTGTCGTAGTTATAGTATATGCCCGAAATATCAGTGTCCGACATTCCGTTCATTTTCGTATAAAACACCGACTCATCGTTATCTTTGTCGTAGGAATACAACCAACCGTCGGCGAGATAGAACACCTTGTTGTCGGTGTCGACAAGCGAATTGTTGTTGTTGCCCGAAAATACGGGATAAATGCTCCAACTGCCCACTTGCTGGGACTTCGCCGGCACAACAGCCATCACAATCAGTAATGCAACTGCCAAACATATTCTCTTTATCATAGTGTCTTTTTTAAATAGTCTATAAGTTTTTTTGTAGCCCTTGCGCGATGGCTGATGGCATTTTTTTCTGCCGACTCCATTTCTGCGAAAGTGCGGTAGCTGCCTTCCGGCAGAAACACTTTGTCGTATCCGAATCCACCTTCTCCATGACGCTCTGTGGCAATTGTTCCCTCTATTTTTCCCTCAAATTCAATGCTTTCACTGCCTTCTATAAGTGCTATCACCGTGCGGAAACGCGCTGTGCGGTCGGTCTTTCCAGCCAATTCACCGAGCAGCTTGTCTATGTTGCGCTCCGAATCGCAGTCCTCGCCTGCATAACGTGCGGAGTAGACACCCGGACGTCCGTCAAGCGCCGTCACCTCCAAACCGGTGTCGTCGGCAAAGCAGTCGTATCCGTATTTATCCTTCACCCAACGCGCTTTAAGCATGGCGTTGCCTTCGATTGTAGCCGCCGTTTCCGGAATGTCGTCGTGACAACCTATTTCAGAAAGACTGAGAATATTGTACTCTCCTCCTGCAATAGCCCTGATTTCCTGAAGCTTGTTTTTATTATTTGTAGCGAATACAATATTCTTCATATCTTTCTAATAATTCAGCTGTTCTATTTATAAAAACGTTGTTTTACACGCTTTATTTCACAACGATGTTGACAATCTTGTTTGGCACAACTATCACTTTCACCACAGTTTTGCCTTCAAGCCAGCGTGCGGCATTCTCATTTTCAAGAGCCAGACGCTCAACTTCAGCCTTGTCGGTGCCGTTTGCCACTTGAATGTTGAAACGTGCCTTTCCGTTGAACGACACAGCATAGTTCACGTTTGCCTCAACAAGATATGCCTCGTTGAATTTTGGCCAGGCTGCGTCGCACACCGTAGTGTCGTTGCCTACAGCATGCCACAATTCCTCTGCAATGTGAGGAGCGAACGGTGCGAGAAGCACCACAAGTTCGCCAAGCACCTCGCGCGAATGGCACTTAGCCGCAGCAAGCTCGTTTACGCAAATCATAAATGCGCTGACCGATGTGTTGTAAGAGAAATGCTCAATGTCCCATGTCACTTTCTTTATCAGTTTATGAAGCGATTTGAGCGCCTCTGCCGAAACTTTTTCATCGTCGACGAGCAAAGTGTCGCCTTTGTAGAACAAGTTCCACAATTTCTTCAAGAAGCGGTTCACACCGTCGATACCGTTGGTGTCCCACGGCTTGCTCTGCTCCAACGGACCGAGGAACATTTCGTAAAGACGCAATGTGTCGGCACCATAAGTTTCTACAATATCGTCTGGATTCACAACATTGAACATTGACTTTGACATCTTCTCAACGGCATATCCACAAACATATTTGCCATCCTCAAGCACAAACTGTGCGTCGGCAAACTCCGGACGCCACGCCTTGAATTTCTCAATATCGAGCACGTCGTTGCTAACGATGTTGACATCAACGTGGATAGGTGTTGTGTCGTAGTCCTTCTTCAATCCGTATGAAACGAATGTATTGGTATCCTTTATGCGGTAAACAAAGTTGGAGCGTCCCTGAATCATACCCTGATTTATGAGCTTCTTGAACGGTTCTTCCTCGCATACAACACCGTTGTCAAACAAGAATTTGTTCCAGAAACGGCTATAAATCAAGTGACCTGTGGCATGCTCCGTACCGCCGATGTAAAGGTCAACGTTGCGCCAATACTCGTCTGCCTCTTTAGACACAAGAGCATTGTTGTTGCGCGGATCCATATAGCGCAGATAATATGCCGACGAGCCAGCGAAACCAGGCATTGTGCAAAGTTCGTAAGGATAGCCTTCGGCTGTGTGCCAGTTTTTGGCACGTCCCAATGGAGGCTCGCCAGTCTCCGTAGGCAGGAATTTATCAACTTCGGGCAGTTCAAGAGGCAACTGGTCCTCATCGAGCACATGAGGAATGCCGTCTTTGTAGTATACAGGGAACGGCTCGCCCCAATAGCGCTGACGACTGAAGATAGCATCGCGCAGACGATAGTTCACTTTTACCTTGCCTATGCCTTTTTCTTTGATAAACTTCTTTGTCGCGGCAATGGCTTCTTTCACTTCCATTCCGTTGAGATTCAACTCCGCACCCTCAGAATTTATCATTTTGCCCTCTTTTGCGTCGAAACTTTGTTCCGACACGTCGCATCCCTCAATAAGAGGCACTACGGGCAGATTGAAATGACGAGCGAAAGCATAGTCACGGCTGTCGTGGGCTGGCACTGCCATGATTGCGCCTGTGCCGTAGCCTGCAAGCACATAGTCGCTTATCCACACAGGTATTTCCTTTCCTGTAAGCGGATTCACGGCATACGATCCTGAGAACACACCGCTGACCTGCTTGTCAATCAGACGCTCACGCTCTGTCTTATGCTTTATTTCAGCCAAATATTTATCTACTGCTTCACGCTGTTCGGCAGTAACGAGTTTTTCAACATATTCGCTTTCCGGTGCGAGCACCATGAATGTCACACCAAAGATTGTATCTGCACGGGTTGTGAAGATTTCAAGATTGAGATATTGTCCCACCACCTTGAAATTCATTTCAGCACCTTCCGAACGTCCAATCCAGTTGCGCTGTGTTTCTTTAAGAGAGTCGGTCCAGTCGATGGTGTCAAGACCGTCGAGAAGACGTTGTGCATAAGCCGACACACGCAGACACCATTGGTTCATCACCTTCTGCTCTACAGGGTAGCCTCCACGAATAGACACACCCTCGCTCACCTCGTCGTTGGCAAGCACAGTGCCGAGTTTCGCACACCAGTTGACCATTGTCTTGCCACGATAAGCAATACGGTAGTTCATCAGCACGTCGCTCTGTCTCCTTTTCGCTCATTGCGTTCCATTCGGCAGCCGTGAAGTGCATTTCCTCACCGCATGCAGCCTCCACGCCTTCCGTGCCGTTCTGCTTGAACGCATCTATAAGTTTGTCGATGCACTCAGACTTGTTTGTCTTCAAGTCATAGTAACTCTTGAACATTTTTACAAATGCCCACTGTGTCCATTTGTAATATTGCGGATCGCACGTCTTGAGCTCGCGGCTCCAATCGTAGCAGAAACCAATCTTGTTCAGTTGCTCGCGGTAACGGTTGATGTTGTTTACGGTTGTCACCTCAGGATGCTGACCAGTCTGAATGGCATATTGCTCGGCAGGCAAACCATATGCGTCGTAGCCCATCGGATGAAGCACATTGAATCCCTGCAGACGCTTGTAGCGTGAGAATATGTCGGACGCAATGTAACCGAGCGGATGGCCTACGTGAAGTCCCGCACCCGAAGGATAAGGAAACATGTCGAGGACGTAGAACTTCGGACGCTTTGCATCGATGTCGGTTTTATAAACGTTGTTGTCTTTCCAATACTGTTGCCAGCGTTTTTCTATTTCTTTGTGATTATATTCCATATTTCTTTTCTTATTTTATCAAACCAAGTTGTTTAGAAATGTCGAGCATCTTGTTTATCGGACGCACTGCGCGCTCGCAAAGATCCTCGCTTATCTTTATTTCCGGAGCCTCGTATTTAAGGCTGTTGTAGATTTTCTCAAGTGTGTTTAGACGCATATAGAAGCACTCGTTGCACGCACATGTGCTGTCGTCGGGAGGAGCAGGAATGAATTCCTTGTCCGGACAAGCCTTCTTCATCTCGTAAAGTATGCCCGACTCCGTCACTACAATAAACTGACGGGCGTCTGACTTTACAGCATAGTCGAGCAAGCCTTTTGTCGAGCCCACCTTGTCGGCAAGAACAAGCAGACTCTTCTTGCATTCAGGATGCGCCAGCACTTTCGCTTCAGGATATTGCTTCTTCAATCCTATGAGTTTCTCAAGCGAGAATTTCTCATGCACCATGCACGCTCCGTCCCACAGTTTCATCTGACGTCCTGTAAGACTGTTGATATAATTGCCGAGGTTGCGGTCTGGTCCGAAAATCATTTTCTGATCTTTCGGGAAACTCTCCACTATCTGGCACGCGTTGGATGATGTGACAACCACGTCGGTCAGCGCCTTCACCTCTGCCGTCGTGTTGGCATAACTTATAACGATGTGACCGGGATTCTCGTCGATGAACCGCTGCAAGTCGGCGGCCTTGCAACTGTCGGCAAGCGAACATCCAGCATTGAGATCGGGCACAAGCACCTTCTTCCGCGGCGACAGAATTTTCGCCGTCTCGCCCATGAAGTTCACTCCGCAGCTGACAATCACGTCGGCATCCGTCTGCGCAGCCTTCTGTGCCAACGCCAGACTGTCGCCGATGAAATCGGCTATAGCCTGCACCTCGTCGCGCTGATAGTAGTGCGCCAGGATGACTGCATTCTTCTCTTTCTTCAGTTTGGCAATCTCTTCCACCACGATTCAAACCCTCCTCTACAGGAGCGTCAACGTAACCTTTATCCACAGTCATTATTTTATATATTTTCTTTTTATTTTTTTTAAAAAAAGGAATTTTTATGTTGTTACTATTAGCGCGTTGATAACTGTAGTAACTTTTTGGCTGTTTTCTTGCTTTTTAAGTTATTGATATAATTGTCTACGTTATCAATATGCTGTCAACACGCAATATCCTTATATTTCAGTTTCATATAAGTTTTATCAACACCTTGTCAATAATCCGCAAAGTTAGTAAATTCTTACGATTTCAAGGCTTGATTTATGTCGAAAACCTGTTTAATCAGCGATTATTATTTTTATGCTAACTTTTTTTGAAAGTTGAAAACTATTTACATACGTTGTTGATTCTTAGATTGCAAGAAAAAAGTTTCAATTGTTGTTGTTGGGTTTTCAACTGTTATCAACCATTTATTCACATATTGTGGACAACTCCTGTAAGTTAAATTCATTACCTTTGCATTCAAATAATTAACTTCTGAACAAACAATGAAAAAGAAATCAATGCAGGAACTTGCTCGACTGTCGTGTGAGGAATATCATAAAGTGGAGAAACTCCACATTGTAGTGGTGCTCGACGACGTGCGCAGCCTTAACAATATAGGCTCTATATTCCGCACGGCTGACGCCTTTCTGATAGAGAAAATCTACCTTTGCGGAATCACTGCCACTCCTCCAAGTCCGGATATTCACAAAACGGCGCTCGGTGCGGAGGACTCTGTGGAATGGGAATATGTTGATAATGTTGTCAACCTTGTTGAAAACCTTCAGGAGAATGGCTATCAAGTATGTGCCATTGAGCAAGTTAACGGTAGCGTCAACTTGTTGGACTTACTGTTGATAAGTCTGCTAAATATGCCGTGGTGCTGGGTAATGAAGTGAAAGGTGTGAAGCAGGAGGTGGTAGACAAGGCTGACTGCTGCATAGAACTCCCGCAATATGGCACCAAGCACTCGCTGAACGTGTCTATCACTGCCGGCATTGTGATGTGGCAACTATTTTCAAAAATGCGTTGACAAGTAGTTGTTAACATAGTGTGGATAAAACAGAGCATCACGCTGACATTCAGCGTGATGCTCTGTTTATAACTTGTTTAAAGTTGTGTCAAAATGTGATAACGTGTCTATCCGTATTTACAGCTCAAACTATACCCCACCCATCAGTGACATTGCTATAAATTTGAATAGCTTCGGTGTACTCATCTTGTGGAGTTATGCTATATACCATCAGTGACTTCAGGTAGAAATAAAGTTCTTTGGTGATGCTTTGCAGTTCTACAATAAGTTTGGTTTGTTCGCGAGGAGCCACAAGGTCAACGTTGATGGTAAATTTATGTTGCGTGCCATTGAAACGCTGGTCAGAGAAGATGTTGCTGAAGTAGCGAGGCCAGTTGCCACGCTTGGCATAGATGTCGGTATCTTTGAATAAAGTCTCATCATCGGAAGTGAAAACGTCATTGTAGTTTTCATCATCGCGCTTCTCCTTGCAGAATGTAACTGTAAGTGTCCACTTGAGGAAGCATCTATTGTTATGCACCTTTAATGCCCCATCGTATGTCGTGTTTAGACTCCCTTTTAAGGCGAAAATCTGTACTTAAGGAGGCTTCATTTATTTCAGAGTTGAAACTTGCATATGAATCTTCTTTAATCTCTTTCTCTGTACTTTCTAATGAAGATAGTTTGAGATAATATAGATAATGACTAATGTTAGCGTTGACATTTAAAGAAAAAGAGTTGTTGAAAAGATGCGTCCAGTACGCACTACCCATCACGTTGTCCCAGTGATTGATAGTGGAATGCTTAATAAGAAGATAGTCTGAATTGTCATTATCATCACCTTTGTAAATTTTATAACTATCGGATGGCGATGCATCGCTCACGTCCTTACCCCAATAGACAACTGCCGTAAGTTTGTCTCTATCGGAAAATTTATGGACAAACTTAGCATTCAAGTCGTAATAATTCATCTTTGAATAAGGCTTTAGAGCGTTGGCATTATCGTAAACCTTATCAAGTAGAGGTTGCATAATCTAGTTGAAGTAGGAGGATAGAGCGGCAATGTTGAAACTTGTATGCCCTTTCCATATCGGACCTTCGGCGTGAATTGCTGACAAAAGCATACCAACGTTAACGTTTCCGTGGTAATTGCTTGATTTGTGTAGCTGACAAAGTCTGAGCCGACATCTGCGACGACTGCACGCCGAAGTTTGTGCGAGAACCGTAGACATTGACGTCGCGCAGCTTCGTGCTGCGTTGCAACCTTACCTCTATCGCTTTATTGCCACTTTCTGCGGTGAAAGAAGAAGGCGTGTAGGCAACGTATGCTGCGGTAAGCTCTGTCCCATCAGCAACGTTAATCTCAAAATAACCCCTTACATCAGCCGTTGTTCCCGCGCTGGAGCCTTTCACAAACTGGCGGCAGCCAATGCCTCTCCAGTATCAGCGTCGACCACATATCCTCGGATAATATCAGCTTTCGCCGCCACGACCATCGCAAAAGATAAAGCTGTCAAAAATAAGCGTTTCATAATATTATGGTCTTTAGTTTTCTACAAGTGATTGGTACATAGCATCGCCTAATACTTCACCCGTAGTTGATAAATAAATTTCACAATTAATAGTATATAAACCTGGCTGCTTTATATTTATGATAGCAGACGGATTTTTTTTCGTTATAGTACAAAGTTGCTTTATCATTACCTGTAGCATCATCCTCTTTTCCGTCAATAATGCTCCAACGATATCTGACATAGTTGCCTGTAGGTATATCTTTTATTATAGAATAAGTATAGTCTATATTGGTTTTATAATACCATTATTAGTACCTTCACAACTAATAAAATCAGAGCGGTAAAAATGTTTGTAATATTTTCTTTTTTCCATATTTTCGTATGGGCCATAATTAGGAGCATGACGCATTAAAGGACAAGAACCCCATTTAGATTCATACATATCTTTAACTGACGAAACCACAGCAGAATGGTCAGAATCATAGTAATTAATTTTAACAGCATTATCTTCTGTCGTTTCGGAGTAATAGTCATCAGTCCAATATTTACTTATGGAGCTTTCATTTATCCAATATTTTTTTCCACCATCAGACACATTCCAAGCATAACTATGACAATTGTATGTAGCAGAAGAGTTGGATAAGAACGTTGCATTTGGATATGTTTTTATTGTGAATGAATTTAATTCAGCAATTTCTTGGGATGTCATTTCATTTATGCTATATGCTATAAGGGGTTTGCCACATTTGGTAAAAATACGAACCTTTAAAGAAACTTTTGCATTACTTTCTTGAATTTTATTTTGTAATAATTCTGAATGTCTTAAAGAAAAGAAGGAATCATTATTTGATATTCTCTTTTCATTGAATTTTTTCTCATGAAGAATATTCAAGCGTTGTAATAAATTGCCTTGATAGAGAGATTCAAATTCTCCAGAACTTAAAATTAATTCAAGGTATCCTAATTTTATATTTGGATATGTTTCTATATTTTCTTTATCACTATTTAATGTTGCAACATTGACATTTTCATATAAGTCAAGAAGTTTTTCAGCTGCATCAGTGCGTTTTTTTAGTTCAGTAAAACCATTGAATCCATCCATTACTTTTTTGATGCCGACTAATTCATCATTATATGCAGAGAAGTTTCCAAACAGAGGGTAGTCCATACATATTTGCACCAACTCCTCCGTGCTGAGATTGGATAAGACGTCATCGGGAAATCTGGCATGCAGACTGCATTTCTTCCAATGTTTGGAGTGTTTTCCATATTTCTGGTTTTGTTACAGAGTCGAAAGAAAATGTTTGGGATGTAAAAGCTCTTGTTTTATTGTCAATAGTTGGTTGTTTGGTATCAATTTGTAATTCTTCATTACAAGCAACTAAGAGAAAGAGTAAGGCAATTATATAAATAAACTTTTTCATAATTAACAATTTAAAGTTAATAAAATATTTTTATTAAGATTTGATTAAGGTAATCGGTTGCAAGTTATGTATTATTACGTATAAATACAAATTTTATTGAAGGAAAATTACAAAAAAAGTAAGATGAGGGATTACG
>OKWD01000026.1_pt1 | contig 24122 bp, 25 predicted proteins | sample 1607011 | NCBI WGS metagenome assembly OKWD01 (sample SAMN04414077, study PRJEB24778) | human gut metagenome | material: faecal | host: Homo sapiens | reverse complement strand
CTCTTAGCTGCCACAGGTTTTTGTGGAGTGTTAGGCTTTTGAGCTTCCATAATTTAAATTTTGTTGTTTTTTGATTAATTAGTTAATAATATTTAGGTAATGATTATTTTTTCCTTTCATATCCACCCTATTTTATTGGCAAAAATACCACAATATTTTCATTTCACCAAAGCAGTAGGTATATTTTTAGTGTTGAAAGCATCTTTTTTATAATCTAAACGATTATTTAACCCATTTCGCATTTTCATCGCCACAAAAAAGTTCGCCATACGCTTTTTTTTAGTAATTTTGGGGTCTAAAAACAACCAACGCAATGCCAAAACTAATTAAGATAAAAAAAGGTCTTAACCTTAGAATGATTGGCGAAGCTACTGGGCAAGATCCCATACCGTCAATTCCATCGAGAGATTTCGCCATCATACCTGACGACTTCTGCGGTCTCTCCCCGAAACTCTTAAAAAAAGAAGGTGACCATGTCACGGCCGGAGAGGCAGTTTTCCACGACAAAAACAATTCTGAAATTCTTGTCGTCTCACCAGTCAGCGGCACAGTCTCAAGCATCGTCAGAGGCGCAAGGCGCAAAATCGAAGCACTGAAAATCGAAGCCGACAGCCAACAAGACCACGTCAAATTTGATGCCGAGAAGCTTGCCGACATTAAAGCCGCTCTGTTGGAATCTGGCTTATGGGCTTTTTTCAGACAGCGCCCATACGGAATTGTCCCGTCGCCAGAAGCTACTCCGCGCGACATTTTCATATCAACTTTCGACTCTTCACCTCTCGCTCCTTCGCACACCTTATTAATAGACAACAACGAGGAGCGTTTTAAAAAGGGTGTGGAAGTTCTGTCCAAGCTCACCGCCGGAACCGTGTATATCGGATGCCGCAAAGAGAATTAATCGAGACCGAATTTTCTGAATCGTTTATCCTCAGCGGACCGCATCCTGCCGGCAACGCCGGGACACAAATAGCGAGCATTCGCCCTGTAAACAAAGGCGATGTCGTATGGACAATCGAGCCTGAAACCGTGGTGAAAATCGGAAAACTCTTCACCGATGGATATGTTGATTGGTCGTGTGTCGTAGCCATCACCGGCGAGGCTGTAAAAAAGCCGGCAATCGTGCGAGCAACCGAGGGAATTTGCATTTCCGCCCTGCTCAAAGACAATGTGAACGTCGACAAATCGCCAAGAATCATCTCCGGCAACGTCCTTACAGGAACGAACGTAGGGCCTGGCGGGTATCTAAGATTCCCGTTCCGACAGGTTACCGTAATTCCCGAAATCATAAATGACTGCGAAATGCTTGGATGGGCTTCGTTGAGTCCGAAGAAATACAGTGCAAGCCGCACTTTCTTCTCGTGGCTGGCCCCGAAGACTCGAAAATACCACTTTGATGCAAAAATCAACGGTGGAGAACGTGCCATAATCATGGCAGGAGAATATGACAAGGTATTTCCGATGGACATATATGCAGAGTTTCTCATTAAGGCCATCATAGCCCGCGACATCGACAAAATGGAGCAGTTGGGAATCTACGAAGTAGTCCCTGAGGATTTCGCTCTTTGCGAATTCATCGACACATCCAAACTCGAACTACAAAAAATAGTACGCGAGGGTCTTGACTATCTAAAAAAGAAATGAACTAAAGATTTATAATCGTGAAAAGAGCATTAAAAAAATAATTTTGACCGCATAAAGACCACAATTTATGCCGGGCGGAAAATTAGAAAAATTCCGCTCTGTATACGATGGCTTCGACTCATTTCTGTTTACACCGAACACAACATCACAATCCGGAGTCCACATACATGACAGCAATGATTCAAAACGCACAATGATAATTGTTGTGCTTGCGTTGATGCCGGCACTTCTGTTCGGGATGTACAACGTTGGCTACCAGCGTTATCTATCAATCGGGCAACCACCCGTGTTCTTAACCGCCTTTCTATATGGATTTCTTGCGTTGCTTCCCAAAATTATAACATCGTATGCCGTAGGATTGGGTATAGAATTTGCATCCGCTCAAATCCGCAAACATGAAATCCAAGAAGGGTTCTTGGTTTCAGGCATTCTGATTCCAATGATTTGCCCCATTGAGACTCCAATTTGGATGATTGCTGTTGCAACGGCATTCTCCGTGATTTTTGTCAAAGAAGTGTTTGGAGGCACTGGCATGAACATCTTCAATGTTGCATTGATGACACGCGCGTTTCTATTTTTCGCCTACCCTTCAAAGATGTCGGGCGACGACGTTTTTCGTTGCGAATCACTCCATATGCGGATTGGGCAACGGGACTGTCGTCAGTTCTTTCTCCGGAGCGACGCCATTGGGACAAATTGCCATCAACGCAGGCAACTCTTTACATCTGACAGGAATTACTGGCGGCGACATTTCTCTTTGGGATATGTTCCTTGGCCTGATTCCAGGCTCTGTGGGTGAAACATCCACATTGTTCATTATTCTTGGCGGAATTGTTCTGCTCATATCGGGAGTGGCAAGCTGGCGCATAATGCTGTCAGTTTTTGCCGGCGGACTGGTAATGGGATTCATCGCACACTCCTTCCCTTCTGAGACCTACCCTGGCTCAATGCTTAATCCTGTTGAACAAATATGTTTGGGCGGATTTGCCTTTGCTGCCGTGTTTATGGCGACCGACCCTGTAACAGCGGCACACACCAACACCGGAAAGTATATCTACGGCTTCCTGGTTGGTGTGATGGCAATCCTTATCCGTGTATACAATTCCGGATATCCAGAAGGTGCGATGCTTGCAGTACTTTTGATGAACGCTTTCGCACCATTAATTGACTATTGTGTTGTTGAATCCAACATACGTCGCAGACTGCGCCGTGCCAAACAATCAAATAATTATGAACAAGCAAAGTAACACATACACCATCATCTACATCTCCGCACTCGTCTGCATTGTGGGCGCAGTGCTGGCATGGGTAGCCCTTGCGTTGAAACCAAAGCAAAGCGACAACATCAGAATCGACAAGATGCAGCAGATGCTCAGCTCAATCCGCATAACATCCACAACAGATAACGCCATCGACTTATACAACAAGTATGTCGTTGATTCATATATCGTAAACGACAATGGTGAGAAACTGAGCGGCGAGGCTTTCGACATTTCTGTGGCAAGCGAGATAAAAAAAGCTGAAAACGAGCGGCAATTGCCTGTGTTTGTCTGCAACATCGACAATTCGATCAAATATATAATTCCTGTATATGGCGCTGGTTTATGGGGTCCGATATGGGGATATATCGCAGTCGAGTCTGACGGCAGCACAATCTATGGCGCTTATTTCTCTCATCAGGGAGAGACCCCTGGCTTGGGCGCAGAAATTGCCAAACCGGCATTTGCCGACCAATTCAATGGCAAACATCTGTATAAAGGCGGGGAGTTCAAGTCTATCTCTGTGATTAAAAACGGGAATGCGCCAACTGACGGAAGCGACTATGTCGACGGCATTTCCGGAGGCACAATTACCAGCAAAGGCGTTCAGTCGATGCTGAAATCTTGTCTGTCTTGCTATCAAGCATTTTTCAACGGAATCCAACAAAACAACAAATAATCAAAATGGCTATTTTGAATAAAAAAATAAAGCGGCATTGTTCAATCCTCTGTCAAAAGACAATCCCGTAATCGTACAAGTCCTGGGCATATGCTCTTGCTTGGCTGTCACTGCAAAACTCGAGCCTGCAATCGTCATGGGAATTTCCGTGACAGCAGTAACTGCATTTTCAAATGTGATAATATCACTTATCCGCAACACTATTCCCAACAGCATCCGAATTATCGTCCAGCTGGTGGTCGTTGCGGCTTTGGTCATCATAGTCGACCAATTCCTAAAAGCATACAACTACGAAGTAAGCAAGCAATTATCGGTATTCATTGGTCTTATAATCACGAACTGCATCCTGATGGGGCGTCTTGAGGCATTCGCTCTCAGCAACAAGCCGTGGCCGGCCTTTCTCGATGGTGTCGGCAATGGCATTGGCTATGCCATCATTCTGATAATCGTTGCGGCTGTTCGCGAATTGCTCGGGTCGGGAACGTTGCTCGGTTGCCAAATTATCCCACAGGCTCTTTACGATGCCGGATATCAAAACAACGGACTTATGATTCTGCCACCGATGGCTCTTATAACTGTTGCCTGCATCATCTGGGTTCATCGTTCCAAGAACAAAGACCTGCAAGAAAAGAATTAATCATCTCTGATAAAAACCACTATGGAAAATTTAAATTTGTTTATACGGTCGGTGTTTATCGACAATATGATTTTCGCATACTTTCTTGGAATGTGCTCATATCTTGCTGTTTCCAAAAACGTAAAAACGGCTTTTGGTCTCGGCATAGCTGTGACATTCATGCTTGTAATAACTCTCCCTATCGACTATATGCTTGAGATGCACTTTCTGCGTCCAGGCGCGCTTACTTGGCTAAGCCCAGAATTTGCGACAGTCGACCTTAGCTTCTTAAGCTTGATTCTGTTCATCGCAGTTATAGCCTCCATGACACAATTGGTAGAAATGGCTGTAGAAAAATTCTCCCCATCGCTATATGCATCTCTGGGAATCTTTCTTCCTCTGATTGCCGTAACTGCGCAATCTTGGGTTGTTCGCTGTTTATGCAACAAAAAGACTTCGGATCTGTCGGCACTGCCACAATCTACGGCTTAGGATCGGGCATCGGATGGCTGTTGGCAATCGTTTGCCTCGCCGCCATACGCGAGCGTCTGTCATACTCCACGTCCCCGCTCCTCTAAAAGGCATAGGCATCACATTTATAATTACTGGGCTTATGGGCATAGCGTTTATGAGTTTTCTCGGAATTAAACTTTAAATACAATGATACTTTCAGACATAACAATACTTGCTAGCACCATCCTGTTTTTGCGGTGACAATCATACTTGTGGTTGTGCTGCTTATTGCAAAAAAATATCTTGTCCCATCCGGCAATGTGAAAATCACGATAAACGACAAAACGGATGTTGAAGTGCCAACGGGCGATTCTTTGTTGTCAACTTTGGCAAATCAGAAAATCTACCTCCCTTCAGCATGTGGCGGAGGTGGCAGCTGCGGACAATGCCGTGTACGTATTCCCGAAGGAGGAGGCGAAGCTCTGCCTACTGAGAAAGTGCATTTTTCCCGCAAGGAATTGATGGACAATTGGCATCTTGGCTGTCAAGTGAAGGTCAAAAACGATATGAAACTCATTGTCCCCGAATCTGTACTCGGTGTCAAGGAATGGGAATGTGAGGTAATATCCAACAAGAATGTCGCCACATTTATCAAAGAATTCATCGTCGCCTTGCCAAAAGGCGAGCATATGGATTTCTTGCCCGGCTCTTACGCACAAATCAAGATTCCTAAGTATTCGATGGACTACGACAAAGACATCGACAAGAGCCTCATCGGTGATGAATATCTGCCGGCATGGCAAAAATTCGGATTATTTGGACTTAAGTGCAGGAATGATGAAGAAACAGTCAGAGCTTATTCCATGGCCAACTATCCTGCGGAAGGCAACCGCATCATGCTCACCGTCCGCATTGCCACTCCTCCGTTTAAACCGAAGCCACAAGTGGGTTTCCAAGACGTTATGCCTGGCATTGCATCATCCTACATATTCACGCTTAAACCTGGCGACAAAGTGCTTATGAGCGGTCCTTATGGCGATTTCCATCCTCATTTCAACTCGAAGAAGGAAATGATTTGGGTTGGTGGTGGAGCGGCATGGCTCCTCTCCGCGCCCAAATAATGCACATGACACGCACTCTCAACACCCGCGACCGAAAGATGTCATTCTTCTATGGCGCGCGTGCGCTTAACGAAGTGTTCTACCTGCATGATTTTCTTGAGCTTGAGAAGGAATTCCCGAATTTCAGTTTCCATTTGGCTCTTGACCGTCCGGACCCTGCGGCTGATGCTGCCGGAGTTAAATACACTGCGGGATTTGTACACCAAGTGATGTATGAGACATACTTGAAAAACCACGATGCTCCAGAAGACATAGAATACTACATGTGTGGTCCTGGTCCGATGAGTGCGGCTGTCGTAAAAATGCTCGACAGTCTCGGTGTCGATCCGGAAAGCATCCTTTACGACAATTTCGGTGGATAGCCCCTATAATGCACACACTATCAACAACGAGGCGTGGCTGCGACAATGCAACCACGCCTCGTTGTTTCAATCCAATTCTACAATCACTTATTCTCTTCAATCAGTGACTTTAATTGATCTTTCTTAATCGTTCCCGTACGACGTGTTATCTCTTTACCACCCTTGACCAATACAATTGTAGGGATGGCCATGACACCGAATTTGCTTGCCACTTCCACATTTCCTCAACATCGCATTTGCGAATGTCTACAACGCCATCGTATTCTTCTGCCAACTCATCAATTACTGGCGACAACTTCTTGCATGGACCACACCATTCTGCCCAAAAGTCAATCACAATCAGGCTTTCCTGCGCCAATAAATTGTCCATTTCACTGTCTGTAAATTCTTTTGCCATATCTATATGTTTGTTTATTTGTTTACCGTATATTTTATACCAAGGTCTTCCAATTGCAAAATCAAATTTTTAGTAAGGTTCAGACGCCGTCCGGATATCATAGTGAATGGCAAGCTCTGCTTCTCATTCATCAAATTGACACTGAATGGCTTAGCACACTCTCCATCGTTCGCGATGTTCTCATCGAGCAACGTCATAAACGCCTGTCCCTCCAAGTCTTTCTCTGCAACATCCAATGTTATGCCGCTGATGGCCGTACCTTGCACTTCTTCCAAGGATTGAATGCCGCTGATTGTCATATACACCTTATCGTTATACTTCCTTTTTTATATGTGTAAGTGACAATTATCGCATTGCCCTTTATTCCATACTTATTGTAATTGATATAATCCTGTCCGAAAAGCCGTATTTCAGCAGACCCCGTATAGTCCTCAATCTTAATTATCCCGAACTGCGAGCCAGTCCTTGACGTCAAACTTTTAGCCTCCACCACAAGTCCGCCTATTGTATATTCTTTTTCTGACGTTTTGTCTTCAGTGCCGAAATCCTTTGCACGGACACTGCAACCAAATGTCAGTTCAAGATAATATTTATCCAGCGGGTGCGCGGATAGATACATTCCCACCAAGTCTTTTTCGTAGTTCAACCGTTCAATGTCAGGCCACAACGGACGCCCTGGCATTTCAGGCTTTGCCGTGTCAATAGTTTCCGCCTCGCCAAACAAAGACGACTCTTGAGTAGCTTTACTCATTTGATACATCTGACCATATCTAATAAGCGCCTCGCTGAATGATGGATTGAAGTCGTCGGCCTTAAAGTCTTCCCTACGCACACCTTCAAAGCAGTCAAACGCTCCGGAAAGAGCCAGATTGTCAAGCACCTTCCTGTTGCACATACTCAGATTTATGCGCTCTACAAGGTCAAAAATAGACTTGTATTCTCCCCTTGCATCACGTTCGTCAAGGATTGCCTGCACAGCATTCAAACCAACGCCCTTGATTCCCGCAAGACCGAATCTTATCTCACCAACCTTATTTACACTGAACTTGGCGCGACTTTCATTCACATCCGGCCCTTTGACCTTCACCTTCATTGCCTTGCACTCATCCATAAACTTGGTCATCTTTGTGATGTCGTTCAAGTTACGGCTGAGCACTGCCGCCATATATTCCGGTGGATAGTTTGCTTTAAGATATGCTGTTTGGAAAGCCACCCAACTATAACATGTGGCATGGCTCTTGTTGAAGGCATACGATGCAAACTTTTCCCAATCTGACCAAATCTTTTCGAGCACTTTCTCATCATAGCCATTCGACTTTCCTCCATTGATAAACAATGGTTTCAACTCCGCCAGCTTAGCGAAAATCTTCTTACCCATTGCCTTGCGAAGACCATCCGACTGACCGCGCGTGAAATTAGCCAACAAACGCGACAACAGCATGACTTGCTCCTGATATACTGTAACTCCATATGTATCCTTCAGATACTTTTCCATGACTGGGATGTCATACTCAATCGGCTCAATACCTTTCTTTCTGGCAATAAACTGCGGTATGTAGTCCATTGGCCCCGGTCGATAGAGGGCGTTCATGGCAATCAAGTCTTCAAACGTAGACGGATGCAACTCTCTAAGATACTTCTGCATTCCCGTGGATTCAAACTGGAATGTACCCGTAGTCCGTCCTTCGCAATAGAGCTCATACGTTTTAGGATCGTCCAGCGGAATGTGGTCAATATCCACATCTTTTCCCCAACGTTCCTTGATGTTGAGCAACGCTTCCTTTATAATCGATAACGTTTTCAAGCCGAGGAAGTCCATCTTGATCAATCCTGTCGACTCAATTACCGAACCTTCATACTGGGTGACAAGCACCTTTTCACCATCCTTGTCGGTCGCCGTTGCAACAGGCACCCAGTCTGTTATATCATCACGGCCAATAATCACACCGCAAGCATGCACGCCCGTATTTCTGACGTTTCCCTCAAGAGCAAGTGCATATTTCAACGTCTCACGGACAATCGGTTCGCCATAATTCAATTCGTGTTGCAATTCAGGCACATACTGATAGCAATTCTTCAGATTTATTTTAGGAGCCTTTCCATCAACTTCAGGCAGCTTGTCCGGTATCATCTTTGTAAGCCTGTCACTTTCCGAGAGAGGTAGCCTTGAAACACGGGCAACATCCTTTATCGCCGATTTTGCCGCCATAGTGCCATAAGTGATGATATGCGCCACTTTCTCAGCACCGTATTTTTCCGTCACATAGCGTAGCACATCCGCACGACCGTCATCATCGAAATCAATATCGATATCAGGCAATGATATACGGTCGGGATTCAAGAAACGCTCAAACAGCAAGTCGTATTTTATCGGGTCTATCTGAGTGATTCCAAGACAATACGCCACCGCGGAACCGGCAGCAGAGCCACGTCCCGGTCCCACCGATACGCCTATCTCACGGGCTGCGCCGATAAAGTCCTGCACAATCAAAAAATATCCTGGGAATCCCATATTTTTAATTGTGTCCAACTCAAAATCTATTCGCTCCTTTTGCTCATCTGTCAAGTTTTTTCCCCAACGTTTTTTCCGCTCCTACAAGCACCAGATGGCGCAAATAGTCATTATTGTCCGTAAAGCCTTCAGGTAATGGGAAATTCGGCAAAATAGGGCCATGCTCTATCGAATATCGCTCCACTTTGCCCAGCACCTCCTGTGTATTGGACAAAGCCTCCGGGACATCGGCAAACAGTTCATTCATTTCCTCCTGCGTCTTCATCCACTCCTGCTTTGTGTAAAGCATTCGCTTGTCGTCGTCGAGGAATGTTCCGGTCGACACACAAATCAACCGGTCATGAGCTTCCGCATCTTCTTCATTGACAAAATGCACATCGTTTGTACACACCAATTTTATGTTGTGCTTCTTCGACATTTCTATCAACACCTTATTCACCTCCTGTTGCAGTGGATAAGCCTCTTGGTTGGCACGGGCAACAGTTGCTTTGTGTCTTTGCAGCTCAAGATAATAGTCTTCTCCAAACACTTTCTTAAACCACAATATAGACTTCTCAGCCTCTTCTATATGCCCTGCCGTAATCAATTTCGGCACCTCGCCTCCCAAGCACGCCGAGCAGACAATCAAATCCTCGTGATATTTTTCCAGCTGCTTCTTATCCGTTCGCGGATGATAATAATAACCATCCGTCCAGGCATTTGACACAAGTTTTATAAGATTATGATATCCGTGTTGGTTTTTCGCAAGCACAATTAAGTGTCGGCCAATATCTTTTTTGTTGCTTCTGTCGGTCATATCATTATCAGCCACATACATTTCGCAGCCGATAATTGGCGTGAAAATTTTACTTTCAGCTTCCTTAAGTGCCGTTTCCGCCTTCGACAAAGCCTCCTGGTCAACGGCATCCGCCGACTTCAGTTCTTCAATTGTTTTCTTCAGATTTTTTATCTCGCCGTCAACATCTTTGTTTTTCTTGTTGACATAGTCGGTTAATTCCTTTATTCCGAACATATTGCCATGGTCTGTGAGGGCAATACCCCGCATGCCATTAGCTATAGCCTTGTCGACCAAGGCTTTGACTGACGCCTGTCCGTCCAGGACAGAATATTGAGAGTGGACGTGGAGATGTATAAATGGTTGCATACGTTCTATCTTTTTGCGTTTGTAAAGTTAAGCATTCATAACGACATTTTAAAACGCAAGCGCGAGTATATTCCTTTTTTAACCTTTGTTTGGCGTCGGCAACATAGCAAACTCACTGCGGACAAGTCTCAAAATTATGGTCATATACAATATATTTTGTATTTTCGCAGAAAATTTCAACCGACGTGATTTATCCTGATAATTTAGAATATAAAATAGGTTTTGACATTGTCAGAAAAACTCTGGCATCCAAATGCAGCAATCCTCTCGGCAAAGCGGAATGCGAATCAATGACATTTTCAAACAACTACAGGCTCATTGTCAACTCGCTTTCTCAGACCAACGAGTATCTCTCCATCATAAAATCGACCAATGATTTTCCAAATGGCTCAATTTTCGATTTGAGAGAATCCCTCCTGAAAATCAAAGCCGCCGGATCTTTTCTGACAGAAACCGAGTTGTATCAATTAGGCAAAACCCTCGTCTCCGCAGCTGAAATTTGTGACTACTTCACAGAAGAAAAAAGTGCGGCATATCCACTTCTAAAGCAAATCGCCGACAGTCTGCTGTGTTTCCCAGAGATCTCACGCCACATTGATTCCATTTTGGACAAGTTCGGCAACATCAAGGACAACGCTTCTCCTGAATTACAACAATTGCGGAGAAAACTCTTGTCTGTATCAAGCAGTGTCAACGGAATGATGCAGAGAGTAATATCACGCTATAAGCAGAACGGAATGCTCGACAAAGACTGCACCCCATCTATCCGTGACGGGCGATTGGTTATACCAGTTGCACCAATGCACAAGCGGGCAGTGAAAGGCATTTGTCCACGATGAGTCGGCGACAGGCAAGACCTTCTTCATCGAGCCGGAGGAAATCGTTGAGGCAAACAACCAAATCAGGGAACTTGAGGCCGATATACATAAGGAAATTGTCAGAATCCTGATAATGACTGCCGACATTATCAGACCTCATTTAGACGACTTGACCGTTTTCTATCAGACTATTGGTGTTTTTGATTTCATCCGTGCGAAAGCACTGTTTGCAAATGAGATTGACGCTACTATGCCACAAATCTCGCAAAAGCCCGAGATTGAATGGTACAACGCTGTCCATCCTGTACTGTTCATGACACTCAGCAAACTTGGGAAAAACGTAGTGCCATTAAGCATCCAGTTGGACAACAAAAACCACATTCTGCTAATTTCGGGTCCCAATGCCGGCGGAAAATCAGTCTGTCTGAAAACTGTCGGTGTTGTTCAATATATGTTTCAATGTGGTATTCTTCCGCCTGTCTATTCCAATTCGCACTTTGGGATATTCGACAATATATTTATCGACATAGGCGACGAGCAAATCAATCGGGAACGAGCTCAGCACATATAGCTCCCACCTGTCAAACATGAACTATTTCATGCGCCATTCCAACTCTAAGACATTGCTCCTGATCGATGAATTCGGCGGAGGAACAGAACCCCAGATTGGAGGAGCAATTGCGCAGGCCATCTTGAAAAAGCTAAATGACTCCGGCTCTTTCGGCGTCATAACCACCCACTACCAGAATCTAAAGAATTTTGCAAACGAAACCGATGGCATTGTCAACGGAGCAATGCTCTACGACCGCAATCTTATGCAACCGCTGTTTCAATTGTCGATAGGCACTCCAGGCAGTTCTTTTGCAATTGAAATAGCACGCAAAATCGGCATCCCTTCCGATGTCATAAGCTATGCGGAGGACATTGTTGGTTCCGACTACATAAACATGGACAAATATCTGCTCGACATCGCCCGCGACCGTAGATATTGGCAAAACAAACGACAGGACGTCAGGCTTCAACGTAAGAAATTGGAAACATTGGTCGAAAAATATGAGACCGACATTCAGAAGCTTGTCGTTGAACGCCGTGAGATTATCAAAGAAGCAAAATCAGAAGCCAAGGAGATTCTCTCGCATAGCAACGCGTCTATCGAGAACGCCATTCACGAGATTAAGAAAGTGCAAGCCGAGAAAGAGCGCACCAAAGAAGTGCGCCGACAAATCGACGATCTCAAGAAACGGCCTGTCGACAGAGGGTGAAACTGTGGAATCCTCTGAAAAGTTGAAAGAGTTGTCCGCAAAACTGGACAAACGTCACAAGAAAAGGGACAAAGCCTCTTCCTCCCCACAAATCAAAGCGGAAGAGCCGCTTTCTGTCGGCGACACCGTCACTGTCGACGGAAGCAATTCTGTTGGCGAGATTATAGCCATCGAGGGCAAGAACGCCACGGTCGCAATGGGATTGTTCAAATCAAAAGTCCCATTGTCAAAGCTTAAAAAGACCATACGCAAAGCGACCGCAGCCACTCAAACAGCTTCTTTTGTATCGTCCTCAACATCCGACAATATGCGAAGCCGTCAATTGGAGTTCAAACAGGAAATCGATGTCAGAGGAATGCGTGCTGACGAAGCGCTGCAAGCCGTTTCTTATTTTATTGACGACGCGGTGCAATTCAACATCAAGCAAATCCGGATTCTGCATGGCACTGGTTACGGCATACTGCGCCAACGCATCAGAGAATACCTCAACACCGTTCCTGATGTAAAATCATACAGAGACGAACATGTGCAATTTGGCGGAGCCGGAATCACCGTCGTTGAGTTAAGCTGACAAATTACCGGAGGAATTTGGGCGCAGGTATGAAGAATCCGAAACTTACGCCAAAGTTCCATCTGCTTTCGGTGAATTGACATAGTTTCCGTAGACGCTGAGCGATGCAAACGAGAAATTATAAACAACAGATGCCTCGCCCATAAAATTAATCGACCCGAACCAATGTCCGTAACTTGCCGTATCATTGTCACCCGGACAAATCTCACGCATTGGAGAGAATGCATAGACCTCCGTGCGCAATTGCAAATTGTCTATAATATTGAATATCGGGACTATTCCGCCAGCCACAAAAGAATTGGACTGGAACGACGGCAAGAAAATCCCCCGGCTGTATTGAGTAGGAGTGAATGCAGGCGCCTGCACGATGCTTGCCGTATAACTTTGCAGCAACGGCTTGGTCGATGCCACTGCATTGAGCCGATAACCAAGAGTGAATCTGCTTGACAGCGGACAAAAACGCATTAAGTCAAATTCCGCCTCTGCCCATTTCAGTTCATCATACAAATATGGCTGATTTATGTTACTGTACTGTTCCATATTTCCAAGCACACCTGTTGCTGCCACAAAAATCCGGGTTCCTGTAGACGGATATATCTGATTGTCCAACGTGTTAAAATCATAACTGATTTTCAATTGTTCCAACTTATAATTCGCCTCATCCTGAGAAATTGCCGAATAGTCAATATTTTTTGTCGGATAAAATCTATCCTGCAAGTATCCAAACCCTCCCGACAAATCAAACTTAGAATGTCGCCCCAAGCCAAGACTGAATATCAATTTGCCATAATACTGAGCCTTTGTCACAAAAGTCGGTGTGTTAGACTCAAAAACAGCACATCGTCTTCATAAAATTTTTGCTGAGACGCCACTCCCTGTAATTTTATCATCGTCGGCAAGCCTGAATTCAAAGAGATTTTGGCATTCAGCGCTCCCCCATAATACGACTGACCAATCCAACCACTGACATCTCCACTGAATGAATTCAGATCAATGGTTTCATAACCCACCGACAAATACGCAAGGCTATTTGTTGTAGATGTGACAAATCCACCTATACCTATGTTCAGATTATCCTTGACATCTGCTTTCATTCGCAGGTCAAACAATCCACTACTCGGATTGTAGTGTGGGCTTGGCACCAAATCGCGGAATTTGCCTGAAGTTATTGTTCGATAGTAAGCGTCTTTTACGTTGTCAAATGTTATAGTGTCTCCCTTGTCCTTAAAAAAGATATGGCGGATATAGCTTTCTGCATTCTTGCTTGTTCCAACCACTTCCAACGAATCGAATTTGACCACAGGAACCTTGCTTTTGTAAACTTCCCTGCGGAGATTTACATTTCTAAACGAGACACCCTCTCCCACTCGACTTTTAATAGAATCTATCACCGCCATTGTCGTCCGGTATCCTCTATCAAAATCTCATTTGCCTTAGGAAAATCCAACAAATTGTACTCTTTCAGGTTTATGTGGATTTTAATCCCATCTTTTTCATCAAGATTATAATCATCCTGCTGTATGATCATACTTCCAACTGCGAATACAAGTTGTTTAAATCCGGTGTTTCATGCGTTGTGACATCGATTCCGATTATAATGTCGGGCGCAAAATCCGCTTTCATGACATCCACTGGAAAATTATCATATATTCCCCCGTCAAACATCGGCAGCCCATCCTTTTCAATCGGTTTGAACGCCACAGGAAACGTCATCGACATTCTAACCGCCTCGCCAAGATCACCTTTGGACATCACGACCTTCTTTTTATTGAACACGTCGGAAGTAACACATCGGAACGGAACAAATAGTTTATTAAAATCCCCCTCACACACAGCCGTATGCGGAGTAAAGACTTCAACAAATCCGATATTCATCGGAAAAGGACTGATAAAACTTGACGGCAATATCGATGTTGACAATCCCGACTCTTTTTTACCGATATTCATCTTCACTATCGCAGGCGACTGTTCTGGCTTCAAGCAATAATATGTCAGCGATGGGTTAATCTTGCCAGTAGACCAACTTGAAAAGCTGTCGGAAAGAATCAAATCAATTATCTCTTTCGGCGTATACCCTGACGCATAAAGGCTTCCAACAATCGCACCCATCGATGTGCCGGCGATGTAGTCTATTGGGATGCCATTTTCCTCCAAGGCCTGAATCACACCGGCATGAGCAATGCCTTTCGCACCGCCGCCACTAAGCACCAAGCCCACCGATTGCCGCGGTTTTTTAACACACGTTGCCGAGTCTGCCAACTCAGACGCATAAACGGCAGCCACTGACAGCAATACAATTATCAGGGTAAAAATTTTTCTCATCGCGGTGGTTCTATAAACGAATCCTTAAATCCAAGGAAATACAATACTCCGTCAATACCTATCGTAGAAATACTCTGACGGGCAGTCTGCTTAACTTTTGGCTTCGCATGGAACGCTATGCCAAGTCCTGCCATCGTGATCATCGGCAAATCATTGGCGCCGTCGCCAACTGCTATAGTCTGCGCAATGTCCACATTCTCCACCTGGGCAAGAAGCTTCAACAACTCCGCCTTACGCTTACCGTCGACAATCTCGCCAAGATAGCGGCCTGTAAGTTTCCCGTTTTCTATTTCCAACTCATTGGCATAAACATAGTCTATGCCAAACTTATGCTTCAAATAATTTCCAAAATACGTAAATCCGCCCGACAGGATTCCTATTTTATAGCCTGCTCGCTTAAGCACTTTCATCAGGCGTGGAACGCCTTCTGTTATTGGCAAGTTTTCCGCAATCTCACGCATCACCGACTCATCAAGTCCCTTCAAAAGCGCTACTCGTTCTTTGAAACTTTCCTTGAAGTCAATTTCTCCACGCATAGCCCTCTCTGTAATAGCCCTAACTTTTTCACCGACACCGGCACGCTCGGCAAGTTCATCAATAACCTCTGTTTCAATCAGAGTAGAATCCATATCGAAACAAATCAAACGACGGCATCTGCGAAACATATTGTCCTGCTGCAAAGAGATGTCAAACTCCAACTCATTCGCAAGGTTCATGAAGTCCGACTGCATTTTGGCATAATCAGACGGAGTGCCTCGCACTGAAAACTCGACACATCCCTTCGACTTGCTGTCGGTATCGTCAATGTCCGCCAACGGCATACGCCCAGTCAATCTTTGAATGGCGTCAATATTAAGGCCCTGCGTTGTTATGACATGCGTAACAGAAGCTATCTGCCGAGCTGTTATGTGTCGCGCCAAAATTGTTATGACATATCTGTTTCGGCCCTGCATGCCGACCCATTTGCCATAATCATCCACTGATATTGGTGTGAATTTTATAGTAACGTTCAACTCCGATGCTTTAAACAGCAGTTCTTTCATTATATCACCGCTCCTGCCGCTATTAGTCTTGAACAATATGCCAAGCGACAACGTGTGATGGATGTCAGCCTGACCGATATCCAATATATTAGCCTCATATTTAGCCAGAATCTCTGTTAACGCGGAGGTCAAACCGGGACGGTCTTCTCCAGATATGTTTATTAAAATCAGTTCTATATCTTTTTCCATAAAATGAATTCTCTTCTGACTTCAAAATTACTTCTTTTTTTCAGATTCTCAAAATCGCCACGGCGTCGTGCACAATAAAAACGGGGTCGGCAATTGCCGACCCCGCCAATATTGTATGCAATACGGTCATTTATCCGGAGAAAAACCCTGAGCTTTCAGATAGTCCAACATATGGTAGGACAGCGCCTCTCTATAATAGTCAAGAATATGCCCACACCAATCATTGTCGGAAGTTGTTCCCGACCGAGTTTTGTTGTATTGCGTTATAACCTCGTCATATTCAAGCATAGCATTCTGCAACTCATCCGATGATGAATAGCTATTCTTATGAATAACCGCCGACAACGGCTGCTTCGGCTTCATGTCCGGCAGTTCGCGAGGCACACCCATCGCCAAACCACACACGACAAATACTCCTTTCGGCAACTTGAGCAATTCAGCTATTTTCTCAGGAGCCGCAGTTCTTGCATAGCCGATGCAACAACATCCCAGACCGCATGCCAATGCCGCAGTAAGCGCATTCTGCATTGCCAATGCCGCATCTATAATGCCAACCATTATGCCATCGACCGTGTTCTGAAATGGAGGTATTTCAATACCCTTTTTCTGTGCAAGACCCCATATTTTATTATAATCCGCACAGAAAACGAGAAAATGATTGCACGTCTTTATTTGCTTCTGATTTGTCAAAGCATACAACGCCTCCTTGGTTTTCTGATTGTCGATATCTATCACCGAGAATTGCTGACCGTTGTAACTTGTCGATGTGTTGCGAATAGCATCATAGACAAACTGCATAGTCTCTTCCGGAATAGATTCCCTTTCATAACGACGGATGCTCCGTCGCTGTAGCAATACCTCTGAAACACTCTTCATAACAAAATTTATTTAATAGGCGTAGCTCCAATTCCAGGCTTGTCGGTCAATGTAATTTTACCGTCAACAACTTTCACTCCATCGAACTGTCGTTGGCAATCAGCAAGTTTCCATCCAAGTCAACCCAATCTGCCATTGGAGCTAATTGAGCGGCAGCACTGATGGCGCAAGAAGTTTCCGTCATACAACCAATCATCAACTTCATTCCCAAAGATTTAGCAAGCACAGCCATCTTATATGCCTCATGCAATCCAGTGCTCTTCATCAATTTTATATTGATTCCGTCATACACTTGATATGCACGCATTACATCCGGAATCCGCTGACAGAATTCATCGGCAATGATTGGAAGCGGGCTGCGCTCACGAAGCCATGCCGTCTCATCTATCATTTTCTTGTCAAACGGCTGCTCAACAACATACAGCCTCTTTCTTTCAGCCAATGACACATGTCAAGAGCCTTTTCCTTGTCTGTCCATCCCTGATTGGCGTCGACACACAAAGGCTTGTCTGTTTTTGACCGGATAATCTCCACCAATTCCTTGTCGTTATCCAGTCCCATCTTCACTTTTATAACTTTATAAGGCGCCGCCTCGTCAACTTTCTGACGCACAACATCAGCCTTGTCTATTCCAATGGTAAACGATGTGTTCGGCGTTTTTTCCGGCGACAATCCCCAAATCTTATACCATGGTTGACCCATTATTTTACCGAGCAAATCGTGCAAAGCAATATCGACAGATGCCTTCGCCGCCCTATTGTCAGGAGCGGTGCCGTCAACATAGCTCAAAATTTCTTCTATACGGAACGGATCGTTGAATTGTCCCAAATCCAAATTGCCGAGAAACTTTGTTACCGACTCTATTGATTCACCGAGATATGGAGGCATCGACGCTTCTCCATAACCGACAATGCCATCATACTCCAACTGCACAAGCACATCAGGAGTCGTTGTACGGCTGTTGCGAGCCAAATTGAAGGCATGTCGCAATTTTAATTCATTTGGCTTGAATGACAGTTTCAACTTGCCAGTTTTTGCCACAGTTCTTGTCATTTCTGCAGCCGACAATGATATTGGCGCAGAAAGAGCCACCAAACCCAAGGCGGTTCCCTTTAAGAAATTCCTACGATCCATAAATATGTTCTTTAATTAGTTTTTTCAAAAATACCAAGGATGGTTTTTCACTGAGACAATGCCCTTTGTACCAACCTCATTGTTTATTCTCGACATAGAAATGAAATGGTAATCCAAATAGTCATCGGCCTTTGGATCCATGCTGTTGACTTTCACACGTCCGGAACTGTGGATATATTTTCCTCCACCGACATACATCGCCACATGCGTAACCTTACCCGATGTTGACCCAATAAATATCAGGTCGCCCGGCTCCGCCTCTGTCCGCCATGCTGCGCAGTCAACTTTCTTTCCCGTCAACGCCTGCTGCGAAGCGTCGCGCTGAAGGATTATGCCGTTTGAGAAATACGATGTGCGCACAAAACCTGAGCAGTCAGCCATCTTTGCCGACATTCCGCCCCAAAGGTATGGACGTCCCATCATTTTACGCGCATTTTTCTCTATTCGTCTTGAAATCGTATGTCTGATTTGCCCACTCCTCAAGTGCCGCTGCGTGTTTCTTAAGCACGAAACCCTCACGACCGTCTGGTGTGGCAACTTTATAATACTTGCCTTTTTCTCCTTTTTTGACCAATATGTTGCCAAGCAACAAATCGGACACAATCGTTTGATTGTCGACTTTCGGTTTTTCATACATCGACGTCTCAAGTTCTGTGACAACAAGCCTGTTCGGCTTTTTTCCAGCTATAAAATTCTTCTTCTGAGATGAATTTAAGTGAATTGTCGGTGACATAACCTATATACTCATCAGGAGTCTGCACCATCGACATTCCGTCTTCTGATTTAAGGACTCGCACAGGCGTGCCCATTATCGCCTGCGATGTGAGTTCAGCACCGCTCGCGGCAGCACCTCTGACACATGCCACAGATATCGACACCAATGCCCATGGTCCCTTAACAGTTGCCTCTGGAAGAATCTTTATTTTATCTTCAAATTTTATGTTTAGTTTGTCAAGTCTTGCCAAAATATCGGATTTGGTCCGATTGATTGTCGACATCTCCGGTCAGAACTTCCACTCCATCCACTGTTTTGCCATGACGCTCCAAACTGCCACACGCGTATCTGGTGCATATTCCGCTTTAACTTCTTTCAGAACATCGACCACCGCTGCCGATTGTGCCACGATTCCGAATGTAGAACCAGCAGCCATAGACATCGCCATTAACAATACTTTCAAACTCATTTTAAATTTCTTTATTGGTTAATTAAATAGTATTGCAAATTTACTTGTTTGCGTTAGAATTCCAAAGATATTCCACCTAAAAATTAAATAATTCCTCATATGTTTTTGTCAACATCGCAAATATTCACACAGAAGAAGCCCTTCTCCTTAAAAATCGCAAAAATCGACAATACGTATCACAAAAATATTGTATTTTTGTGAAAACATTAACCGCTATGAAGAAATATGTGATAAGCGTCGGCCGCCAATTCGGCAGTGGCGGACATGATATAGGAAAGAAACTCGCCGAACGCCTCGGCATCAAATTCTACGACAAGGAACTGCTGCTTGAGGCGGCCAAAGAAATTGGAGCGAATCCAGAATTGTTCAAAAAAAAACGACGAGAAGCTCCCGTCATTCTACATCAACAATCTGTCAATGAACCTCGGTTTCTACATGCAACCTTTTGCCGCGAGTCCAGCATCATCATACTACGACAGCGTCCAAAAAACCGTATGCGACACTATCCGCGCAATTGCCGAACGCGAATCTTGTGTGATTATGGGACGGTGCGCAGATTTTCTTCTACGCCACAACCCGTATTGTATCAACATTTTTATAAGCGCGTCACAAGATGCATGCGCTGAACGAATCACAAAGCGAATCGATGGTCTCACCATCGACGACGCAAAGCGTTGGCAAAAAAGACAAACAAACTACGTGCTGAATACTACAACTTCTACACCGACAAAGGAATGGGGCACTCTTCGTCATACGACTTGTGCATCGATTCGTCACGCCTCCCGGAGGAAGACGTGATAAATCAGATAATCTCATACGTCAACGCACGGTTGGCTCTTTAGCAATTAATGACTATCATTGTCGGGGATGTCCACAAAATCGACGTCCTCGACATTTTGTTTTGTCCGCTTTGACCGTAGTCTCTCAAACAGAACGCTTTCCAGCAGCGAGTGGAGCGAATAGACAATAAATGCAATTCCGACAATCAATGCCAGCCATTGTTGGACAATCTGTATGCCTACCGCAAACAAGACGATTCCACAAACCATGACTACCGACGGAATAATAAACACCCACACAGGATAGTCTACTGTCTTCTTCGCCGACATTATTCTCCAAAACTTATAAATCGCACCGACAATCAGCATCGTGGCAAACAAATATGAAAATATCTCCACAAAGAAACTGCTTGCCGCAACCATTGCAATTCCCAATGCCAAACTGCCTACGACCGGCACAGATGTCCACGCAACAGCTTTTGTCGGCAACACTCCATCCTTTCTCTTGACAAGCAAACGCGACAAGCGACCATGCGCTGAACACGATAAAAAGAATTCCTACAGCCATCGACACCAAATCGAACACGCCTTTTCCGTTCGACCAAAGTACGATAAAGACTACGCCCAACACAAAGACTGAAATGTTAAGAATTAAATCGAATTTGTTTTTCATACACTTATTTTTTCACGAAGATACTTCTTTAATTTCAATAATCGGCATTTTCAAAGAAATTTCCGGCATTTTTTGCCTACCTTTGCAAATATGGACGGACGCAGAAAATATTTGGCTCTCATCAACCCCATTTCAGGAAACGGCAAAAAAGACTATTTGCCGGAAGTCCTTGAGAAGAGGTTTGACGGTCACGACATAACCATACGGTTCACCCAACGCCCGAACCACGCATACGACCTTGCAAAAGCAGCCGCAGCCGACGGCTACTACGCTGTAATTGCTGTTGGCGGCGACGGAACAGTAAACGAAACAGCAAGTGCGCTGTGCCACACCGCCACAAAATTAGGCATCATACCAGGCGGTTCCGGAAACGGGCTTGCCAGACATCTGCGCATACCAATGGACATAAACAAAGCCATTGACATTATCCTTTCTGACGAATTCGACACCATCGACCACTGCACCGCCAACGGCCATCCGTTTTTTTGCACATGCGGCGTCGGATTTGATGCAAAAGTGAGTGAGAAATTCGCAAAAAGCACAAACGCGGGCCTCTCAACTACGTCAAAAGCGCTATCGGAGAATATCTACGCTATAGATCGCAACGATATAAAATCACCACACCCAACGGCGTCATAGCAGAGAAAGCATTCATCATCGCCTGCGGCAATGCGTCGCAATATGGCAACAACGCCTACATCGCGCCCAATGCCGATATGCACGACGGATTGATTGACGTCACCGTTGTGCTGCCGATAACGCCTTTCGACACCGCCATTCTCGGGCTGCTGCTTTTCTCAAAACACATCGACCAGGACACAAATATCATCTCGTTCAGACTCCGTCGTTGACAATTGAACGCGAACGCGAGGGCATCATACACCTGGACGGCGAGCCAATAATGATGGACGACAGAATCGACATCGTCTGCCACCCCCTCTCCTTGAATGTATTTTCCCGACTGCGCACTCCCGACAAAGGCAACTTCTTCACCAATATTGAGTCTTCTTTCTGGGATTTCATCAACTCAATCCGCTCCGAACTCAATGTTTAAAATCACAATATCCGCACTGATTATATGTTTTGCAGCAGTTTCCTTTTTTTACTAAAAAATATCCTTAAATTCGTACCATAATTTAGAACCATTAAAATAACATATAAACTCCAACATATAAATAATGAGTTACCTTAAGTTTGACAAGAACCTGCTCATAAACCTTGACCAATCTCTTCCAAAAGAGATTCTGCGCACAAATATGGCTGGTTCTTACCATTGCACCACTGTAATCGGGTGCAATACGCGAAAGCAACATGGACTTCTTGTCACTCCCATAAAAGAGATGAGCAATGACAATTACGTTCTGCTGTCATCGCTTGACGAGACCGTTATCCAGCACGGCGCTCCTTTTAATTTAGGAATACACCGCTACCGGAATGGCGCATACAGTCCAAACGGACACAAATACCTTCGTGAGTTTAATTGTGACACAATTCCGAAACTGACCTATCGAGTTGGAGGAGTGGTGCTGACAAAGGAAAAAGTATTTGTCGCCCACGAGAACCGAATAATGATTCGCTACACGTTGCTTGAAGCACATTCTGCCACGACGTTGCAGTTCCAGCCATTCTTGGCTTTCCGCAACTCAATGGCATTGTGCAGCGAAAACTCTGCGATAAACACATCCTTTGAAGAGACCGAAAATGGTGTGTCATTCTGCTTGTACGAAGGCTACCCGAGGCTATATCTGCAATTCAACCACAAGCCCGAATTTGTCTACGATCCTCATTGGTACAACGGCCTTGAATACATCAAGGACATGGCTCGCGAGGAACCCTACACAGAAGACCTATGGGTTCCTGGATATTTCCAAATTCCAATTAAGAAAGGAGAAAGCATCATCTTCTCGGCAAGCACAGAGCCTGTAAAGCCTCGTGGTTTCCGCCAGACTTTCGAGAAAGAAGCACAAAACCGCACAAGTCGCACAAGCTTCTTCAATTGCTTGAAGAACTCGGCAAAACAATGCTATCTCCACGACAACGACAAGGATTACCTTATCGCAGGATATCCGTGGTTTAAAGTAATCGCCCGCGACCTTTTCATCGCATTGCCAGGAACCACATTGGCAATAAAGCACCGCCAAGACTTCGAGCGGATTATGGACACCGCTTCCGCTGCGCTTATAAAGTTGATGGACACTGGTGAAACAGACAAGACTATAGAGGATTTGGATTTGCCCGACATCCCATTGTGGGCTGCCTGGTGCATACAACAATATTACAAATTCACCAATCCTCAAGACACTCTAAAGAAATATGGCGCGTTGCTTGAAAAGATAATCAACCATATTATCAACGGCAAACAAAACAATCTATACATCAGCAAAGACGGACTTTTATCGACCGACGGAAGCAAAACCCCTGTCACATGGATGGACGCCATCAAGACCAATGGACTTCCCGTCGTTCCACGCACAGGATATGTTGTCGAATTCAATGCCCTTTGGTACAATGCATTGATGTTTGCCACGACCATTTTTGAAGAGCAAGGGAAGAGCCCTGAAAGAATTTACAAATGGAAAGAAACAGCAGAGTCGTTAAAAACCGCATTTGTTGAAACTTTCCTTAACGACTATGGATACCTCTACGACTATGTAGACGGAAACTACATGGACTTAAGTGTACGTCCAAGCATGCTTATCGCTGTCGGTTGCGACTTCTCTCCTCTTGACAAAAGCCAGAGAAAAAAGGTGCTTGACTTCGTAACACGCGAATTGCTGACACCAAATGGAGTGCGCACGTTGAGTCCAAAAAGTTTTGGATACAACCCGTTCTTTGTAGGCAACAAAGTGCAACGGCAGCTTGCCTCATTCAACGGTCCTACACGTCCGTGGATGACAGGCTTCTACACCGACGCCTACCTCAAGGTGTTCGGCCATAGCGGCGTGGCATTCCTACGACGCATGCTGATTGGCTACGAAGACGACATGACCCGCGAATGCATCGGTTCAATATCCGAACTTTACGACGGCAACCCTCCATACACAGGTCACGGAGCAATCAGTTTTGCACCAAGCATCGGCGGCGTTC